>FTIX01000027.1_pt2 | contig 20175 bp, 13 predicted proteins | sample 1658561 | NCBI WGS metagenome assembly FTIX01 (sample SAMEA3914836, study PRJEB12502) | metagenome | biome: forest; material: soil | place: Canada | collected 2011-07-03 | depth 0.3 m | reverse complement strand
GCTCATGTATTAGGTTTGGCGCATGTCGTGATGGCCTTGGGTTTGCCTGTCAACTTACGAGTCCTGATTCCTGCTGTAGAAAACGCTGTGTCGGGTGAGGCTTATCGCCCCGGTGATGTGATTGTCACGCGCAAGGGAATTACTGTTGAAGTGACTAATACCGATGCGGAAGGTCGTCTAGTGCTTTGTGACGCCTTGTTTGAAGCAGTACAAGAAAAACCACAGCTATTATTCGATTTCGCCTCTTTAACCGGAGCCGCTCGCGTCGCTTTAGGAACAGATATCGGCGCATTATTCACTCATGATCAAGCTTTGACTTCTACGCTTATAGCTGCCAGTGAAGCGGAACATGACCCGATCTGGTCATTACCCATCTATGCTCCCTATCGTAAACTATTAGACAGCAAAATTGCGGATATCACTAATGCCGCTATGAGTGCTTATGGGGGAGCAATTACAGCCGCAGTTTTTCTGAATGAATTCGTGCCATCAGATCTCAGCTGGGCTCATTTCGATATAATGGCCTGGAATGTGAGTTCTAAACCGTCCATGCCTGAAGGCGGTGAAGCCACAGCTTTGCGAGCAGTGGCGCGCTATTTGTGTCAAAAATTTGGTGAACAGATTATTTAGTATTTAGCTTACATTGGGAAATAGTGGCATGTTATTTATAGAACTGATTGCTTTTATAGCGCTGGCTTGGGGACTGGCATTTTTTGAAACACCCGCAAAATTTTGGACTCCAATCCTAGCAGTAGTGTTACTGGCGCTGACTTTTTTTTCGCTGATGCCCATCATCGTCGCTATTATTTTATGGGTGATATTTTTAGCAGTCGCCACCTTAGCTAATATCAGCAGTATTCGACAGAAGCTGCTCACCGCAAAAATCCTCAACTATTTCCAGAAAAGTCTTCCGCCAATCAGCGCTACGGAGCATGAGGCAATTGAAGCAGGTGATACCTGGTGGGAAACGGAATTATTCCGCGGCAATCCAGACTGGAAAAAGCTGGCTGATTTGCCACATCTGCAACTATCGGCGCAGGAACAGGATTTTTTAGACAATCAAGTAGAAACCTTATGTGAGATGCTCGATGATTGGAGTATTGTTCAGAACCGCGATTTCCCACCCGCGGTCTGGGATTATTTAAAACAAGAAGGTTTTTTTGCTCTTGCCATTCCTACGGAATATGGTGGTCATGGTTTTTCAGCCTTAGCCCATTCTCATATTGTGACCAAGATCGCCAGCCGCAGTGCCAGCGTGGCTGTTACCGTTATGGTGCCTAATGCTCTAGGCCCCGCAGAATTCATCCAATATTTCGGCACCGATGCACAGAAGCAATATTATCTCCCGAGATTAGCCAGTGGCGAAGAAATGCCGGGATTTGCCTTGACCTCACCCGAAGCTGGCAGCGATGCCGGTAGTATTCCTGACACAGGGATTGTCTGTCGGGGCTCTTATGAGGGCCAGGAAGTATTGGGTGTCCGTCTCAATTGGGATAAGCGCTATATTACGCTCGCACCCATTGCGACCTTGCTGGGTTTAGCTTTTAAAATGTATGATCCAGAGCATTTATTAGGTGAACAGGAAAATATTGGCATCACTTTATGTTTGGTGCCTACCCATCTGCCAGGGGTGGAAACAGGTAGTCGTCACTTTCCCGGTGGCCTGGCTTTTTTAAATGGCCCGACTCGTGGTAAAGATGTGTTTCTGCCATTAGATTTGATTATTGGTGGCCCGGAAATGCGGGGCAAGGGCTGGCGCATGATGATGGAAGCTTTAGCAATTGGTAGAGGTATTTCTCTGCCGGCATTGTCTACTGCCGTCGCAAAATTATGTTACCGCATGAGCGGTGCTTATTGCAGCCTACGTGAACAATTTAATTTACCGATTGGTCAATTTGAAGGGATTGCAACTGTTTTGGCGCGGATCGGAGGCTTAACCTATATCTGTGAAGCGACTCGTCATTTTACCTTAATTGCCAAAGCTGAGCATATCAGGCCGGCACTGGCTTCAGCTATTACCAAATATCATGTCACCGAAATGGCGCGGATTATTGCCAATGATGCTATGGATATCCATGCGGGTCGTGGTATCCAATTAGGCCCGCGTAACTATCTGGGATTTTTGTATCAATCATTGCCCATTGGGATTACGGTGGAAGGCGCCAATATTTTGACGCGTAATTTAATCATTTTTGGTCAGGGCGCTATTCGTTGTCATCCTTTTATCCGTGCAGAAATCGCTGCAGTTGCGGAGCCAGATCCTAAAAAACGCTTGCGAGCATTTGATGGATTATTGATACAACATATCGGGTATGCCACCACCTTATTTGCCCGCGCCTTTGTTTACGGTCTCACCAATGGCTTTTTTATTGAGACTGCAGTGACGGGTGAGTTAGGCGGATATTATCGACAATTAACCCGTATGAGCACGGCATTGGCGCTCACTTCTGATGTGGTGCTGGCGGTATTAGGTGGCGAACTTAAACGCAGGGAACGCATTTCGGCGCGTCTGGGAGATGTGTTGAGTAATTTATATATGGCATCTGCAGTATTGAAATATTTTCACAATCAGAAGGAACCTGTGGAAGACTGGCCTTTTGTCCGTTGGACCTTAGACAAATTATTACATGATACTCAGCAGTCTTTGATCGAAGTATTTGCTAATTTTAAGCCGCGTTGGCTTGCACGTTTAATTCACTGGGTTATTTTCCCCTGGGGTAAAGTTTATCCGCGACCACGAGATGAAACGGAGCAACAGATAGCGACCATTATGATGCGCAGTTCAATCCAGCGCGATCGGATCACTGAATTCTGCTATGTTGGAAAAAGCCAGCAAGATGTGACGGGTCGTATGGAACAAGCTTTACTGGCTTTAGAGAATGCCAGACCGGCACGATTGAAGTTACGTGAAGCCATTACGCAGCGGCGGATCGAAAAAAATAGCACACTCTATCAGCAAATTGATGCCGCAAAACAGTTAGGTATCCTCAATGAGGATGAGTTGAAACTTATTCGGGATTTTGCTGCTTTACGCTGGGATGCTATCCAAGTCGATGAGTTTGAAAATTTAGTTGCAGAATCTACAAGGAAATAATCATGGTCGCTAACAACCAACAATTTACAAAGGATGTTTACATCGTCGATGGCATGCGTACGCCGTTTCTAAAAGCTCGGGGTAAACGCGGGCCTTTTTCCGCTTCTGATTTAGCGGTAAATGCTGGCAAAGCCTTATTGCTAAGACAACCTTTCGCCCCCACAGACTTAGGCGAAGTGATCTTGGGTTGTATTATGCCCAGTGAAGACGAGGCCAATATTGCCCGAATTACCGCCTTACGTTTAGGCTGTGGCAAAAAAATGCCAGCCTGGACTGTGCAGCGTAATTGTGGTTCTGGCATGCAAGCCCTAGATTGTGCCTACCAGGATATCGTGATGGGCCGCCATGAATTGGTTTTAGCCGGCGGGACGGAGGCGATGAGTCAGGCGCCTTTACTGTGGAATCCGGAAATGGCTGATTGGTTGGCACAGTGGCAAGCACACCGCAAATTGGCTGATCGTTTGAAGATCCTCACACGTTTTCGCGGCAAATTTTTAACACCGGTCATTGCTCTGTTGCATGGTCTTTCCGACCCAGTCGTCGGTCTCAATATGGGGCAGACTGCTGAGATTTTGGCTTATGAATTCGGGATCACCCGGGAACAGATGGATGCATTTTCAGTACGCAGTCACCAACGGCTCGCCGCAGCGCAGGCAAATGGTCTGTTGGCAGATGAAATTGCCGCAATTTATAGCAGTCAGGGTCAGGTTTATGACCATGATGATGGCGTACGTGCTGATAGTTCTATGGAGACCTTAGCTAAACTGAAACCATTTTTTGATAAGAAATTTGGTTTGGTTACCGCAGGCAATAGTTCACAAATTTCAGATGGTGCCGCGCTGTTGATATTAGCGAGTAAAGAAGCAGTTAAACGCTGGCAGTTACCGGTTTTAGGCCGTATCGTCGATTCGCAATGGGCAGCCTTGGCGCCGGAAGAAATGGGCTTAGGGCCAGTATTTGCTACCACACCACTACTACAACGACAGAAACTAGGATTACAGGATATTGATTATTGGGAAATTAACGAAGCTTTTGCAGCACAGGTCCTGGCTTGTTTGGCTGCCTGGGAAAATCCTGAGTTTTGTCGAAAGCAGTTAGGGTTAAGCGATGCTTTGGGTAAATTAGATCAAGAACGCTTAAATGTGGATGGTGGCGCCATTGCTTTGGGCCATCCGGTAGGCTGTAGTGGTGCGCGTATCGTGCTGCATTTGTTAAATGTGCTCAAGCGCAATGGGGCCAAACGCGGCATAGCTAGCTTATGTATTGGCGGTGGCCAGGGCGGTGCTATGTTGGTAGAAGCCCTAGACAAAGTTGAAGATTAATATGGTCGTCCCTGCTTCAGTAGTCATAGAGTCAGTCCATATTGGTGCTCAGCCGGTTTTAACACTCACTCGCCCTCCTAATCGCCACCAAGTCAAACCACAATTCCTTGCTGCTACGGTGATCCCTGGTAAAGGGATGAATTTGTGGCAAATTAGAGCTTATATTCCCGGTCAGGGTGACATTGATTTACTTCATGCGGCAGCATTGCCGACAGCGCAGCAATTGCTTGATCACTCGGATAATCTGTTGGGTAACAATGGTTTTACGCAGGGTGGGGCAATTTTGCTACCCTATGCAAATCGCTTGCGTGGCAGCTTGATAATGGGGTCTGCGCAGATTGAAGCTGAGGTAGCTGGGGAAAAACTCAGCTTACCCGCTAATTGGCAGGGGAAAGCGCCTGCTGCGGAGCCACATGCCATCCATGGCTTACTGTTAAACGCGGCATTTAAAGACATACGCGAACTGGAAACAAATGAGGAAAGTGGCATTATCGCAGGTTTCCAGGCAGGAGATTTTGCCGGCCATTGGCTATCCAACACCGTGGTCACCGTCAAAATTCAATTACGTGATACCGAATTAGAGATGACAGTGATTGCTACCAATGTCGGTAGTGAAGTTTTACCCATGGGCATTGGTTGGCATCCTTATTTTGTATTGCCCAGTGGTCAACGTCAGCAGGCGCGGCTCTATCTTCCAGCTGTCTCACGCGCTGAAGTCAATAATTATGATGATGTCTTTCCTTCAGGAAAATTAACAGCAGTTAAAGGTACGGCTTATGATTTCTCATCGCCTGGAGGTGTAGCTTTAGGTGGGGGCTATTTGGATGATTGTTTTACTGAGTTGCAGCGCAATGAGCAGGATGCAGCCTTGGCTGAAATAATCGATCCAGCAGCGCATTATGGCCTGCGCATTCATGCCTTATCACCTGAAATCAAAGCCATTCAGGTGTATGCCCCACCAGATAAGAATTTTATCGCTATCGAACCCCAATTTAATCTTGCTGATCCCTTCAATCCTGCATGGGGTGATACTGATACTGGCATGGTGCTATTACAGCCGGCTAGATCAGTATCTTGGCGAGTAAAATTAGAATTATTTGTACCAGGGGTTGATGGTTCCTCTGTCTAAAGCCTCCTTGCATTGAATTCCCGGTATTTATCTTCTTTGTCACATTGTGGGTGGCTTCGTGCACTTTTATGTGCCATTCCCGCGCAGGCGGGAATCCATCCTTAATAGGCGCATAAGGCCTTGTTTTTTGATATTAAGATTCCTAAACACCCAGTTTTTAAACTAAAAGGCTGGCACTGAGACATGGATGCCTGCCTGCGCGGGAATGGCACATAAAAAATAGTTGCTACAGAGCTTCGTGCATTCAGAATACAGCGGTTAATTCTCCCTTGAGTTCTATGTTTTAAACTAATCTTTCATTATAAATTAATAACACTTATAGAGTGCTTATTTGCTTATTAATGTCACAGGTTTCGATAGGTATAGAGTGAGAAAGGTTAGGTAATGTCAGGTCAACAAAAAGAATTTAAATTTGCAATATCTGAAAAGATGCTGCTTCTTATTTTAAACAATGATCAAGATCAATTAGAAGCACTCTTTCGACAAATAAACAACGAATCCTTATTAATTGAAATCTTAGACTATTGTCTTGATGAAGTACAATCGCAAAACTTTGGTGATGAATTATCAGAAATGCTGGACCCTTCTAGCGCGCCAGAAAAAGCTGTAGATGTGGAAAAAACTGCCGATGTTATATGGCAATATGCCGCCAGAAATATGACTGTCGAAGGTATTTGCAGAATTATGGGTATGGGATTTTTTCATAAAGAAAGATCCAAAGTTCTAGATAAATTAACCCTATATGCAGGCACTCCAGAAAGAGAGAAGATAGTCGCAACGGCGATACGGGAATTTAAAGAGCAACCACAGAAGTATTGTCAAATGCAGGAAGATCCAGGCGATTTTTCTGGTGATGATGAAGAGGAAGCCTTTTTTACCTCCTCAGACGTCGGTAAAAAAGAATTTAAAGGCTCACTGCTAAATAAACATTTTTACCCGGATGAAGATTTTGACCAAGACTCTGATGATGATATAAGCGAGCTTGATATCAATCTGGAAATTCCAGAGATTCCATCAACCACCATTAAAAAAGAACTTAAAAAGCCTGAAGCAATAAATACTAAGTGCTTCGCTTTGTGTGCGTGCTTTGACTCGCTAAGAGAGATTGTCCTATCACGAGATCCGGCTTTAGCTGAAGAATTAAATCGCTCGCTACGTCAATTTTTCATGGCCACAGGCGATAAATATGGCAATAGAAATTTCAGTGAAAATAGAACTGAAATTGAAAGCAGAACCCAGGATGTTCTCGATATTTTTAATTCTATTGTCTTAATGCTGATACGTTATGATAAAGCGGAGATCTTGAAATATCTCTATGCAAGAAATCCAGAATACATGAGAAGTGTATTTGAAAACTTGAATCCAAGCAAAATAAAAAAAGGCTATCCTCACGATTTGTTGCAATACAGCATCGCAACTAATGCTGTTAAGACCTTGAGAAATATTACGGAAGTAAAAGAATCAGGAAGATTCTTTCATACTGAAATTTCCATCAATCATCTAAAAATGGCCATTGATTCACAGGCTGAAGAGTGTTTTGCTTATTTATTAAGCCATTATCCTCTCAGTGTTTCTGAACAAGATGAATTAATTGTCTTGGCAAAAAAGTATAGTAATGTATCTATATTGAATATGCTTTTTCCTACTTCAAGATTGGCGATATTGCGATTTTTTGACGCAACATTAAAATCTTTGCCACTGTCTTTCAATAAGGATTGTGCAGCTGCACTTTCCTCAACATTATCCGCGGCATATCTCAGATCAAAATCCATGCAGGAAGTCGATCAGATAGCTGAAAATTTATTAAGCTATCTTCGCGAGCAATATCCTGATCCTGAACATCAAGAGATGATTGCGGAGGTGAGTAAGACTATTACTAAGGCGCGTCAATTATTTACCGAATGGGCTGCCACACGTTATCGTAAGCCAATAGATATTCGAGACTTGCAAAAACACTATGCAGAAAGTGTTGCTCTTGATCTGAATAAGGAAATGGAATACGGCTTGTTTTACTCGAATATGTTGGCTGAAATTAGAAAAGAAGCCAAGGAACTGAAAACCATATCCCCCGCTTCAGTGTATGTTGAGGATACTTTAGGAAAGGAAATTTTCACTTCTTTACCAGAATGTCCGCGCCCGAAAAATTATTTCTCAATGCGCGAACTACTGTATAAATTTTCACAATATCATGTGACGCAGGCCAAGAATCGAGGCAGCGATGACGCATTGAAATTCGGGACTTTCCGCTCTGAAAATATGAGCACCTCCTGTTCTTATGATTGTCGATATGCTAATAGCACTCCACTCATAGAAGCCATGGCACTGTGTCCTGATGACGGTTGTTTAACTCATCATCAACCTTATCCCTTATCGTTGCCATTGGCGGGAAGTGAATTTTATACCTGCCCGCAGAAAGTATATTCACTCAAATATAAAGGCGTCACTTTAACAGAAGTCCACTCGGATTATGATGGCTGGATATGGCGGCATGGCCGATGTAATCCGGCAAAATTCTGGCCGGACGTCGAACGCCTGCATAAGGAAGTTTTTGATATGGATATGTCGGATATTGCCACCAATCCGGAAAAAATCAAAACCTTCTATGATAAAGTGGTGGAAGTGGTTTGGTTGATGGGTAATCTAACTCCGATGAAGCGTGGTACGGGTCGCTATGTGGAATCCTGGCTTGCCGCGATACACGATTTTCATAACTTATCTCGGCCAGTATTAAAGCCGGACTTACAATTGGATTGCCTGAATATCAGCTTAAGTTTACCGGTGTATAAGAAATTATTCTTGAATTTTTTCGACCCGCATTCTTTAGATCCGGCGGTTATGGCGGAAAATATAAAGAGGAATCGAGAACCAGGGCTGACTGCATTAGCCACACATTTTAAGGTATCTGCATCTGTAACTCCTCCTTCTAAACCTGTTGTGGCGGAGGAAAAATCTCGGATGGCGCAGAAAGAAGATAATCCAATACCTAGGTTACCAGAAAGTGGTATCCGCTTGAAAGAAGAAGACAGGCAGAGGTTTTTGGCGAGAGAGGAGCTGCAGGATGAAAGTTGTGAGAAACAAGGAGTAAAAGAAAGTAGAACTGTTTCAATCTTGGGTTATGATCCACAGACAGTTAGTCAAGCTACCTCTCCTGAGAGATTTTTTAATCAGAAAAGTATTTCTGGTGCCAAGAATTATTTAGTTGGAAAACAAGAAATCATTTTGCCTGGTGGAGTTGAGCAAGATTATATCCCGTAGCTGACAAACTACGGGCCTTTTGTTCCTGTTTTACCGATTCGGAATTTCGAGTAATTAATAAAATATGCGCATCGGATAGCGCGCTTATCAGGTTTTAACTGATTCTCGGGACTCTAATTCTTCTAAATATTTTTCTGCATCGAGCGCTGCCATACAACCTGTGCCTGCCGAAGTAACCGCTTGACGATAGATATGGTCGGCGACATCGCCGGCGGCAAATACGCCTGGAATACTGGTAGCAGTGGCATTTCCAGTCAGGCCACTGTTCACAATGATATAACCATTGTGCATTTTTACTTGATCCTCAAAAATTTGGGTATTGGGTTTATGACCAATTGCGATGAATACACCGTGTAAATCGATAGTTTTGCTCGCGTCGTTCTGAGTGTTTTTAATGCGAATACCGGTGACTCCAGTCGAGTCACCCAGCACTTCTTCCAGAGTATGATGCCATTCAATCTTAACATTACCGTTGTGACTTTTTTCAATTAAGCGTTCTGCCAGAATTTTTTCGGAACGGAATTTATCCCGACGATGAATTACCGTGACCTCTGACGCAATATGCGATAAATACAGCGCTTCTTCGACAGCCGTATTCCCTCCACCGATGACTGCGACTTTTTTATTGCGGTAAAAAAAGCCATCGCAGGTGGCACAGCCCGACACACCCTTGCCCATAAAAGCTTGCTCAGAAGGTAATCCCAAATACATGGCAGAAGCACCGGTTGCGATAATCAGAGCTCGACATTGATATTCATCGTTCTCGCCAATTAAATGCAGGGGGCGCTTTCGCAGCTCGACTTGCTTAATATGATCAGAAATAATTTCGGTGCCAAAACGTAATGCATGTTTTTTCATCCGTTCCATCAAAGCCGGCCCTTGCAGGCCTTCGACATCACCTGGCCAATTATCCACGTCAGTGGTGGTCATGAGTTGACCACCTTCTGCCATGCCGGTGATTAACACCGGCTTTAAATTAGCACGGGCAGCATAAACAGCCGCGCTGTAACCTGCAGGACCTGAACCCAGAATGATTAATCGATGATGTTTCATAATTTTACTCTTCCCACTTCAAAGTTCCACCGGTTTGATATTCAGTCACACGGGTTTCAAAAAAGTTTTTTTCCTTTTTCAAATCGATGATCTCACTCATCCACGGGAAAGGGTTTTCTGCGCCGAGGAATTGCTCAGGCAAGCCTATTTGCGCACAGCGACGATTGGCGATGTAGTGCAGATAAGAAAGAAACATATCCGCATTCAAACCTAAAATGCCGCGCGGCATGGTGTCGGCAGCATATTTGTATTCCAAATCCACGCCTTCATGGATCATCTTTATTGCTTCTTGCTGTAATTCTTTCGTCCACAACTCGGGGTTTTCAATTTTTATCTGATTGATCACATCGATGCCAAAATTCAGATGCATGGATTCATCACGCAAGATATATTGAAATTGTTCAGAAGTGCCGGTCATTTTATTGCGGCGGCCTAAAGAGAGCACCTGCGCAAAACCCACATAGAAGAAGATACCTTCAAATATCACATAGAAAGCAATTAAATCGCGTAACAGGCGTTGATCATCTTCAGTGGTGCCGGTGTGGAATTCAGGGTCACCCAGGCTTTGAGTATAAGGCAAGGCCCAAGCAGCTTTGGCAGCGACTGAAGGCACCTCATGATACATATTAAAGATTTCGCCCTCATCCAATCCCAAACTTTCAATCACATGCTGATAGGCATGGGTGTGCAAAGCTTCTTCAAAAGCCTGGCGCAGTAAATATTGGCGACATTCTGGATTGGTGATATGTCGATAAACCGCCAGTACCAGATTATTAGCCACTAAAGAATCGGCGGTAGAGAAAAATCCTAAATTGCGTTTTACAATCAGGCGTTCTTCCGCGGATAGGCCATTAGGATCTTTCCACAGAGCAATATCCGCTGCCATATTAATTTCACCCGGCATCCAGTGATTGGCGCAGCCAGCTAAATATTTATCCCAGGCCCAGCGATATTTAAATGGTACTAACTGATTGAGATCAGCGCGGCAATTAATGATTTTTTTATCATCAACCCGGACTCGCTCAGCTCCCAAAGTCAAACTTTCCAGACCCGTGGCGCCACCCTGGGTAGTGGTATTGTCTGAGGTATTCGAGACATTAGGTATGTCGACCATAGTTTTGATATGGGGAGTAGTGAGGTTCACTACTGCCGTATCAATTATGGTTTTAATTTCAGGAGATAAAATATCCGTACTAACTTGTGAGGATTTATCCTCGTATTCATTCCAGTTTAATAGACTCATGGGTTTCCCTCCAGTTGATTCATACTATTATTGACAAGCTTCACAATCCGGATTGTCAATCGCACAGGCTTGTACAGCGGCTGGTTCGAGTTTCACGGCATTTAACTGCCCGGTGCTCAGGGTAGATTTTTCCGTATTAGTTGCGCCTAAAGTACGTAAATAATAGGTGGTTTTCAAACCGCGTAACCAAGCCATACGATAGAGCACATCCAGTTTTTTCCCGGAAGGTTCGGCCATATACAGATTAAGCGATTGTGCTTGGTCCAACCACTTCTGACGTCTGGATCCAGCTTCAATCAGCCAGCGTGGTTCAATTTCAAAGGCGGTTTTATACAAATCTTTCAAGGCTTGTGGGATACGCGAAATGTTATTCACACTGCCATCGAAATATTTCAAATCATTGACCATAACCTCATCCCACAGGCCCAGCTGTTTTAAATCTCGCACCAGATAGGGATTAATGATGGTAAATTCACCGGAGAGATTGGATTTGACATACAAATTCTGATAAGTAGGGTCGATGGATTGTGATACCCCACAAATATTCGATATCGTCGCCGTGGGTGCAATGGCCATGGTATTGGAATTACGCATTCCAACAGTGGCCACACGATTGCGCAGGCTATTCCAATCCAAAGTCTGGCTACGATCTTGTTCCAAATATTCGCCGCGGGCAGCTTGTAGACGCTCGATAGAATCAATGGGCAATATCCCTTGGCTCCATAACGATCCTTCATAACTTTCGTACGCTCCGCGCTCTTCCGCCAAATCAGTGGAAGCTTGAATTGCATAATAGCTGACGACTTCCATACAGCGATCGGCAAATTCTATGGCTTGGTCTGAAGTATAGGCAATGCGTTGTTGATAGAGCGCATCGTGAAAACCCATCGTGCCTAAACCTACCGGACGATGACGCAAATTGGAGCGTCGGGCCTGAGGGACGGTGTAGAAATTAATATCAATTACATTATCTAACATGCGCATGGCCACTTTAATAGTGCGTTTGATTTTTTCTACATCCAAGCCCTGGCCATTAGCTTGTAGATGGTTGACTAAATTAATGCTGCCGAGATTGCAGACCGCAATTTCGTCTTTGCTGGTATTGAGGGTGATTTCAGTACACAGGTTAGAGCTATGCACCACGCCAACATGTTGCTGCGGTGAACGCACATTGCAGACGTCTTTAAATGTGATCCAGGGATGACCGGTTTCATAGAGCATACTGAGCATTTTGCGCCATAAAGTAGTAGCGGGTAACTTTTTGCTGCGTACTTCACCGCGGCGGGCTTTTTCTTCGTAGGCGACATATGCCTTTTCAAAATCAACACCAAAACGGTCGTGTAAATCCGGTACTTCATTGGGTGAAAACAGGGTCCAATCCTGATTCTCGAATACCCGTTTCAGGAATAAATCAGGCACCCAGTTGGCGGTATTCATATCATGGGTGCGGCGACGTTCATCACCGGTATTTTTACGCAATTCTAAAAACTCTTCGATGTCCATATGCCAGGTTTCCAGGTAGGCACAGACCGCGCCTTTGCGTTTTCCGCCCTGGTTGACAGCAATGGCGGTGGCGTCGGCCACGTTCATGAAGGGGACTACACCTAGAGATTTACCATTGGTGCCCTTAATATGAGCGCCCATGCCACGTACCGGTGTCCAATCATTACCCAGACCACCCGCATATTTAGAAAGCAGGGCATTATCTTTAATTGCACTATAAATTCCGTCCAAATCATCGGGCACAGTGGTCAAGAAACAGCTGGAAAGTTGTGGACGTAAGGTGCCGGCATTAAACAGAGTGGGTGTCGAACTCATGAAGTCGAAAGTCGACAGCAATTTATAAAAGGCAATGGCATGTTGTTCGCGGTTGGTTTTCTCGCCAAGAGCTAATCCCATAGCCACACGCATAAAGAAAGCTTGTGGTAATTCAAAACGTTTGCCATCGGAATGGATAAAATAACGGTCGTATAGAGTTTGCAGGCCCAGATAAGTGAACTGTAGGTCAGGCTCAGCTTGTAGCGCCTGGCAGATGGTTTCAAGATTGAATGATTTGAGTTGTGGATCGATTAATTCGAGCTCGATGCCTCGTTCTAGATAACGTTTAAAATAATCGGGATATGCGGCTTGCATCGATGCCACATTGCGGTGGATATTAGGCAGACCCAGAAATTCAAATGCCTCACGGCGTAATTGTTCCAGCAATAAACGCGAAGAGACAAAACTGTAGTTGGGCTCTTTCTCAATGAGTACCCGCGCACTCATGATGAGGGCTTTTTCTACATCCGCTACGGTGGCGCCGTCAAACAGACTCCGATACGTATCGGTGAGCACCAACTGTGGGTCGACTTCAGTGAGATTGCGGCAGGCATCTTCGATGACTTGGTTTAGCCATTGTCTGTCTAAAATAGCTTTTTGGCCGTTAGCAAGGGTGATGTGGATGGGGGGTGAATCACTGGCTTCGAGCTGTGCTTCGCGGGCTTTTCGGCGTTCTTCTCGGTAGAGAACGTAGGCGCGAGCCACTTTATGTTCACCCGCACGCATTAGGGATAATTCCACTTGATCCTGGATGGTTTCAATGTGGATAGTGCCGCCGGTGGGTAACCAGCGTTGGAATGTAGTGGAGATTTGTTGGGTAATGGTGGCTGCGATGTCGTGGATGCGTTGTGAAGCGGCGGCATGGTTGCCTTCGACTGCCAAAAAGGCTTTGGTGACGGCAACGGTTATTTTTGCGTCATCATAAGGGGTGACGCTGTTGTTGCGGCGTATGACACGTAATAAGCCAGGTGTCATGGCGGCTAAAGAGTCTTTAGTTGTGTTATTGGCGGTCATCATGTTGGTTGGTGAAAGATTGCTGGTAGCGGGAGAGAAAGTCTCCATGGCGTATTCCTCCTGTTTGATTTGTATTTACCTTCCTGGGGGTATAGCAGCGCCTGCATTGGCAGGGCTTGTCTTGCGTAATAATTATTACCGAAAACGCTAGATATTGTAGTCAATACGTTTCTAAACCACAAGATGATGTGGTTTAGAAAAGTTTAGAAAAATGTCTTGACATTTTTCGAGCCCCCTTTTCACCCCCGTGCTTCTTCAACGTTCCATATGTTGCCAGGTTAAATTCAATGAAAGACATCAACATAATTTCGTGTATCCGCCTTGCATTTTTAAAATCTGTACTATACTTACCTTCATGAGGTTGGTTAGGAAAATTCACAGAAAAAAGTCCATAAATTTATTTCTTTCTTGTAAAAAAGCATGATACTTCGATAGCGCCAACGAAATTACCCCTAGAGCATAGAGCTGCGTGGACTGTACTTATAGGAGGTTAACGGTCATGTTGGTATTTGCAAAAATTAGTAAATCGATTTCATTACTGTCTTTCTCAGTGTTGTTTGTGGGGCTGGCGATTTGGCAGATGCCGGTTGCGCATGCTGCTGTTTATGCTATGCCAGCACCTGGTAATGATATTGTCGGGGAAGTGGTCACCGTGCGTTCAGGATCGGATGATACTTTATTAACAATTGGGAATCGCTATGGTGTGGGTATGCATGAAATGCTGGAGGCTAACCCGCAATTGCACCAAGATCAGTTCAAGGCCAGTCAATATCTAGGTAGGGGAAAGAAAGTTATTGTGCCTACCCAATATATACTGCCGGTTTATCGTAAAGGCATTGTGATAAATTTACCGGAATTACGCCTATATTATTTTACCCCCGATGGTAAATATGTTTATACCTATCCAGTTGGGTTAGGCCGCGCTGCTTGGCGGACGCCATTAGCTTCAACGACGGTGATCAGTAAAGAGAAGGATCCGATTTGGAATGTTCCTCCCTCTATCCATGCCTATGTATTAGAAGAAACAGGTAAAGATTTACCCTCACGAGTGATGCCAGGACCAGAAAATCCATTGGGACCTTACGCCATGCATTTAGGCACCAGTGGTTATCTTATTCACGGTACTATTCAACCCTGGAGTATAGGCAAGTACATCAGTTCGGGTTGTATCCGCCTGCATAATGAGGATGTAGATCAACTCTATCATATGGTCACAGTGGGAACTCAGGTGCATCTGATTAACTTTGCGAATAAGGCCGGCTGGAGTAATGGTCAACTTTATTTAGCTTCGCGTGTGCCTTTAGAGTTAAGCGTGCCGCATAGTAGTTTGAATCCGGCGACTGTGAACGAGGTATTAGCAAGCAAGGCTCATGGTGCCAATATTGATTGGAATAAGGTTGAGAAAACTTTAAATGAGTCGACCGGCATTCCGCAAGTTGTGGGTGGGGGATCAGCACCAACGCATATGGCTCAGGCTGACATGGGTCCTTTACCCGAAAATAGCAATTATGCCAGTGATCGATCTTATCTGAATGACACTACTTATGGGGATGACAATCGAGTTGTTAAAGTGGTGGAAGTTTATGACGAAGCCAGTGACATCAAAGATAGTAAGGAAGTACAGGATATCATCAGGAAAACACCCGGAGTAGTAGAGTTGGATTATTATGAGAATTAAAAGGGGGATATTCTTTAGCTCCGGTTAAAGGGTGCTCGGGGCTTGAACTTAAGGGACGCCGTAAATACATCACTCCTTCTAGGCCGTCATTGCAAGGAGCTTGCGACGAAGCAATCCAGAAAGTCCAGACCTCCATGGATTGCTTCGTCGTAAGTCCTTGCAATGACGGTCCAGGGGAGCGTGGAGGAAGTAGAGCAGCGGTTTGGGAGTGTCACTAAGAGGGCGTTAACCGACATGGATGTCGGTTCCGAGCCTCCAAGGATGGATTCACGGCGTCCCTCTTAGTGACACTCCCAAACCGCTGCTCTACTTCTGAAGTTAATTTTGGCACCAATCACAATTACCCAATGACACTAAGCCCATCTAAATAAGGTTGTAAAGCCTTAGGGATGTGGATCCGACCTTTTTCATCCTGGAAGTTTTCTAAAATAGCCACTAAGGTTCTACCTACCGCTAACCCAGAACCGTTCAAAGTATGTACAGGTTCAGGTTTATGCGTGGCGGGGTTACGCCAACGTGCCTGCAGCCGGCGCGCCTGGAAAGCTTCAAAATTACTACAGGATGAAATTTCCCGATATTGATTCTGGCTAGGCAACCAGACTTCCAAATCATAGGTTTTAGCAGAGCCATTACCAATATCACCAGTGCATAGAGCAATCACTCGATAGGGTAATTCCAAACGTTGCAGAATGGTTTCAGCATGATGAGTCAATTCCTCTAAAGCGGCATAGGAAGCATCCGGTTTTACAATCTGCACTAACTCCACTTTTTCGAATTGATGATTACGAATCATACCGCGGGTATCTTTACCATATGAGCCGGCTTCACTGCGAAAACAAGGCGTATGCGCAACAAATTTCAAGGGTAAATCTTCAGCTTCGATAATGCAGTCGCGCACTAAATTAGTCAGAGGCACTTCAGCAGTAGGAATTAAAGCAAAACGGTTTTCGCCTTCAACAAAAAATAAATCGGCAGCGAATTTTGGTAATTGTCCGGTCCCCAATAAACTTTTCTCATTGACCATAAATGGAACATAGGTTTCTTTATAGCCGTGCTCACGAGTATGAATATCGAGCATGAATTGGACCAGAGCACGTTGGAGGCGGGCTAATTGCGCATACAGAACCACAAAACGCGCTCCGGTAATTTTAGCGCCAGCGGCAAAATCCATCAGCCCTAAATCAGCACCCAAATCCACATGATCCTTAGGGGTGAAATTGAGCTGGGTTACTTCACCCCAGCGGCGTATCTCTAGATTATCCTGTTCATTTTTACCTTCAGGCACAGAATCATGGGTCAAATTCGGGATGTCTAGATAGAAAGTATGTAAGCGTTGCTGCAGAGCATCTAACTGCAGTTCTTTTTCAGCCAACTGTTTCTTATTATCTTCAGAAACTGTTATCAGATCAGCCACATTTTCGCCTTTTGATTTTTTCTGACCAATTTCTTTCGCGAGTAGATTGCGTTGGTTTTGTAATTCTTGGGTTGCGGCTTGTAAACTTTTGCGGGCAGTATCTAATTCTTCTAATTGTGCAACATTAAGCACATAACCACGTTTGGCCAATCGTGTGGCTACCTGCTGGAGATTGTCGCGTAAAAATTTAGGGTCTAACATGAGGTTTATCTCTTATATTCTATTTATAACAATGGGCTTCCCAACTGACGACATGCTGGCTGCCGACTAAAGGGATAAGATGTTCAAGGGCTTTGCTGATTTTCTCAGGGTTATCGAAAAATTCTATGACTAAAGGTAGATCAAAAGACATGCTCAATAAACTACTGCTATGCATGGCGCCTGATTTCCCAAAACCATTGATTGCACGGAAAACAGTGACGCCACGGACTTTGGCTTCATTGTGTAAATAATCCATCACGCTGTTTAATAATTTGTCACCCTCAGTGAGGTAGATTCGTACTATTGTGGCCGCAACTTTATTCATAAATTCCTCCCTAGAAACAGACCTAATAAGGTAGCCAGTAAGCAAAAAACAACACTAGATAAAACATAAGTAATGGCAGCAACATGAGCGCCGCGTTCAAATAAACTCAAGGCATCTAAACTAAAACTGGAAAAGGTGGTAAACCCACCCAAGAAACCGACCATGATTCCCATACGCCAAATCGGCGGCAATGCCAAACGTTCTAGCAAGAGCGCGCTAAAAAATCCTATCAGCAGGCAACCTAACACATTTACCGTGAAAATCCCATAGGGAAAAGACTGGCCGAGTAATTGATTGATCTTTTGTGACATGGCGAATCGCAGGACAGAGCCAATAGCACCACCTAGGGCGATGGTTATAAGTATTTGCATGATGTTCTCAATGTTAAAATGCAGTTCCACTTAGGTTTAAAAAGATTTATCATTTGTAACCGGGCATAACATTCACTGAAGGTGTGTAAGATGCAAGACGAAAAATATATTGTAAATGACAAAAAACAAGAATCAAAGGCTGGCAATAATAAATCTGTAGAAATAGTGATTACTAGGGATTTTTCTCATGAAGAATTCAGCAAGCATTTATCATTATTGTCTAAAAGTAATGTGGCAATATCTATCCGAGTTCAGGCGAGTGCTTCTCCAAGCCATATTTTGAAAGCATTAGAAGTACAAGAGTTAGCTGCCTTCAGTTCAGTCAAAGTCAGTTTTGATCCTGAAGTTCCATTTAGAAAGATCCAGGCAGTTGCAGCTCGTTGGCCCAAGGGGAAGATCGTTTTTGTTCTGGGAAGAGCTCTCATCGCAGAACAAAGAAGAGAAATCATCAACCTTTTACCTAAGATTTCATTAGATGATCCTACATTTCCAAAATGCTGTATTCTCGGAGTAGATGCATTTGTGGCGCAGAGAGCCGATTGGGTTGCCGAAATTCAGTCTGATCTGTCGCTTAGTACAATAAACTTTGATCACTCTAATATATCGACTCGCGTGAGAAGCATAGTTGCAGAGGGTCTGTGCCCAAATTCTAATTTTCATTTTAAACTCGATCCGCGACCTGATTTTGCTTCCAATATTATACAAACTGCAGTTTTGCTGAAGCAATATAAAGCAACCAGAGCTGCTGAACTAGGATTGGGTAGGAAGAAAGATGAGGCAGCAGCTGTAGCGTTATATGCAGAATTAGAGAAACAAGGTTTTTCCCCAGCAATATACCGCTTAGCTTGTTGTTATGAAGAGCGTCGAGGCATCAATGTGGAATTTAACGAGTTCGAAGCTTTCCAAAGGTTTTCAAGATTACACGAAAGGGGTTATCTCACTAACCCATGGGCAAAAGTATTTAATCACTATTGCGAGAAAATTGATACGCAATTGATTGAGCATTATGGTCAATCATCGGCCCATTTACACCAACATGATGAAGAAGGTTATGGAGTAGGGCAAGATGAAAAAGTAGGCATTCAACTTTACAACCTACCAGGATCACAAGGAGATTTAGATGCTTATAATAAGCTTGCAGAAGGATATTTAACCGGATTGGGGGTTGAAAGGGATCCAGAAAAAGCCATCCAACTCTATAGGTTCTTAGCTCACTATGGACATGCAGGCGCTCAAAAGCTCTTGGGTGATTTTTATAGTAAAGGATTTGCAGTCACTTACTCTGGGGAGCTGCCTAGAAAAGTAATCATTCCAAAAAATGCACGATTCGCCATACATTATTATCGTTTAGCTGCAAATCAAATGCACGCAGGAGCGTTGTCTGCGTTGGGCCGTTGTCATGAAAACGGGGAAGGAGTCAAAGAAAGCATAAAAAAAGCAATACCCTATTATCGCTTTGCGGTTAGGCTAGGAGATGATAAAGCACAGTACGATTTAGCTTATTGTTATGAATATGGTGAGGGTGTTAAAAAGGATTTAAAAGAAGCGTTCAGGCTCTATTGCTTGGCTGCTGAACAAGGAAATACTCAAGCACAAAGTAAGTTGGGTTGGTTTTATGAGAATGGTTTAGGTGTTGAAAAAGATATGAAGGAAGCAGTCAGATTCTATCGTCTGGCTGCTGAGCGAGAATATAGTCCTGCGCAAAACAACTTGGGTCGTTGTTATCAATTGGGTCTAGGTGTTCAAGAAGATATAAAAGAAGCAATCAAGTACTATCAGTCTGCTGTTAATAAAGGAGATGCCCTGGCGCAAAACAACTTAGGTTTGTGTTATGAGAATGGTCTAGGTGTTCAAAAAGATATAAAAGAAGCAATTAACCTTTATCGTTCTGCTGCCGAGCAAGGAAACGCCCGGGCGCAAAACAACTTAGCCTGGTGTTATGAGAATGGTCTAGGTGTTCAAAAAGATTTGAAAGAAGCAATTAAGTACTATCAGTCTGCTGTTAAGAAAGGAGATGCCCTGGCGCAAAATAATTTAGGTTATTGTTATCAATTCGGTAGGGGCGTTAAAAAGGATTTGAAAAAGGCGGCAAGGCTTTATCGTTCTGCTGCTGAGCAAGGAAATGCTTCAGCGCAACTGAAATTGGGTATTTGTTATTATAAGGGTGTGGGTGTTAAAAAAAATAGAAAAGAGGCAGTCAAATTCTATCGTGCTGCTGCTGAGCAAGGAAATGCTCAGGCGCAAAATAATTTAGGTTA
>FTIX01000624.1_pt2 | contig 20308 bp, 16 predicted proteins | sample 1658561 | NCBI WGS metagenome assembly FTIX01 (sample SAMEA3914836, study PRJEB12502) | metagenome | biome: forest; material: soil | place: Canada | collected 2011-07-03 | depth 0.3 m | reverse complement strand
CGTTTTTAATTTTTTAAATGCTTCTAGTGCGTGCTTGCGAGATTGCTCATGGCTGACCATAGGACTAGGGTAGGCGGTTAGTCTTTGAGGTAACATCCAAGGTTTATGAATAAATGGTTTTGGAATCTTAGCAAGTTCGGGAATCCACTGTTTAATATAGAGACCTTCCGGATCAAATTTTTCTCCCTGCAAAACCGGGTTAAAAATACGAAAAAAAGGAGCGGCATCAAATCCACATCCAGCTACCCACTGCCAGCTAGCGGAATTATTGGCTAGGTCAGCATCAACCAATGTATCCCAAAACCAGCGAGCGCCTTCTTGCCAAGGTAAGAATAGGTCTTTTACTAAAAAAGAAGCAGTGATCATTCTGACACGGTTGTGCATCCAGCCTGTTTGCCAAAGTTGACGCATTCCTGCATCTACGATTGGGTAGCCTGTTTCGCCTTTTTGCCATTTTTTTAAAAAAGTTGAGTTCTTCTCCCATGGAAAATGAGAAAATTCGGGACGCCACGGCTCTTCAGGAAGCTTTGGAAAGTGATAAAGCTGATGGTAAGAAAATTCTCGCCACCCGACCTCGCTTAAAAACTTGCTGCTTTTTGGAATATTCTTCATCTTTTGAAAGATTTGTCTCGGACTAATCTCTCCAAAGTGAAGGTGGGGAGATAATATTGAGGTGCCATCTAGGAAGGGAAAATCTCTGTCGTAGTCATATGTTTTGAGAGACTTGCCAATAAAGAGATCTAGCTTTTCGTTTGCTGTTTTTTCACCAGGCTTCCAGGCATGAAGCCAGCCTGCAGCCCAATCCGGGTCTGTAGGAAGTAGATGCCAGGAATGGAGAGATTGAGATTCGATTTTTTTTGTCGAGATCTTCATAGGTTGAGGCAAAGGATTTTCAATCCAGTCGACTTCTAGGCATCTGTTCCAGAAGGGGGTGAATACTTTGAATGGCTGCTGCTGTTTGTTTAAGATTTCCCAGGGCTCAAACAATAGGGATCCATTAAAACTCTGTGAAAGAGGGAGTAGGTTTTTGAGTTGTTTCTCCAATGCAATAGAATAAGGTTCATAGCAACGATTCCAAAAAACAGCGTTCACTTGATATTTTTGGATGAGTGCAGAGATAATATCAAAAGTTTCCCCTTGTTGTAAAAAAAGGTCAGATCCCTGTTCTTGAAGGCTTTTCTGAAGGGACAAGAGGGAGTGATGGAGCCACCAGCGACTCGCTCCTCCTATTTTCCACTTCTTTGGAGTGAAATCATCTAAGATATAGAGGGGGATAATGGGCTGGCCAGTTTGACACGCATGAGTGAGCGCTGGATTATCCTTAAGCCTTAAATCTTGTCGAAACAAGACAATGAGTGGGGGAGCATCGTTCTTAATCATGCTTAGGGTTGTAACAGAAAAAGGCGATTATTGATACTTCTTCAATTCATTTAAGCCTCAAGAATCTATCCCACTCCCTTGCGAACTCTTACTGCTTTTCATCCTTCATCAAGCTCCTCATCCGTCCTAGCACCTCTTTACGAAATGCCTCACCATCGGATATCACATGTGCCCTAAGATAGTTTGCATGAACATGAAAGAACATGAGATGTCCTACTAAATAGATGTTACGGGCAAATAATGAAGGTTTCGGAGAAGTCGGATCTAAATTTACTGCACGGAATGAGAATGCGCTAAAAATAAAAATATCTTTCAGTAGGAGAGTGTGGCCATTTCGAATCATAACCGTTCTAGAAGTGGGGTTGGGGCCAACAACAAAATTAGATTCAAGTAATGGTTCTGGAGTATCCTCTGTTATGTATAGGTTAACACATTCTTGCAGAGTAAGGTTAGCTGTTACAGGAGTCATAAAACCTCATTTAGGGGTAGTTTTTGATTCTTTTTTTCCTTAAGGGTTTCCTCCAACAAAGGCTTAATTCTCTCTTCAAAAAGTGTTTTAATATTAGTTAACTCTATTAATCGCTCTGCGACTTCTCTGCGAAATGCAATAGGGCTGGATGTGTTGTATCGACTATCGTAGGCCAGATCCACATGAGAGCAAACTAGCGTTCCTGCCACGAAGACGTTGCGAGCGATGAGTGTACTTCTTTGAGAAGCCCTATTCAGGTTTGTCGGGCGAACTGTAAGATCTCCAAGCACGATAAGGTCTCTAACGCGAACTGCACTGCCTATATCCAGAGTTGCGCGTATACTTCGGCCAACAATGAAATCTTGGTTAAACCAGGGCATCTCAGGTTCTTGATCACAGGGAATCATGTACAGGTTTACACACTCGCTAAGTCCAAGGCTTCTTATTAGATTACTCATATCTAAACCTCTTAATTAATTCGGCTTATTACTGTTTTTTATCTTTCATCAGACTTCTCATCTGCTCTAGCACATCTTTACGAAATACCGCAAAATCTCTTATGAAGAAAATATTATGACTACGTAGGATTGTATGCTGACACTTCAGTTTCCCTATTACAAAGACATTACGAGCAACCAGTGTGGCCTTGGGAGTATGGCGACTCAAGTTTATCGAGCGAATAAAAAGTTTGCCAAACACAAAAAGATCTCCAATTGGGGTTGTGTCATCGTTGGAAATATTCAAAGTTAAAAGAGTGTCTTTGGGAACAAAAACGTCGGCGTCTATGGTTGGGTGATTACCCATTTGGTGGTCTTCGATGTTATAAAAATTAACACATTCTTGGAGTCCAAGATTAGATATTCTAGCACTCATAAATATTTACACGCTTTTAGTTAAAGAGTTGAATCTCATTTTTCTCGATCTTCTGATATTCACTTTGCGTTAAACGCGATGGGCATGAAAGACGAGGGATAGACTATAGAGAGGAAGAAGTTTTTCGTCTATAATCAACTGATGAAAAGTTTTAGAACCTGTCTTCACACATGATTCTGAGGTGAACCTCCTTTTGGACTTAAGTATTTTAGATTAAAAGTAACCGCAGAGCCGCAAAGAACGCCGAGGAAGCACAGAGAATTTTTTCTTCACAAAAGTAGCTTGCATCATTTGTCAACCTTTATAAAGTTACAGATTGGGACAAGGTAAATAAGGAGGTTATATGGAAGTACGTGTCGCTTGCGACCGCTTAGAGTCTGTCACAAGGGACGCGTACTCCAAATGTTGTTGCACGTGCTGTGAGAGACTACTTCGAATGGTCGACGACGAAGCTTATTTTTGAATTTATACGAATTTTTTTTATTTCATTGCCTTCAACAAGACCTTCTATGTGGTCTACATTGATTTGTTTAATGTTCTCTATTGTTTGCGAGGCTTCTTTCACAGCAGCTTTTAATGCGTCATCAATTGTCTTGCCTTCGCTGATAACTTCAATGACCTTTACTATAGACATGATCCTCTCCTGGGTTGTAAAGCCCTCTTTGAACAGTGAGTACAAAGAGGGGGAATAATATTTTTTTTATTCATTTAGGAATATTTATCTACCTAGAAGAATAAAAATTCCGGCGATCAATGCAAGTAGTCCGATCACAATAGAAGGAATCGCTACAGCAGTTAGGGAAATAATGCCTACCAAAATCAAATAGATAGCCAATAACAAAAAGCCGATATTGCGTGTAATGGTCATTCTGTCTCCTAAGAAACTACCCTCATGCCATGATTAGGATGATTTTTTACTACACTTAGCACACAAATCACCCGATCGAGGTGTGAAGACAGGTTCTAAAATGGGTTAAATCTCTGTTCAAACGCTCCCCTCCAAATGACTCAAAGAGGTCTGTACAGCTATGTGCATAGGATATGACAGAACAGAAATTATTGCGCAATAAGTATGCTGTTTGATCGATGATATTTTGTATTATTGCGTTGAACTCTTATCAAAAAGAAGGAGGTTCAACTATCCCAGAGACTCGAACCTTGTTCAGAAGCTACTTGCACCCATTTGGAAACTTTATTCCCTTCTAAGGTCGCAAATGCCATAATGTATACATGACTTGTCTGGCCATCATGGGCTGTGAGCTCGACTTCATATTGAAGAGCCACTTTATTATCGGTAACGACAGGTTCTTCAAATGGACCGACAATGTCGAAATGAGAGTACTTTTGGCGAAATCGTGTGATTCGATTTAGGTAATCGGATAAACTTCTTCCGACGACCTCTCCATTGCTTGAAAATTGAAAATTACGAACAAGATATGTTTCAAGATCGCTCGTGGCGGGAGCATTGGGTTGGTTGCACCATTTTTGCGTCTGAGCCAAAAAATCACTAAGTATTGTTAGCGCTTGGTTTTTGTTTACACTAGGTGTTTTTACTGTAGCCATACATAACCCCCTTAGTATTGCAGATAGTTATCTCAATCTCTGAAATTAATACAGAAGGTCGTAGTAAGTTATCTGCTTTAATTTAATTATTAACATCGAATATAATAAGATTCAATAAAATAAAGTATAACTTATATGTCGCCACTCATTAATTTACAAGGACTATCAAAGTCGTTTGGCTCGCGCTTGTTATTTGAAGAGATCGATTTTTCGATTTTCCAGGATGATCGCATCGGGCTTATTGGAATTAATGGATCTGGAAAATCAACAATTGTAAAGATTTTAGCTGGATTAGAATCTCCAGATCACGGAATTGTCACTCGACGGAACGGAATCTGTGTGGGATATGCAAGCCAATCTCCTGAATTTGAACCTCTTCCTGTCGAAGAACTTCTCTGTAAGAACTGCCCTAGTGGAAAAGAACAGGAGTGGCTAACCCGGGCTCGAACGCTTCTGGGGAAAGCGCAGTTTACAGATTTCACACAAAAGGCATCTTCGCTATCGGGAGGATGGAAAAAACGGTTAGACATTATCCGAGCTCTCATGAACCATCCAGATCTTTTGTTGCTGGATGAACCAACTAACCATCTGGATCTCGAGGGGATTTTATGGCTAGAAAACTTTCTCAGCAGAGAGCGCATTTCTTATCTAATCGTCAGTCACGATCGTTACTTTCTTAATAAAGTCTGCAGTAAAATTATAGAAATTGATCATTCGTATCCCAAAGGTATTTTTATCAGTGAGGGGGGAATGGAGCTCTATTATGAACGAAAGCAGGCATTTTTAGCAGGTCTGGCTCAGCAGCAACGAGGGCTTGCTTCTGTTGCACGATTGGAAAATGAATGGTTGCGAAGATCTCCTAAAGCAAGAACAACAAAATCGCAATCACGCGTTCAAAGAGCCCACCAAATAAATAACGAATTATCGGACCTTAAGAGACGAAATAGCATTTCAAAAATAGAACTCACCTTTTCTTCATCTGAGCGAGCGACTAGAAAACTTCTAAGCGTGAGAAATCTTTCTAAATCATTAGGAGGAAAAACGCTGTTTACTGGAGTAAATCTGACACTTTCTCCCGGTAGTTGCTTGGGAATTGTAGGGAAAAACGGAACGGGGAAAACGTCGCTGCTAAAACTTTTAGCAGGGAGCCTCCAGCCCGATTTAGGTACGATCAAGTATGCCGATGACCTCAAGCTTGTATATTTTGACCAACATAGAGAGCGTATTCCGCCAGGTGTGACACTTAAGAATGCACTTTCTCCTACAAGCGACTTTGTCACGTATCATGGTCAGCAAATTCATGTCAATGGGTGGGCCAAACGGTTTCTCTTCTCTCCAGATAGGCTTGCGCTACCCGTAGGGGTATTGTCTGGGGGTGAACAAGCTCGCATTTTAATTGCTAGACTTATGTTGGAACCCGCAGATATCTTATTTTTGGATGAACCTACAAACGACTTAGATATTCCAACACTGGAAGTAATAGAGGAAAGCTTAAATGAGTTTAACGGTGCTGTTGTTCTCATCTCACATGATCGCTGCTTAATGGATCGAGTCTGCACAGAGGTCATCGTTCTAGGGGATCAAGAACAGCCGGAGTTCTTTGCAGATTATAGCCAGTGGGAAGCTGTCAAGCAGGAGCGAGAATCGAAGAAGGCTGCCTCTTATAAAGCGGCCCGCTCTATTCAAGAAAAACCAAAAGAGATAAAAAAGCTTTCCTATAAAGAAGAAAGAGAATTGGAAAATATGGAGCAGGAAATCACCTCTTTAGAAAAGGAAATAGCGCAACTAGAGCAGAAACTACAAGCGCCTGAGATTCAAAGTGATAGCGCAAAATCTACGGAGCTCTATTGCGTGTTAGGCGAGAAACAGGCAAAACTTGAGCAGATGTTTATCCGATGGGAGTTTCTTGAAAGTAAAGGCTCGCTTAACAATAAGTTGAATGATGCGACTGCGTCAAAACCCCGGGAGTGAGTACTTCTTAAAGAAAAAAGGGCTGAAAGCCTAGGGGTTTAAGCTTCCCCTAGGCAATCGGCTGTTTAGATCTTAGTTTAGCGAGTACGAACGACTAAGTGGCTATTCACACTCTTAACACCTTCGACTCGTTTAATTTCGTCGATGGCTTTTTGAATATCATCAGGACTCTCGACATTTCCAGACACTGTGACCACACCATTGTTGGTGTTGAGTGTGATATGGCGAAACCCTTTAGAAAACCAATTTCCATTTAGTTTTTGTCTAATTTCTGAGTTGAGTTGTTTATCGAGATCTGTGGTTGCGGTGTCATGAGGATATTTGTCGTCTTCTGATTCATCCCGAGTTGGAGGAGTCTCGCTGTCGGGGTTATTTCCCCAAGATTTTTTCAAATCTTCCCAGCTGCGTTCCCAAGAGCCTTGGGTTTGCTGAGTCGTATTTGTTTGAGTGGCTGGATCTGCACTAATAACAGAAGCAGAACTAATAGCTGCTAATAATAGTATTTTTTTCATGATAGCTCCTTATTTTTTTTGAGAAACATTAATGTTTCTCTTCTTATCTTCTTTTTAAATGTATTAGTTAAATAATTCAATATTTTTTTACGTTCAGATTGATAGTTAATTATAAAAACAATCTATTTAATAATAAAAAAAAGTTATTAAAGACGGATAGGCTACTTCCGTAATTTTCTCTGTGAATTCCGGAACCTTGTGATGTATGAGTATATTTTGTAATCTTAGCAACGATCCAGGAGAATTGATGATAAAACTATTTTTAGCTGTGACCTTATTTACCTTTGCGAGCAAGCTCATCACAGCTGCTGATAACACATGGGCGGAAAGAACTTTAGAAACAATGACCACGCAGGAGAAAATTGGACAGCTTTTCATGGTCGCTGGATATGTCGATTCGGAATACGCAGCGTCTGAAATTGGCAAGCCCGAGATCATTCAAGAGATCGATCATTACATCAAACAATATAATATCGGAGGCATTGCTTACGTAGGTCCTAGCGAGTACGTGAAGCAAGTGAGTTTGACTAACCACTATCAAGCGATAAGCAAGTACCCCCTCCTCATCGCTCAAGATCTCGAATGGGGTCTTGCAATGCGCATTAAAGATGGAATGCGCTTTCCAAAAAACAGCACATTGGGTGCCGTTAAAAATAATCGGTACATTTATGAGATGGGCAAAGAGGTAGGCCGGCAGGCAAGGCTTATTGGGGTTCATATGAATTTAAGCCCTGTGCTTGATGTCAATAATGAGCCTGAAAATATCGCGATCAATGTCCGTTCTTTTGGAAGCATTTCCCAAGAAGTCTCTGAAAAAGGAATTGCGATGATTCATGGACTTCAAGATGCAGGAATTATCGCCTCTGCGAAGCATTTTCCTGGCATAGGAGATATATCCTTAGATCCTCATCTTGGTCTACCTTACAGCAAACATAACAGAAAACGGTTGCAAGATGTGGAATTATATCCTTTTGTCCAGGCGATCAAAGCTGGGGTATTATCTATTCAAACGGAACATTTGGTGATTCCAGCTCTAGAATCTGAATTGAATACCCCGTCCTCTCTTTCAGCAAAGGTTGTGGGCGGCTTGCTGAAGAAGGAGCTGGGTTTCAGTGGACTAGTTCTCAGCGGGGCTCTCCGCATGAAAGCCTTGACAAGACATATTCCTCAAGAAGAGATCATCCTTAAAGCATTTTTAGCTGGCCATGATATGCTTCTAATGCCTGAGGATTTTCCAAACGCATATCAAACATTAAACGTTGCATTGGATGAGGGTGTAATTACCGAAAAAGAGCTGGATGAACGAGTTTTAAAAATTTTACAGATGAAAGAGTGGGCAAAGCTTGATTCACAGAAGATCATCGCGATGCCCACAAGAGAACAGCTTTATACGGATGGCGGACAAAGATTGAAGAAGCTTTTGTATGCGAATGCGGTAAATATTTTACGGGACCGACAGCATCTTATCCCAATTCCTCTTCCGCAAAAGGAGACAATTGCTTATCTCCAGCTTGGAGATCTCTCTTCTCATAGTTACCTGAATCTATTGAGCAAGCAGTTAAGCATGGATTCCTATTTCCTTTCCTTAGAATGCGATGATTTGGGAAAAATAGAAGCCTTATTAAAACAGCTGGAAGGCTATTCACTCATCCTTTTAACGATTTATCCTGCAGATCCAAGGCGGATTGAACAGATTAGATTGACTAACAAAGAAAAGCAGAAGGAAGAATTAAAACATTTTCGTGTTCATGGGATTCCAGAATCTCTTCTGCGTTTGATCTGTCTGCTGCAATCCTCCTACGATGCAAAAATGATTACCACTTTTTTTGGCAATCCCTTTGGATTACATTTTTTTAATCACTATTCGGCGTTTATTATGGCATATGAGGCGGATCTTGATGCAGAACAAGCCGCTGCTAACTTGTTGTTAGGACTCGTAAATAAATAAGTTATTTATTTACGTCCTTAGGGCTTCGTTGACGATTGCTTGCGCTTCGTTCAAAATACGGTTCAAATGATCTGCTCCCAGAAAGCTTTCTCCATATATTTTATAGATATCTTCTGTGCCTGATGGGCGAGCCGCAAACCATCCACTCTCAGTTTCTACTTTCAAGCCTCCAATGGGGGCATTGTTTCCGGGGGCTTTGGTCAAGATAGAAAGGATCTTTTCTCCAGCTAGCTCCTTGGAGTGTATGTTTTCCGGGGATAAGTTTTTTAATCTCTTCTTTTCTGCCGGGGTTGCAGGAGCTTCGATTCGGTCATAGACAGGGTTTCCAAACTCGCGAGTTAACTCGCGATAAAGCTCTCCAGGGTCTTTGCCAAGTTTTGCTGTCATTTCTGCGGCAAGTAGAGCCAGGATAATCCCATCTTTGTCTGTTGTCCAGGTAGTTCCATCTAATCGAGCAAATGAAGCGCCCGCGCTCTCTTCTCCGGCAAAACCAAGAGAACCATCCAATAACCCATCGACAAACCATTTGAATCCCACCGGGACTTCATAGAGCTTCCGCCCTAATTTTGCAGTGACACGGTCAATCATCTGACTGCTCACAAGGGTTTTGCCCACAGTAACGTCTTGATGCCAATGAGGCCGATGTTGAAAGAGATAGAAGATCGCGGCAGAAAGATAATGATTAGGAGGAAGCAGGCCTGAGCTTTTTGTGACAATCCCATGTCGGTCGTAGTCAGTATCACAAGCAAATGCAATATCAAAGTGGCTTTTCATCCCGATCAACCCTTGCATTGCATAAGAAGAAGAAGGGTCCATCCGGATTTTTCCATCCCAATCCACAGCCATAAACCGAAAGGTTGGGTCGATGGTTTCGTTGACAACGGAGAGGTTAATTCCATATGTTTCAGCAATCAGTTTCCAATAATGGACCCCCGCACCCCCTAATGGGTCTACTCCAATTCGGAGGTTGGAAGTGCGAATTGTTTCCATGTCGATCACGTTGGAGAGATCATTTACATAGGCTTTACGATAGTCATGTCTTAGGGTTGTCGAGGCATAAAGTGCTTGCTCGAATGGAATTTTTTTAATGCCCGACATTTTATTGTGAAGAAATTCATTTGCTTTTTCTTCAATCCAGTTTGTAATGATCTGTTCTGCAGGACCTCCGTTAGGAGGATTGTATTTAAAGCCGCCTTCCTCTGGGGGATTGTGAGAGGGGGTAATCACAATACCATCTGCAAGTTGGGTTTTACGTTTGAGATTGTACGTCAAGATTGCGTGGGAAATGACGGGTGTCGGAGTATAAAGATCCCCTTCGGATAACATGACGGTCACCCCATTGGCGGCTAATACTTCTAGAGCGCTTTTTAAAGCTGGCATAGAAAGGGCATGCGTATCAATTCCTAGAAATAAAGGGCCATCAATCTGCTGCTGCATGCGATAGAGACAGATTGCTTGAGTGATCGCAAGAATGTGCTGTTCGTTGAAGCTGTTCTTTAAAGAGGAACCCCGATGCCCCGAAGTGCCAAATTCAATTCTTTGACTTGGGACGGCTGGATCTGGAATTTCAGAATAGTAGGCTTCAATCAGATGAGGGATGTTTGCCAATATTGACTGGGGAGGTGGTTTTCCTGCGAGAGGGCTTATTTTCATTTTGTACCTTTTGCTTTCTGAAGGGAGGATTTTCTACTTTTTAACATATACTCATAAAAGCTTAAAGTGAGAATTAGGGGTAGTGTTATGCAGGTAACGTTTGAAGGCTTAGGCATGCATCCATTAGACTTCTGGTAGACTTCTGGCGCAACTTATGTCTAGACTTATGTTTTTTTCTTGCGTTTTATAATTTATTTTTATTATCATGCTTAATAAAATTTAAGAAATTGGCATGCACATTTTGCAGGCTAAAGAAAAATAGACTTCTTGTATCACTCGCTTTACTTGGAAAAATACGATGGTTTTACCAGTAGATCAACTTCCTTTACCGTTTACTTATAGGGCTCTTTCTGCAGGTGAATTCAATCTACACCTAAACCCGCCCAATTACACGATCCAAGGACGCCCTCTCTATATCCGTTTTTTAGGTAAAACGGTAAGAGGCTTTGCCCGACTCATCTATCAGATTGGGGTGACTGTTTTTTGCGCTCCGCTGGGCGTCCTTTATCACACAGGAGCTGCTCTAACGTATAAGGCAAAATCTTGGACATTACGCCCTAATTCTGTAGAACAAACCGTTGCCAATGAGATAGCCTTTGAGCATCTTGTGTCTGTTATTGCAGATCTCCTGGGGATCATCACGATCTCAGGCGCCAAGTTTTGGTATAGACCAAGAAGGAGTGTATCCTTCTTCGCTCCGGCATCTCTTATACAAGTCACTGCTGAAGGAGACTCTGTGCAATTTTCTACTCGCCGAATGGTCCCGGTGGAGTATTGGGAACATGGAACTCATCATTTTTTTCAGCCCATCCACCATATGCCAAATGAAGATGCTCGTTTGCCAACATGGGGATGGTATGCATATGGGTTGGCGGCTCATAGACGTCTTCCAAATTATAGTCTTGCAGTAGCCTCTTCTCATTTGTGGGAGCAAGGGATTTTTCGATTTGAAGGAGGTGCGTGGGTTCGTAGACATCCAACTGGGCAAGAATTAAAACTTGGAAGTAGAGAAACAATTAGTCGTGTAATATCCGGTCTAGCAGTGCATGCGACAACTGTCGGTTATTATCCCATTTCTTCTACTCCTTTAGATTGCGAAAGATTGGAAATTGCTGAGTTATTATCTCCTGGACAACTCGAAAATGGCCCCCGCTATCCGATTCCTTGGAAATCCATTGCGTATACGATTGCAGCTGTTGCATTGCTTGCACTCGTGGTTGCCAATTTTTATATCTTTCCGGTGATTCTCTCGGTATTATTAGCTAATGTTCCGCTCTTCTCTATGGTTTTAATGGCTCCTGCGGTTGCATTGTACCCACTCTGTACTCCGTTCATGGCTCTTTTCATGTTCTATAAGGCAAAAGAAGCATACACCACCCAATATAACGATGCAGATCGAGCATTTGCAAAAGAGATATTGTTTAAGGAAAGAGAGCTGAAAGAAGAGTGTCTTGGTTTAATTTCATCTGTTGCCGTAGATTCCGGGTTGAACAAGGTTATGCCGGTAGAGAAAGCATTGATCGCGGCAACCTCTTTTCTCAAGGCTCGAGATCGAGGAGACTCTATTGCGCAGCATGTGTATGGACAGGCCTTGCTTAAAAGAGCTTCTCAGGCTATTGGGGAAATTGAAGCAGAACATGATAAAGAACGCGCTGTCTTGCTAGAGAAAGTGAAGGTGGTAAGGGGTCAGGTCAAAAAAAACATTCGAAATGCGATCGGGCAATTGTATACTCACGAGCAGGCGCTTCTTACTATATGGAATAAACGTGCTAACGAGGGCCTCGAGTGGCTCTCTATTTCCGCACAAGGCGGCAATGTGGATGCCTTAGAGGATCTTAGCGTGTTATTCAAATCTACTCAAGAGTTTCTTCTGGCTCGAGGAGATGATTGCAGATATACCAAAGTAAGATTTTTCGGTAAGTTTAGGAATCCTGATTTTAGGAAAAAGATAGAAGAATTGCGGGTGAATCAGACAATGAGAGAATGGCCTGATGAGGCGGCAGATTTTATGAGGACTGCGTTGGCTATATATGACGATCAACAGGCGCAGAAATTAGATCAAGCAATTGAAGATGCGACCCAATTACACTCAGATGTTTCATCGATGATCACAGACTACTTGGTTTTAAAAAGAAAAAATTCTGTTCATGATCGCAATAAGCGAATAGAAAACTGGAATACGGTAATTGATAGAGAAACTCATCTGGGATTGGCAATTTCTTCAATTATAACAGAATATCTGAACTAAAAAACTAAAGCGCAGTCCTTGTAGAACTGCGCTTGAAACAAATCACTATTTCTTAATAGGATTTTGTTTTGGTGTATTGATACTTGGTTTTTGCTGTGGGCTCTTTTGGCTTGGGTTTTGTTTTGGTTGTTGTGTTTGTAGTTTTTTGTCCATGGTACACTCTCCTTAAAAAGTTAAATTTTGGTCTAAGCGTCAGGCTTTGCTGCGCTGACTCCTTATCTGATCTATCCTATGAGATGGGTGTTTTTGTCAAATCTATTCGCTTTTTATCAAGAAAAAAAATTCTTAACTCGCTTATGTTCAATGACTTGCGAAAAAAATCCTGGTAGCTCACAACAGAACAGAAATCCAACACTGAACAGGAGAGTCGTGGGGATAGAAAGCCTCCTATCCCCACGACTCTCCTGTTCAGTGTTGGATTTCATTTCGTTTACGGCTTAGGGGGTGCTGGAAGGGCCGAAAAAGCTAAGCTGTAATTCGCTCGTTGTCGTTTTTTTTAGAGAAGAAGGGCGTTTAATAGGGCGGGCAGGCTCAAAAGCGCTCTTGCGATTTGCATTTTCTTCCAGATGCGTCAAAATTTCCTGTGCGCGTGCAAGTACAACAGGAGGGAGTCCTGCTAATCGCCCTACATGAATCCCATAGCTGCGATCACTTCCTCCGCGCACAATTTTGCGAAGAAAGCGAATTTGATCACCGCTTTCTTGGACAGCCACATTATAGTTAACGGCTCCTGGTATTTTTCCTTCAAGTTTGGTGAGTTCCCAATAATGAGTGGCGAATAAGGTTTTACACAATTTTCCTTCGGTCAAGAGTAAATGTTCTGCAACTGCCCAGGCAATGGAAATACCGTCATAGGTACTCGTTCCGCGGCCTATTTCATCCAGAATTACAAGAGAACGGGGTGTCGCATTATTTAAGATGTTTGCCGTTTCTATCATTTCCACCATGAAGGTAGAGAGACCTCGAGAAAGATCGTCGCTCGCTCCAATACGAGAAAATACTTTATCGATCAAACCGATTTTTGCTGATTTGGTAGGAACAAACGAACCAATTTGAGCCATGATGACAATTAAAGCGACTTGTCGGATATAGGTTGACTTCCCTGCCATATTAGGTCCTGTGATCAAGATCAGGCGCTGTTCTTGGTTGTCAAGAACCGTATCATTAGGGGTAAAAATTTCATTTACATAAGCAGCTTCGATGATTGGGTGGCGCCCATCGACAATATGAAGTAATGATTCGCCATCAACGGTGGGTCGTGTATAACGATGCTCCTGCGCAACCGCAGCCAGAGAGCAGAGACAGTCAATATTTGCAAGAGCATGGGCTGTACGCATAACTTGAGAGGCATATTTAGCAACTTCGAGACGGACAGTTGTAAAGAGTTCATTTTCAATGGCTGCAATACGCTCTTCTGCGGTTAATACCTTTGCTTCAAAATCTTTAAGTTCAACTGTGATAAAACGTTCTGCGTTGGTTAAAGTCTGTCGTCTTTGGAAAGAATCTCCCAAACGTTCGGCGTGACCTTTGCCGACCTCGACAAAGTAGCCTGTCATCCGATTATAGCCAACTTTTAACGTTTTTACTCCAGATTGTTCGCGTAGTTGTCCTTGGTACTGATTTAACCAGGTGTGGCTATCTTTTCCGATTGAACGCAGCTCGTCCAGCTCTTGGTGAAACCCATCGCGGATGACATGTCCATCATGAAGGCGGAGCGGCGGATCATCCACGAGAGCTCTTCCAATGAGTGACGTCATTTCTGGAAGCAATTCAATATTGTGTAAATTTTCTTGGATTAGAAGAGTAGATGGAAGGTTGTATAATATTTTCTTTATTTTGTCGATGGGCTCAAAGGAAGTACGAAGGGCAATCAAATCACGTGGAGAGGCGCATCCTGTTGTGACTCGTGTCATAAGGCGTTCCAAGTCGCGAACATCTGTAAGCAATGCCGCGAGTTCAGAAAGATGAGGGTAATCTAAATAAAAAGTTTCTACGGCGTCTTGCCGTTTTATAATGTCTGGAATTGAGAGAAGAGGTTGCTTTACCCAATGACGCAGCAAACGAGCTCCCATGGGGGTTTGCGTTTTATCTAGAAGGCCGATCAATGTCCTGCTGTGATTATGTTCATGTAAAGGTTCAAGCAACTCAAGATGGCGTTGGGTGTTATGGTCGATTGCCATAAACTGTTCAGTGAAGTAAGGATGGATTTCGGCAATGTGGTCGATCGGAACACACAAGGTTTCTTGCAGATAACTGAGAAGAGCGCCTGCTGCATTAATGCCTGCGAGCATTCCTTTTAAACCAAAACCATCAAGGGAGTGGACATTCAAGTGGTTAAGAAGGAAGTCGTGAGTCACTTGATGTTGAAATCTCCACTCTTCTTGAGGAGTCACGAGAAAATCAAAAATAGGTTTCATATCTGTAAAAAGACGTCCATATTTTTCTTGGAAGGAGGAAGAAATCAGAAATTCGGCTGGACGTAATCGATAGAGTTCGTTGAGAAGTTCTTGTTCACTTTCAAATTCTGTCACGCGAAAGTCTGCTGTCGTCACCTCCAAAACAGCTAACCCAAAAAGCGTTCCCACTTTAGAGATAGCAACGAAAAAGTTATGCTTTTTATCAGATAGAAGGCTAGAGGAGATAAGCGTGCCGGGTGTGACGACTCTAACAATCTCTCTTTTCACAAGGCCTTTAGCTTTCTTTGAATCTTCTGTTTGCTCAGCAACAGCGACGCGATAACCTTTTGCAACGAGTTTGTCAATATAGCCTTCACAAGTGTGGTGAGGAACACCGCTCATAGGAATCTCTTGGCGCTTTGTGAGAGTGAGCTCTAGCTCTTTGGCAATGATAGCGGCATCTTGGTGAAATGCTTCATAGAAGTCGCCCATGCGAAAAAATAAAATCGCATCGCCAGCTGCTTTTTTGCACGCTTGCCACTGGAGCATCATAGGGGACGCTTTTGTAAGAGAGTCGGTGATCACAGAATCCATAGAACAATCCATTGAGGTTGATGAAGTTTTGAGTAACTAATCACGAAGGGCGTGCCATCCGGTCTTATCGTGCATCCGCTTTGAAAAATCGCTCATTAATAGAAGGTCCCACTATAATGGAGGATAGCACTATTAATTCGTAATTTTCCAAAGTGGCCCGCCGTCTCTAAGACCACTTTGAGCAGGCCTTCTTCCGCGACCAGTTACCTTTTGGGCTCTTGTATTTTAGGGACTGCGCGCTAATAAGTCACCCAATTGTCCAGCTTATTGTTATGCAGTCCCTAAGAACCTGTTTAGAATCTGTGACAGGATGCTTTGCTACTAAAATTGATTGTAAGCGCGCAAATTTTTTCTTGCAATATTGTTGAATGGTGCGAATTTTTTTTTGCAAGCTTACAGTCAATTTTAGCATACAAATCATCCGATCGAAGATTTTAAAACAGGTTCTAACTCACCTTAGGCACCGGGAGCTTTCGCTTCAGCTCAAACGCCGCTCCCGGTGCGTAAGGTGAAGTTCTAAGGGATAGAGCCCTGTTTGCTTCGAATTTTCTTAATAAGATCTATTTTTAAATCATACAACGATTTTTCTAAACCTACCAGATAGATGTGTGGATTGAGAAATCGTTTTATTCCTACTGGAAAATTATTCAGCTGTTCTTTCACCTGTTTCCGAATCTCTGTTAAAGGAGGGGATGAGTAGACACATGTCCCCTGGCGAAATATAGGCTGGAGGAGATCTTCATAGGGAGCGTTTTCACTGATGGTGTGTTGCTTTGTGATATCAAATGGATCGACCATTAGGCGTTGCTGTGAAGTTTCGGAGGCTGTGTTGTAAATCACATCGGCAAAATAGATATTATTCATGCGGTATCTGCGGACTTGTAACACTCCTGGATTGGATATTTTACTCATTTGCTCTGAAAGCTTAAGCTTATATTTCCATTTTTTTCCTTGATCTCGAATTGCAGAGAGTTTGTAGACGCCATCGAGAGCAGCTTGCTCTTTTCCTGTGATCAGATGCGTTCCTACACCCCAAGCGTCAATTTTGGCTCCCTGGCGTTTGAGTTCGCTGATCAAAGTTTCATCTAGTTCATTGCTTGCAATGATTTTTGTTTCCTGAAATCCAGATTCATCTAGAAGAACGCGGCTTTCAATGCTTAAATGAGCGAGATCGCCTGAATCCAAGCGGATCCCTAAAAGTTTCTTCCCATTTGCGTGGAGCCATTTTCCAACTTCAATTGCTTTTTTCACCCCTTCTACAGTGTTATATGTATCGACTAGAAAAACACTGTTTCCGGGTAAAGTTTCAGCATAGGCTTGAAAAGCCTCTAGCTCTTCATCAAACATCATGACCCAGCTATGGGAATGAGTTCCCTGAACCGGAATATTAAATAGTTTTCCTGCGAGCACGTTTGACGTAGAGTCGCAGCCGCCGATATAGGCTGCACGGCTAGCTGTAAGAGCTCCATCAATTCCTTGAGCTCTTCTTAAACCAAATTCCATCACATGATCTTTCTGACTTGCAAGGCGTACCCGCGCAGCTTTTGTCGCGATTAATGAAGGAAAGTTGATTAAGTTTAGGAGCGGGCTTTCAAGTAACTGGCATTCAATAATAGGGCCTTGAATACGCAGAAGCGGCTCATAAGGAAATACAACAGTTCCCTCAGGGACAGCCTCTAAATTTCCCGTAAAAGAGAGAGTGGCTAAATATTGTAAAAATTCATCAGGGAAGAGAGGTTCTTTATTTTCTGAGTGAAGAGTTGCTAAATAGCTTAAGTCGTCCTGAGAAAAACGAAAATTTTTCAGGTATTGGATGATATTTTCTAGGCCTGCAGCGATTGCAAAACCTCCTTGAAAAGGAGGCCTGCGGAAGAAAAGATGGAAAACGGATTCTGTTTTATGCAAGCCTGCTTTCCAATAGCCGTACGCCATTGTCAGTTGATAAAGATCTGTTAAAAGGGCTAAAGAATGGGCGTATAAAGAGGAAGAGCTCATTGATCTGTGTTCCATGGGAGTTGTCTAGAAGATGCATAGGCACATATTTTTTTTTGTATTTCCTGACGCGTCAACAGTTCTACAGTTTTTTCTACCGCATGCTGACATGTTTTTTTTGTAATCCGTTGCATGCCAAAAAAATAACGTTTTAGCTCTTCAAGTGTTGTGTTCGATAGATGTTCAAAATGATTTAAGATTTGCTGCAGAGCTACATCGCTGTTTTCGTGCACTTCATCGACAAGACGGATGCTTTGCGCCTCTTTGGCATCAATGGAGCGGGACAAAAGAGCCATTGCATAGGCGGATTGGATGGTGGTTCGTCTGGTAAGAAAAGGAGCGACCATGGCAGGAAGTAACCCCCATAAAATTTCAGTCAACCTGAATATAGCTTTAGAGGATGCAATCACTAAGTCGCTTGCAGCAACCAAACCGACCCCTCCTGCAAGTACATTTCCATCTACTTTTGCAATGATGATTTTAGGTGTTGTGTGCATGAGATAAAGAAGGTTCATGTAATTTGTGGCCCATCGTTTGATGCCTCCGGTATTCTCCGATGTACAGCATGTAGACAATTCATGCAAATCCATTCCTGCACAAAAAATTTCAGAGTTTCCTTTGATCACAACGGCTTTGCATTCGGTCTCCATGCTTGCCGATTGAATTGCTTTCTGTAGCTCCATTAGCATTTTGTCGTTCAAACTGTTGCGGGCTGCATGCCTATTTAACTCAATGGTGAAATGGAAATCATGTTGTTGTAAGGATATGGTATCAAATCCCATTAGAGTTCCTTAAGGGTGAGGGATAAACAATGGTAGGCGGTGTGCGTTTTAACTCTTCAAACTCTTTAAGAAGCAGAGCGAGTTCCTGTTCAGAATGGCCCTCTTTGGAAATTTTCATTCTCACTTCTTCCCGGCGCCCCATCCATTCTCGGTCCAGAATTTTACGCACGGCTTCTTGCAGATGCTGCAATGCCCGTTCCTTGTTTACCTTTTTATTAAATAAAGAGGCTAACAGTTCTTGCGCATCGGGGTTTTTTGCTTCTACTGCCAATGAGAGCAGGTCTGTCGAAAGTGCCTTTGCATGTCGATCAAGATAGATCTCGTAAATTTGTTTGCACACTGGAATTTTAAATAAGTTCACTTTTACATTGAGCTGCGCTAAACGTACGAGATCAGGGATTTGCCCTCCCAGCATCAACAAAAGGCGAATCAGATCACTTTCTATTACACGATCATGATCGACACTTTGCATTCCCCCAATAGAGGATTTTTTAATATAAACATTTGGAGTATATGTTTGTGAAGCGTCAATCAGTTCTCTTGGTGTCTGAGTGAGATGTGCCAACTTTTGAAGGCTTTCATGGACCATTACAGGGTGGTCCCAGCTACGAATTTGATTAGCAATGGATTCAATAAGCCTATTTTTTTCGGCGGGAGACTGGGTCGATTCTTTTTGAGAGAGATGATGAACTAGAAAAGTCAGGTAGTCTTGACTTTGTGTAAGAAGCTGCAAAAATTTTTCAGATCCTTCTGCTTTCAAAAACCCATCTGGATCAGATCCATCCGGCATTTGTACAATATGCACTTCTGATCCAAAACGTTGAAAAATGTTGCCTATTTTTACAGCAGCCTCTCTTCCGGCTAAATCTCCATCCAAAGCTAAAAAGAGGCGATTCACTCCAAGTTGTAAGAGCTCATGAGCGTGAGCTTCACCAAACGCCGTTCCTTGTCCGGCAACTGTGAAGTTATAACCGCATTGAATCAATCGGAGTGCATCAATTTGTCCTTCCACAATAAGAGCAAACTTTTCCTTTGTAATACGTTTACGGCAATAGTTAAGTCCAAATAAAATTTTAGACTTTTTAAAAAGGGGAGTCTCAGGAGTGTTCACATATTTCCCTCCTTGAGTTAGCTCCTTATACTTTCTTGCCGAAAAACCGATCACAGACCCAGCCACATCACGAATAGGAAATGTAATACGGTCGTGAAAAAAATCTCGAATCCCTCTTTCAGCATATTGTGCTGTAAGGCCTGCTGCCTCTGCGATTTCTAATTTGTACCCCTTCGCTTCAAGGACTTTATACAGCATGGCAGGAGCATTGGGAGCCAAACCGATTTGAAACTGATGGACAAACTCTAAATCAAGCCCACGCTCGTGTAGATAAGAGAGTGCTTGATGCCCCTCCTCTGTATTGAGAAGAAAAAAATGATAAAATTGACAAGCAGTTTCTAAAACTTCCCTTAAAAGAATTTTGCTAGGTCCTTTAGGTGCATCAACTTGTTCGACATGTTCTAAATGTACATGAAATTTTTCGGCAAGAGTTTCGACAGCTTCAGCAAAACTCATTCGCAAAAAGCTGATCAGAAATTGAATTGCATCTCCGTGAGCTCCACAGCCAAAGCAATGGTAATGGGAATCGCCTTTTTGCACTCCAAATGAAGCTGTCTTTTCATCGTGAAAAGGACACAGTGCTTTGTAAAAAGCTCCAGTTTTTTTCAACTCAATGTGTGAAGAGAGAACCTCTACGAGATCGATACGCTGGCGCAGGAGTTCTAGACTTTCAGGGGTGTACAATGGCATATTTTTTAACGATTTGAGTCAGGCAAGTTCTCATATTCAGGCTGTTGGATCACACGAGTGATCGGATTGTCCGATTTTTCAATTAAGAACCCGTCTTCACGTAGCGAAATTTAGCACACAAATCAT
>FTIX01325151.1_pt1 | contig 20426 bp, 16 predicted proteins | sample 1658561 | NCBI WGS metagenome assembly FTIX01 (sample SAMEA3914836, study PRJEB12502) | metagenome | biome: forest; material: soil | place: Canada | collected 2011-07-03 | depth 0.3 m | reverse complement strand
AGTTACCATAAATCTACTTATGGATAATGATAGTAGAAGGCTTGGCCTCTTATCTTCCAAAAATACAGACAATGATAATGCCAGCGAAAAAAACCAAGCTGGCAATGATTAAACTATAATGTAAGCCCTGAATGAACTGTCCGGAAGCAACCAATGCACCAAAAATGGCAACGCCTAAAAGGCTACCGATCTGGCGGCTCGCGTTCAATATACCTGAAGCTAAACCTGCGCTAGTGGCAGGCACTGAGTAGACAACGGCTACTGTTGCAGCCGGCATAGTGAAGGCGATGCCAAAGCCAAGTGCAGCCAAGGGTAAAATCAACATCCAATAGGACGGGCTGTTTTCGTTTAATATGAGCAAGGATAAGAAACCCACGGCGCCCACCGTTAGACCTACCAGCATAGGTAACTTGGCTCCGACATGACTGGTCACCTTACCGCTTAAATAAGAAGCAATTGCCACTACCCCGGTCATAGGCAATAAGGCAAAGCCGGTCACTAATATAGAGTAATCACGGATTTGTTGAAAATACAAAGGCAGCAAAAACAGTTCACCATAAAAACTGATATTTAAAATCAAACCCACGGCAGTGGCAGCAGAAAATGTTTTAATTTTGAAAAAATTCAAGGGCAACATAGGCGATGAGGCTCGATGCTCGACTAAAAGAAAAGCACAGAAAAGCACTAGAAATATAAGTAAACTGCCAAGCACAATGCCAGAACCCCAACCTAAACTACCGCCTTCAATCAAACCAAAAGATAATGCGGCAATACTGAGAATAGACAGAATTTGCCCCCAGTAATCAAAGTAAGCCATGGTTTTTTTATTGCGAGCAGGAGTCATATATTTTCCAGTTAGCCCTATTCCTATGATCCCAACGGGAATATTAATTAAAAATATACCGCGCCAACCCAATGTAGTAGCTAATAACGCGCCCAGTATGGGGCCAGACGCCGCCGCTATTCCGCCAACACCTGCCCATATACCGATAGCCTTGGCACGTTCCTTGGGATTTTCGTAGGCTGCATGAATCAATGCCAGAGAGGTGGGCACCATCATGGCCGCTGCTGCACCTTGAAAAAATCGAAACAGAATCAACGTCGAAAAATTACCCGCCAGGCTGCAACCCACTGAAGTGGCTACGAATAAAGCTAATCCGGAAATAAAAGTAGGTTTAGCGCCAAATTGATCGCCCAGACTGCCTGCGGATAAGAGTAAACAGGCAAAGGTTAAGGCATATCCAGCCACTACCCACTGTAAATTGGCTATAGTACCGTGTAAATCCTGAGCGATTACGGGAAGCGCCACATTAATGATGGTGGCATCTATTATCACCATGAAAAAGCCAAAACATAAGGCAATCAGTGGCAAATGTTTATTGCGGGAAGGATTTGCTAATGTGGTAGTCATTGTTCTCTCAAGTTATTCAATCGTCAGTTGATTATACTTGTTTCCATATAAGCTAGAAATATCTATAATAGGCAACCTCTGTTTCTCTTTTGGAAACAAATTATATATGTCCGATTTAGACCGATTTGAATTATTCACCTATGTGGCTCAATATGGGAGTCTAACCCAGGCTGCTTTGGCATTGGGCATGAGTAAAACAGCGCTGAGCAAACAAATTAAACAATTGGAAGCAAATTTAAAAATGGATTTGTTTTCACGTCAAAGCTATCGCCTGCAATTAACGGAATCAGGCAAAGTTCTATTGGCGCAATGCCTACGTTTAAAAAAAGAATTAGACGAGGCACGGGCAATTTGTCAGCAGATGATGTATGAACCGGAAGGTACATTAAAAGTGGTGGTCTTTGAATACTTTGCTCAGCGTTTAATATATCCCAAGTTAGCGAATTTTTTGCGAAAATACCCGAAGCTGGAAATTAACCTTCTCGTAAGTGAATCTATCCCCAATTTTGAGCAGGAACAGGTTGATTTAGCCATCGGTTTTTCCTTGCCTGCCGGCGATGAAATCGTCAGAAGCAATATTATGAACACGCGTTACGTGCTATGCGGAGCCCCTGCTTATTTTAAAAAATATGGAGTTCCTAAAGATTTAAATAGCTTAGCTCAACATCATTATATCGGCCATAGCAGTCGTTCTGCGGATAGAACGATTCATTTAAAACCGCCCCATAAACTGATATTAAAACCCAAGCTTTTATTAAACAATGTGGCTGGCATGATTGAATGCGCTCAACAGGGCATTGGCATTATTCAATTGCCCCACTATTTGCTGGATAGCTCTTTACAGAAAGGTGAACTGGTTGAAGTTTTAAAAAATTACCAGGCAGACCGGATTCCTGTATATTACTATTATCCTCGTTACCGTTATATACAACCTAAAGTCAGAAAATTTATTGATTTTTTTCTTCAAGAATAAAATAAAGGAATCAGATATGCTTAAAAAAATAGTTTCTACCATGTACCAGTCATTGAAATCGACTGTCATGAGAAATAAGAAAACGCTTTTAATTACCGGAGCCAATGGACAAGTTGGGACATTACTGCAAAAGCATTTATATCAGGATTACCGATTACGCATCGCAGATATAAAAAGCTGTGAAACGACGTATACATCTGACGTTCACACGATAGATATACTCCAACCTGAAAGCCTTAAAGGAATTATGAAGGGCATAGATTGCGTTATTCATTTAGCGGCCATCCCCACTGAAATATCCGATTCGGAAGCTATTCTAACAACCAATATTTTGGGAACTAAGCATGTACTCGAAGCCGCAAAAAACGCGCATGTTTCTCGGTTTATCTTAGCCAGTTCCATTCATGCTGTTGGTTTTTATCCGCGCACCGAAACTTTATCTCGTCTTACGCTACCACGACCAAGCGGTTTCTACGGTGTCAGCAAAGTCGCTTGTGAAGCTTTGGTTCGTTTATATGCCGATAAATACGGCTTACCGGGTATTTGCCTGCGCATCAATTCTTTACAACCAAAACCACAGGATGCACGCCAACTTACCACTTGGTTAAGTGAAGCGGATGCAGTACGCTTATTCCAAGCGGCTATAGAAGACTTCCCCGATCTACATTTTGAAATTCTTTACGGTGTTTCTAATAACACACAGAAAAAACTTAATAATCATGGTGCACGAATCGATTTTTCTCCGCAAGATGACGCAGAGATATATCGACAGTTCATTAAAGAACATGCATTGCCAGAAGGCAAGATTGCCCAACATTTTCATGGCGGTCCGTTTACTGAAAAATTTTTCGACGGGAATCTGGAAAGAACTTTACATAGTGTATTGGACGATTGAGCTGATTTTGTCCCCAACCCGGCGTTCATGCATAAACATGTAGATATGGTGGTCAAATCTGACTTTGAACTATTGATTTCTATTCCGAAACCAAGAGATCAAAGTCAAACCTGTCAGACTTCACCCCTGCCCTTATTTGATAGATAGGTGATTACTATGCATCCTAAAGCTTCTGTTATTCAAATGACTTCATGTCCAGAAGTCAAAAAAATTTACAAATAGCTGCAGACCTCATTGCTAAAGCAGCAAAATCAGGCGCTCAGCTTGTGGTATTGCCGGAAATGTTCCCTATAATGGGGGCCGAAGCTAATCAAAAATTACTCATCAATGAAACGTATGGTTCTGGCCCAATACAAGATTTTTTTTAGACACAAGCTATTCAGAATAAAATCTGGATTGTGGGCGGCACTATCCCTTCTTCAATTTCAAAAAATTGTAAGACAAAAAATACCGCATGCGAGCAATTCTTAATGAGGTTAGCAATCTGTTGCAACTTAATACTGAAGATGTTTTATATAAAAACGCATTGCTAGAAGGTGATAAATTAATTGATAGAAATAAATTTATTTATGAATCAATGAACATTGAATATAACCTTATGCGACGGGCTGATTGGTTGCACATCCTCATTATTCACAACAGTATGAACTTATTGATGAGCTATATCATAAAAATGATATATATAAACTAGCTATCCATGAAACAATTAGCGATTTTTTATCACAAATTTCTGAGAAATTTAATCAAGGCGACATAAATAGGAAGAATCATCTATTACCGTAGTCGCCTGTGAAGCTTCTACACGTTGCTTGTGCTTATTTCGCTCCATTTTGTAGCTAGAACTGCCTGATAAAAATTGGCTCTTATTATTTCCCATAATTCCTTTTGCAACGGGTCTAAATTTCACTGGATCAATAGTTGATTCCATAATTTGTGAAGTTGGCGGATTTTGCGAATTCTTATATATCTCCTGACACTTAGTTTGAAGATGACGCCTCTCACTATTAACCAGAATGGTTAATATTACATCATAACAACCTAAATGCCGTCCGTTTTCCATTAATAATTCTAAGGCAGTTTTATGAGAAAAATTTCTTATTGTGGTATTAATATCTCCGCCCTTTAAATATACTAATCGTCTTATAATTTCAATACGTGGGTTTAAATTACTTTCCGAATTACTCGCTTCAATTAATGCCAAAATAGCAATATGCAGAGCGGTATCACCTTCTGAATAAATTTTATTTATTTTATTATCTCCTTTCAGTCTATGGCATAAATTCATGACAACATCGTAATCACCATCTTTTATTGCTTTAAGAAAATCAGACTCAGAATAGCTACTTAATATAGGTGCTGGAGGTAAAAACGAACAAGGTTCGGACACTGATTTAGAAACTTGTGCGCTGGAGCTAGTAATTACTTTACGCTTAGGCTTAGGCTTAGGCTTTCTGGGTGCAGACATTCGCTTAGTTGAACTTGATTTCGGTGGACCAGATATTAGTTTGCAACCTGGAGACAAGATCTTTTCTAATGATTTGATACATGTTGAGGATGCGGAAGAATTCACATCTAAACTACAATCATCTGGTAGATAAAGTCCTGCTCTTAATATGATATGTTTTGGAGTTTTAGGATCAAATCTCAAAATACTTCCTGAAGGTAAATTTTTTGCTACCTCTACTGCCTGCTCAGAGGTTATATCTTTAGGTAAGATTAATTCTCTTTTTGAGCTTAAATGTGTCTTGGGTGGAAGCTGAGTAGTAGAACTCACAGTCGAATCATGCAGTCCTGATGTAGAGCAAGCTGATAAGGTAGGTATGGTAGCAAGCCGATCGTCTAAGGTAGGATATGGAAAGGAGCCGGCCATTGACGAATATTGGGGTTGCCCGGCTGTTGAGGGGAAAGATGGGCATGATGAAAAAGACTGCGATGACCATGTGGAGGGCGGAAATGCATGAGGTGCCAGAAGGTTAGGTTGCTGGAATACAGAAGACGAAGATGTAAAATTAAATAATGATGGTGAATAAGCATGCATGTAAGGACTACATTCCGGCGCTTGTAATGATAGATTACTTTGGTGCAAAATTGTACCAGCAAAATCAAATGGAGCTGGTGCAATTGGCAAGAGTAGATCAGATTCAACCGCTTCGGTTTGTGCTGTGAATTGTGTTGGCTTTACAGGCAATACCTCCGCATGTGAAGGCGGAGGAGAAAATATTTGCCTAATTATTGTGTCTGACTGTTCAGTATAATTATGGCTGCAGGTTTTTTGTTTTGCTTTAACTTTTTTAGTTTGTATCTCCGACTTCTTTTTGCGCTTTTTTGTATTTGGGACTACACCCACGTCAAGAATTACAGAGGTAATTGAATCAGGCTCTTTATCAGAGGACATAACAGGAATACCAAAATATAAATTTTCAGCAGGGATGGGTGCTAATACAGCTTGTTTTTTATGAATTGGACTTTTAATTTCTTCTATCGGCCTGGTTGATGCTGTAACAATTGCTGGCTGAGTATGTTGTAGCAGTTGAGTGGCCTCATCACGATAAGAATTATTTGGTTCTGCCAGCTTAGGCTCCGGGTTTACATTATTTTTTTGCATTTTTTTTATTTTACGCCTTTTATTTTCCCAGGCATATCGTTTATTTTTTTTCTTTTTAGTAGAAGAAATTATCAGCTTAATATCAATGGCACTAGCATGCTTGGCGTTATCTGTAATATATTTCGGATAAAATTTTAACCACTTATTTTTTCTATAAATATGTTTAATTTCTCTAGCGAGATCATGGCAAAGTTTTTTAACTCCGGCAGACGCATGGTAGTTTTCAGTTAAAATAGATAAAGCACTGCTATTTTTTTTAGTTACAAAGCGTACATTGGCTGATTTTTTAAGATATTCAACGATATCATAATCTTTTCTTAAACAAGCATACATAAGCGGTGTTATAAATTGCTGATCTTTCAGTGGCTTAAATCCTTCTCCCGGCTTGTCTAACAATTCAATAATAGGTAACAAATTAATTTTATTAATATCATAATTTTTCCATGCATCTTTGTGCTGAAAATAATCCTTTGGTACTAACACATGCGTGGCAGTAGTATTTAGAAGTTGCTGCTCGTGAAGGGTTAGCTTAACAGGTGTTTGTGAATAATTTTCATTATTTTGCTGTAAGAAATTTTCTATTGAACGCGAGCCTATAGGAAAAACATGCAGGAAATTTTCGCTACCATAGTATTTCTCTCCATAGTTTAATAATATTTCTTCTCCCGCTTGAATATCCCGAGTAGCACAAAGTGTAACTTCGCCTTCTAATAATTCCACCTTTATATTATCGTAACCATCATAACTGCAGTTGATTAAACTGGCTTCGCTGGCAGTTTTATGTGCAAAAAGCATCAAACTTTTATGTCCTACATGTTCTAATTCAAATGAATAATGTTGAACATCCAACGATTGACTTCTGAGCTGATCTTCTGTCTGCCATTGTTTTTCACCTCTAAAACTACATATCCTAGTACCTGCTTTAATATCTTTATTGGCGACCACTGCAAGTCCGGTCGCGTCAGTTTTTAAAATTCTTACTAAACCATTCGCAGTAGATTTAAAGTCTTCGATCGTTTTATGTTCATGTGTGATTTTTTTTACATGTTCGCTATTTTCAGGATCTAAAACAGTGCCAAAGGGAAGGCTACTAGAGTTAGACTGGTAATCTATTGACCGTGAGGAAATTGGATGTTGTTTACTTTCAGGGATAAAAGAACTCTGAGGTAAAGATTTAGCTACTGTCGTAAGGATTAATTTTTCTGTTTTATTTATCTTCTGCATATTGATCTCGACCTTAATTTATTTTTTAATTTCTCTTATATGCTAAAGATACTTAAATTATCTTAACAAATTATTAATTGAGTATTCTGATATTGTTGAATGACCACGGTAGGGTACGAAAATCGAAGAAAGAGAGGAGTTAAGGGGGTAAAAAAGATAACTCGCTGAAAGCCCTAGAGATCGAACTGCAGCTGGAATGAATTAATTTACTTACTTACAGACTAATTTCATTAAAAACCTTCAAACTCATATATGTTAAGAAAATGTTAAAGTTAAGAAGTTATAATAAATTATTTTTTAAAATCCAAGAGTAGAAAAGTAATGTCAGAAAAGAAAAGAGAAAAAAAAGAATTAGCTTCACCGCAAAGTGTGCCTGCAGCAACTGTGCTGGGATCACAAGACCTTGTTAGTCTCATTAATCATCGTGCTGGATTCTCGGCTGCTTTAAGCATGTCTAGAGTGAATAAAGATTTAAGTAAAGATCCATATAAATACATAAAAAATGAATTAGGATCTTGGAAGAAACAAGGTAAGTTAATTGAGAATTGCTGTAAGAGCATTGATCACGCTCGTGTTCTTTTGCATGAAGCGGAAGCATATGGTATCCATGAGCAAGATTTTTTCACTATAGCTAATAGCCATAAAACATTAGGATACATCAGTGATAAAGATTTTAAGATGCCACTCCAAGATGTGGTAATAGCTGCTATGCGCTCTCCAGATGAATTCTCTACATTATTAAGAATTCCTAAAGCCAGATCAATTCTGGAAAAACATTTTAATTTTGTCAATGTCAATTCAAAATTATATAAATACCCACTTAGGACAATTAAGCACTTAGACATGTTAGACGCCAGAAGGAATCAATTAAAGGGTTTCCTTGAGCGATGGCAACACTCTTTAAATAGTTATCCTAAAGTTGTGAATTTCATACTTTCATCCACTATTTTTGCGGATGAATCTAAGGAAAGGCTCTCTTATGATTACACTGTTGCAGCGAAATATTATTTAAAAAAAGATTTAAAGTTGTTTACTGGAACAAGTTGGAATATTTATCAAGAAGCGTGTTTACTAAAATTATTTGAAAGGCATAAGAAGCACAATCTGATTTATTGGGCAATTATAAATCCCGATGTTTGCAAATTTATTCCCTGGGTATACATGATGGAAAACAATAGTAGAATAACGGAAGTTGTACTTAAATGCACAGGATTAGAAGGGTATCCTTTTGACATAAGCATTTCTGATTGGTTCAGCGTTGCTAAATATTTTGCGAGAATAAAACCAGAATTATCACAAAATATTATCGATACTTTTGGACACAAATTTAATAAGCGTCAATTAGAGACTATTGCAGAAGAGGTGCAGGATGAAGCAACACTAAAAATGCCAAATAAACTACAAAGCCCGGCAGAAACGAAGAAAAAGCCTTGGTCAAATTTTTTTACTGTATCTAGCCACACGAAAGATAGTAAGAAAAATGGCTCGCCAGTAAAAGAAGATGCGCATCCTAATTCTGCCCCAGAAAGCAGATCTTTGAGCAAAATGAGCTCTACATCAGGTCCTCCTCTTTTGTGCGGATCAGAACCGAGCAGACCAGGCTCGTCTGTGGATACAATTCAGGAAGATGACGCCAAGATAGATAAAACTAAAGTAAGTTTGTCAGATTTTTTAACCCGATTAGAGGATAAACCTAACCTCACGCCACGTCAAAAAATCTATGTTTCTCAATCTTTGAAAAAAATAGCGTCTATAGATTCCAGTAACCGGGGGGCTATAGAGGACTGGATAGCCCAGGAGATTACAAATCTGTTCACAGCCAGTGCAGAGGGGCATCTTCAACCACAAGAAGCTGAGGGTATACGAAATCTCTTGATACAGTTCCAGTGGCTAAATTCATCTACAGCAAAAGAGATCATCCCCTCTCCTTCTCCTAGTCGACGTGGTTAAGACGGCGAAGTGTTTAGTGGCGGTCATGCTATTGGTGTTAATTACATTAAATGGACCTCTAATAAATTAACAATTAAGCGTATCAATAAATCTTTTTGCGCAGGGTCACTTTCCGCAACCAATAAAGCCAGAGCCACCAACCCATTTTCATTTAATTTAATCGGTAAATTCTACAATCGCAAATAAACTAAAAATTAAAAACTACCAATACATTTATTCCCATCTGTAAAAGGATGGTCTACACCCTCACACTATTCCAATATCGATGAACTTACTCATGCTCTTGGAATAGTCCATGTAGAATTTATCGTGACACATCCTGCTCATCGCATAAGATTAACCATTAGTTGTCGATCCTAGAATAATAACGAGCAATTATTATGAAAATATTAGCAGTATCAATATTTTGACTTCCCAGACGGGTAAATGCAGCTAATACCAGTTACGAAGATTACGGTGACGGTGGTTCCAGAGTTGAGGAATTTTTCATTTCTGCAATTTGTTCAATCTCATACATTCGATTTATAAGCTCTTGCATAGACTCCTTTACCCCTTTTAACTTCTTAAGAAGCGTTGCGCTGTCACAATCGCCGGCTTTAAACATATTAGGAGTTTCAAGCGCCCTACTCAACTCATAAAATTGCTTCATAAAGAGGCTATCATCATTGAAATTTATTTGCTGTTGCTCAGTCAGCCCCAATCCCTCAGAATGGAACATCAATACTGCAGTACCATTCTGAAAATATTGTTGAAACTTCTCAAGCCACTCCATAGCCTGGTCAGTGGTACAGGTTGTTGCCAGTTGCCCATTTGTCTGAAATTTATCACCTGGGATAACAAGTTGGCTGACATCATTTTTCTTATCAGGTACAGATGAACTAGAAGAAGCGGGAGGGTGATCCCAAAAACCGACACCGCTTGAAAAGGCTTGTTTTTTTGTGACTTTCGAAGACGAAAAATTAAAACTTTTTGGTAGAGAATTTATATACTCTTCAATTTTTTTTTGAGCCTTTTGGAAATATTCCAAATAAACAGGCTGCTCAGTTGTTTCATACAGCCGCTGCATTTGATAAAGAAATGGCGCAATGTTATTACCGCCACCGGCCAGACATTTAAAACCTGCTCTATCATTCAAGATACGACCGATGTCTGCAATAGTAGCGGGGTGGCTCCAGCTGATTTCTGTTTTTGCTGTTGATGAATCCGTCATATTCAAATAGAGATCGCGAGCAAATTTAAGCAACTTTTTGTGTTCACGTTCTTCAGCACTAAATCCATATATCTGGTTATTGGGTTTATTAGTATGCCCAAGACGGCTTTTAGAACGAGCGCTTAACAGGCTGTTCAATACGAATACCGGCCCCATCTCAGGATTTCTAAATACATCATTAAATTTTAGGCTGTTACTGGAAGATGAGCTGGAGCTACTGCTTGAGCTGTTAGCACTAGAAGAACTGGAATGACTGTTACTAGTAGAAGTCGAACTGGAAGAGCTTGGATTCTTTGGGTCTTGCATAGCTTTGATCTCTATATTATTCGTTGTTCGCAGTGGTGTACGCTATTTTAACATCAGTTCAGTAAATTGTATTAGACCAATATTATATAAATATTAAGAACATGAAATAAACGCATTGTAGAAATAGCATTTGAGTTTTTTCTGGATTGCCGCGTCGCTGCGCTGCTCACAAAAACGACATTGCCATCTATTAGCAGATACCAATATTACATGCTTTTACTATTTTAGGGAATGGCAAATGATTTATTCAACGTGAGTTCGATAATTCAAAAACATCTTCCACACCCTATCAGTGTTATTCTAAAATCCAGGTCTTCACTAAATCGCCCTACCTTTTGAAAAAATAATTTATGTAAAGCTGTACAGCTACGCGCCTCACATCCAAAGCAACGAAAGCTGCCTCAGATCACCCCGTGGGGTGATCTGTAATGCCTATCCTGGTGAACAACTCTCTAAATTTTGGGGTTGCAAACTTTCTTTGGGGCAATAACTCATTAATCCCAATACCGAATCTTTTGTAGCATTTTCCGTAGATGGCAGGATAAGATTTGATTTGGGTAATCCGATACTTTTTTCTATTAGATCTAATAATTGTGTGACATATACAGCAGGACTGTTTTTAGTTAGCATGACGATGTCACTGATTGAATACGGCTTTGTGGGATCTTCATTTACCCATCCGCGCTCTTTTGTAAAAACAAATCTATACGATGCTACCCCCGGTATTTTTTGGCCCCCAGGAGCTATATGATCAAGAAAAGTATCCACGGTAATTTTACCTTTTGAACTACTCTCTCTAATTGCGAAAGATTTGTTACTGCAGCCTTCTTGCGACTGCATAAGTTTTCTTAATTCCGAGGGTGACATTTGTTTATGAATCAAAGGGGTGTAGCCTGGCTCATATTGCTCATATTGCTCATATTGCTCCTGCTTTGCTTCTGTTTTTTTATCTTTATTATCTTTTTCTTGTTTAAAAAATTCCATAAAATCACCTGGCTATGTTGTAATTAAAGTTAACCGGATATTTCATCATGAATCCACTGTGAAGCTAAAAAGATGCTCCATGGTGAATGCCCGGATACTAGTTAGCTAAAGCACTGAGGATTGTAGCACAATAGTTGGTTCGTGTAATAAAATTTTAAACAGGCTCTAAGTTCCCGCTATAATTGTTTCTCGACTTCGGCGCAAAAAAATCATTAACATCCAAAAAATTTTTTATAATCAATGTATTAGACTGTTTTTTTGCTTCTTAATTGTTGTAGCTCGCTGCTTAGCCAGCAGGGCTAGACGGGTATGTTCATCAGAAAACGAAAAAACAAAGGAGGATCGACATCGGTCATGCTGCAGATTGGTGAACGCAAACCAGGAAAAAAGCATGTGCATTCACGTATGATTAAAAATTTTGGCGCATCATGCGATGAGACAGAATTAAATAAATTAATTCAAGAAGCAGAAGAATATAAACAACACTTGCTATTAGTTTCACCAAAAGCATCGACATTAAAAATCACATCATCTCGCGACATAAAATCTTGTCTTTCATTTACAGTAGCCTGTAATACTGTTAATCCTTTTGTTTGGACCAAATCAGGGTTAAACATTTCTTTGGGTAAAGGCAGAAAGTCGATGTTGTTAGCAATAGCCGAATTTAATGGGAACTCTTTTATTAACACGAAGCTACCTTTTTCAAATCTGTAGTAGTACTTTCCTTGTCCTTGCTCATTTCTACTGCCTGTAATTTATATCAAATTGCTTTCTAATTGATAATTAATAGGCTTTTTAATATCTGCAGAATAGTTGCTTACTGTAAAAGACAACCAAAAAATATTTCCTGTCTTAACATCAATAATTGCTGCAATTATACAAGAAGCGCCACATCCAAATTATCGTACCCTTTTTGCATCGTATTTATCTTAGATGATTCCCGTAAATACGAAATTTGCTCAGGCGTTAACTGCTTTACCACTGATCCAAAATCGATATTCAATAATTCTTTTAAATGTTCATCTAAATGCTTAGCTAGCTTCATTGGGTTTTTTTTAGCATCTGCCGTCGTACCTGAAGGAATATTCCTATTAGTCTGTAAACCAGGGTAGTGAGAGATCTGCTCCGAAGATGCCGGTGGGAAATAGTTTTCGAGAAATGATGTTTCATATTTGAGTTCTTTAGGAATCTCGACTTGAGTCGAAGGAGGCGGCGGTGGAATCTCAATCTCATATTTTAATTCTTTCACGAAACCATCAGGGGTAGAGCGTTCCGGATGGGTATAGGGCTTCGAATTGAGAGATTGAGACATTTCTTTACTTCCTATAATAATTGAAGGAATAACGGAACAAATCCGTAATTATCTATGATATCGTTGTTGGCCACTGCGCATATAAAACCAGATTAGTCTTAAATAAATATTAAATAAGGCTTTTATTATTTGTAGCTCTCTGTACCTACATGACAAAACAGAGGAGTGATTCTCCAAAGCTCTAGACTTAATATCCGCTTAATAATGCAATGTTACGATAAATTCTACATCTATCTTTTATACATAATAAGTTTATATCCTATTGAGAAACTATTGCCATGTATACCCTTGAATCAGTTGATACAGCGACGGATATAGATGAAGGATTAGACCATATTAATTTTTTACATGAAATCAGTCATGCATCTGGACTCAATCATTCAAGTGTCCGCCAAGAACCTAGCACATCTACGCATATAGACGGCATAGTAAGCAAAAAGAATGATGATGAATTCACTGTAACAACCACAGAGCTACAATCAGCTATAGCAGGGAGTATAATGCTATATCGGTTCAACATGGTTAGGTCTTCCCTCTTAGCAATTAGATAACCATGACCTTTATATATTCTACCAAAATCTGTACATGGAAATCCTTCAGCAGAATGCTTGCTTGCTAACAAGTAAACATGATCTATAGAATGCGTTTTGTGCAACATGAAATCTTCTTCATTTTCAGGTAAAGGATTTCCAGCTTGATTGCTATATTCAATGAAGTCTGCTAATAATTCCGACATAGGCGGGATATGGCAAATGCAGAAACGAAATGCTCCTGATGGCATTTCGAGCTGAAAAGGCTGCTGTGTTTCTTGTAAATCTAAACCTTGAGGATTTTGTTCGGTATAAAATAAATCGGTTAAACTAAAGCGAGGAAATACAGGGTAAGGATTAATAGGCGAAATGTGTTTGTCTTCTAGAAAAACAGAATTCCCATCCTTGTTTATGGCGGTTATGATTCTGCGTGTCATAGGATTTCCTTCTGTCGAGAAATGTAAAAAATCGGTTTTTCTTCTTATATAATTAAGCACCCGGTCAGAAACTAACGGCAATAGGTATTATGTGCTGCAGCACATAATACCTATTGCCGTTAGTTAGTAATGTGTAGTAAGATTGAAAATATCAAATTTATTAATAAGTTAGCCAAAAAATACTGCATATAATATCTGTGCTATGCTGTCTTTGCAAAGCAACTGTAGTGTCTGATTATTGAAGGAGATATTTATGAAGGCAGAAATTAACAAAAATGTAGGCGTTTGTTATCTTATTTAGATTACTAAACGCCCAGCGCCCAGGGGTCAAGTCTTGACATTTGATATTGAATCATGGATCTCTGCAATTGTCTTAAATCCTCCTGAATAGAGATATCAGTTTGGGCTAGCACGTGGATCCTTTTTTTAACTTGTGAAATACTGCAATCATTGATGCCACTCATTATTTTTGCAATCTCTTGATGCTTAAACTGACAAGCGTTGATAAAAAATAGATAATTAAATTTCTGAAATAATCCTTAGAGAAACGGTTTCCACGCTTCTTTAATTCTAAAAATTCTATTTTTAGATGCTCGCAGATGAGTCGTAAAATTTTCTCAATAGGCACGGCATTTAATCTTTTTGTTTCAGGTATTTCTCGATTGGTAGTGATTTTTAAAGCATTATTAGTTTTGATTTTTTAATAAAAAACTCATCACCCAATATACTTGAAAAATTAAATTTTTCAAATTGGTGAACTATTTCAGGATTCATTTCTGCTGTGAGGCAATTTCTATAATGTTACGGAGTTATTCTGCGATAGTTGTGATAATGTCGTATCGCAGTATAACCAAGTGGGTTGTTCTGACATGTTAAGGAAAGCTCGACAGCTACTCCAGAGGTAATCTTCGGCTTGTTTGACTAAGTTAGCTACAACTGGATTTAGATAAATTTAACGACTAAGTTGAAGCAAGTAATGGTCTGCATACATTAAAATTGATTTATAACGACCTCGAAATAAGGGGCCATCTCGTTTTTGTTCCTTATTAAACCGTTGTGTATATAAACCATTGAGATGCCTCATTGCTCGGCTAAGGTTATTATTAGGAGTATGTAAGAGTAAATGATAATGATTATCCATAAGACAGTAGGCATGAATTTGTATGCAGAATCCCTGATGTATTTCTGCTAATAATTCGAGAAAGAGCTGGCGGGTTGCCTCACGCAATGCATATTGCTACAGCGAATATTACTGCTCAATACAAGTTTACAAATGGTTGTGCTTGCCTTTGTAGCGCTATTACTTAAAAGACTTTGAACAGGTTCTAAGACATGAGAGTACATGGCTGATTCCCATCGGCGAAAAGAATTAATGGCTGACTGAATACTAAATATTTGAATGAAAAATAGGTTAACTATCTTTACTTTGGCCGTGTTGAAAAGATAAAATGCATATATATCTTCAGTTTTTTAACAAACGTAAGAATGTGTAAATAAGACCTATAGGTATTAATGTTAGCTAAAAAAGAAAGTAAAAAACTTAGTAGGTCATTGGGTAGGTCGTTAGCATAAATATTAGCTAGGTGGGTGAAACATTTAGAAATTCAACTTATATCCCCATTGAAATTAGCAACGACATGAGAACTGAAGTAATAATGGGTTTATTGCCTTATTTAGAAAAGATAAACTCTACAATTCCCACTTACCCAAAGAACAAGTTATTTGCTAGCGCTTATATCAATCGAAATTGAGGTCGGTTTTAGCGCAAAGAATTCACATGTTCCAGACAACGCACTATTCATAAGTTAAGGCTATGCGGCGCCTGCTTTTGCTCGCAAAGTACATGATATCGCGAAATTACAAGGCGTTACTTGGGCTTTAAATACGTAAAGAACCTCCCAACAACCGCTTTAGGTACTTTTACTAAACCTTTTGACCAGAAAAACCGAAGTTGTAGCAATAGTTTTTACGAAATTCGCCCTGGATCCTAAATTGCATAAAAAGCTTGAAGTACGAACGATAAACTATTTCGCTACTTGACTCATGGGAGCTTGTTGAAATTATCGAGTATTACGAATGAGGATGGTCAAATCTATAAGACTAAACCATTCAACAGCCACTTAAGCATAGTAAACGTATTAAGTTATACTGATGTGTTAGATATTATGTATCTAAAATATGAACATACTCAGAAAAAAGAGTTGGAAAAACAAAAATTGGAGATCCAATGCTAAAAGTTTAGGTTTTGGATTTTCAGCGATGACCTATACAGTGAGGAGAATGATATGGAGCAAAAATTTAAAGACCATAAAGAAGAGAAAAATGCTGGCCTTAAAGCTAAAGCTAAAGAATTATCAGGCAGTAAAGATGAGATTAAAGTTATACAGGCTTTAGAAATCTATGAATCATTATTGATCGGGGCCTCTAATAAAATGGATGAAGCCAACTGCTGGGTACGTAAAAGCGAATGTCTCATGGCTTTAAACCGATCTGGCGAGGCTGTAATTGCAGTAAATAAAGCAGAAGAATTAATGGATAAAAGCCTTCCTACAGCATTTCCTTATGAGCAGCAGGTTGTTATTTATCATAGTAAAGCCATCTGTCTCTCTGTTAACGAGCTTCCCAAATCAATAGAGTATCTTAATAAAGCCCTGGGAGCTCTTGAGCATCTTCCGAGCGATGATTCATTTACATTGAATAACAAGCTAATGATTGAGGAAGCTAAGGAGAAAATTCTCTCGCATATAGAAAAACAATGGAAATCTCAAAGTTTTATTACTCAATTGGGAATGCGTCGACGCTATATTGGCGGCTCACCTGAAACGCGACCAACTCAAGATCCTCATTCTTCTATTGGGTCGTCTTCTAAGAACCTAGAGAAGTCACTCAGGGTTGCTGATTTTAGCAAAGGTAGTAAGATTTTATAATTCTCCTCAAGCTAGGTAGTGCCGGCTTTTGAAGGTGAGCATGTAAATGTTCTCCTTTAGTTGTCATCTGACCAGAAGAAAACTATTGCCATCAGGGTTTATCAAATTACGAGGTGAAAAAAGAGTTGAATAAAATTATCCAAAAGAACAGTCAATAAAAAAAGCAAAATCTAAAGCAAAAGCAGGGCAAATTACTCAAAAGTTAAACATGTCACCCAAGACAAGTGCCGTGATTGCACTTAGCGCCTCATCTATAGAGGACATGCCTCAAGAGCTTGAATCAAAAGTGAGTAATGACGTTTGGTCATCTCCGGAAAAACAGCATCGTTCTGGTATTGGTTTTTTCCCGCCTAATGTTATTATAAAGAGTAAGCCTGCTATTCAAGGAAGTCTTCATGCGGATTCGAAAGAAAAAAAACGTAGCAAGCGCAAGCTTGAATTCTCAGATAGGAAAGATGATCTCAGGGCGTCGAGCAGAGAATTAGGTATTCCTGAGGTCGATGTTGCCGTTTACAGTCAGCTCCAAATGGGCAATATGGAGCCATTATTATGCTTAGAAAGCTTAGCAGCTTATGATATTAGTATTTTTAGGGATCGGGAGGGTAGAAATTTATTGCATAGTGCTATTGAACAGTATAAAGACTCTCCAGAAAAGGCCTATACTGCGGTTAGGTTATTGATGACAACTCAAAATGCGGCAAAATTATTAGAGAAACCGGCGTATTTAGTAGAAGTACCCGATTTAGACTATTTTCTTGAGTGCATGAAAAAGAAAGATCGGCTATAATCCAATTGCAAACAGACTAGATTAATAATAAACATTGGGCCCTGAGAATGGTGTTTTTAATTATATAGCCCTGCGAAATCGTTCAATTAAAAATCAAATCCTTATATTTTAGAGCGATTTTGGTATGTCTATATAGGAGAATAAAATGAATATACATCCTGAAATGAAATCAACAAACATACTTCAACAAGCAGAGCGATTTTTCGCTGCTGAAATAGAAAAAATCAAGAAAGATGAGAAATTCAAAAAGCTAATTGAAGACGTGGAAAGTACGAATAAGTTTCTGGCTGAGGCAGAAAGTTCACCTGCTCTCATAATACAATTATATTTACTAGCCCTCCACAGACCGCAATTGCTTAATAAAATTATACCACTTCTGCATGCTGAAGCCGTATCCTGGCAAGACCAAACCCCATCCGCTGATTTTGAGCAAATACCTCATACCGATCAAACACCATCCATTGCCGCTCGCCGAATCGCCCTGATTAAGCAACATCTAGAGCCGAAGCCACAATCAGCATTAATCGCTATGATTGCTTTACATCGAATTGCGAGCGACAACCGGAATTCAGAAATACTCTCCCTGATTAAACCTGTTTTCCTTCAATTGTTAAAACTGCAATCTGTCCCTGCGCACCTTGTTTCCTATGTCAGGGAGATTCTGGCAGAGATAAATGTCATATTAAAAGCAGAGATCACTGAGAAAATAATACTAGAAGCGCTAAAATTCATTTCTAGAAAATCAAGTCTGCCTCTTGAAGAAGATATAGATGACGAGCCCGGAGAGTATGAAATGCTGCTAAACGAGCTAGCAGCAGGAGAAACGGCATTCGCAAGAAAATATCTGGCTACCGCAAAGAAAAAATTACATGGTCCGCAGGACTTAATGGAAAAATCTGAAGATGACGACGACAATACCAAACTTGATGTAATTATTCTGTTATGCCAAATAGTATTTGCTCGCCCACGCTCTGCACTTGGAATCGTACCGATTCTATGCGAACTTGCTGTATTTTCAGACTCGAGATCAGAAAATTATCACCCAAAAGTACAATTGGCATGCGTGGTAGCCTTATCCTTAATTGCTGCTAAGAGTCCTTCCCGGGAAGTATATCAATTGATTCAATCTACTTTTGAGCAAATAGTTCAAATAGAAGAGCCAAATACTCCTCTTCATCTCCATGCTACTGCGGCCTTGCGAGAGATAAGGGCTAATATTGCATCACTAGCCACGGAAGATCCTACACTGTCGGGATACCCCTTTTTTTCTGAAACTTCTGCTACTGCAACCTCTACTTCTTCGTCCAGTTCTATTTCCTCCACTCCTGTGAGCGAAGTCAAAGGAGATAGAGCTATCGACATAAAATCGTCAGCACCCTTCCCCATAGGTGACTGGCAGGAAGATAGTTTAGCAAGACGCTTGTTAGAATCTGATCAGAAGCAACCGCCAATCCATCGCCATGCTGCTGCAGCCTCGCAAGAGATAGACCCAAGTATTGCATTAACATCCACGGAACATCCTACACTATCGGAATCCAGCTCTTCTTCTGAAACTTCGGGTATTATAACCCCCTCTAACTCTATGCCCAACTCATCTTCATCTTCCTCGGCGAGTGAAGCTAAGGAAGCTGGAACTTTTGATCTTCAAGAATTAGCAACTTTGTCGAGAAGAGACCGTGAGGAAGATAGTTTAGCCAGACACTTGCTAGAATCTGACCAGAAGCAACAGCCATCAAATACATTTATTTCAAGCGGCGCCAACCCATTATTGGCTTTTACCTCTCGCGGTGAAGCCAAAGAAACTGATAGGAAACAAGCGGCAGATTTACTCCTGGACGACGATGCAGAATATAATCCTTCAATGCAGGAACGCAGAGCTGATAATAAGCGCTTCCCAACTTTATCAAGCTCACAGAGCTCAAGCAGCGCTTCAAATTACTCTGCCAGTAGTCGCATCAGTTCATCCAGCAGCTCTAACAGTTCTCACACTTTTAGTTCGTCTTCTTCACAACAAAAAACAGATCGTTTAATAAAACAGATGCACTTTTTAGGACTATTTGGCAGGAGTAAAGGAAATAGCTCACATTCTGAGTATACACAACAACACATTCCAACTGCTGCTGTAAATAATAAAAACACTGGGGAAGCTAAGAAACTGCCTAAAGCATTGCAGCCATCGCAACAGCAAAAAGACAAACAACCAAAGTCTAAAACGGAGCCGCCCGACCGGAATACTGGCCGGAAATCGGGTTTATAGTCCCACCCCTTTATGAAGAATGAGGAATCCACGGGTAATTTTTGCTTAGTACCGCGTTACGCGATTTATAAAGCTGCCCCTAGTACTATGCTTTGACTTGAGAGAGTATGCGGACATTTTCTTGATTACCCGTACCGCCATGGCATTTCAGCCAAACCGCAAAGCAATTTGAAGCAGCTTTTTCTGCTTCGCCGGACGGCCATCCTGTGATATTCAAATCTGTTGCAAGCTCTCCTGCTGCTGCTATCAGTCCAAACCGTTCGCATACGCGATAAACCTGGCCGCTGGAGTCTTTAGGCAAGTGTTTATTCAAGAAACCATCGCACACAATTTTTATCAGCATGGATAGCCTAGTCAGGCATTCCGATTGCGTGATGCGCTTGAGGAAGCTGACGGCTGCTGAATCGTAATGTGTGGTGCTCAGTTTAATAAGCGTATTGCTCAGAGCAGCGGCGGATTGATAGGAATGTAAGTTTTCAAAAATACCTAAACCTTTAGCCGCATCGGCTGGCAGGTCCACCAGTCGTACTTCTTGACCGGCGCGGATTTTTTTATCAGCTTCCAACATGTGCTGCGCCAGGCCCACTTTGCCAGCGGATAAAAATAACAACCGCCAAT
>FTIX01000036.1_pt1 | contig 20973 bp, 18 predicted proteins | sample 1658561 | NCBI WGS metagenome assembly FTIX01 (sample SAMEA3914836, study PRJEB12502) | metagenome | biome: forest; material: soil | place: Canada | collected 2011-07-03 | depth 0.3 m | reverse complement strand
GACTATCGTGGCGCGGGTACGATTGAGTTCTTGCTCGATAAAAGTGGTGAATTTTACTTCATGGAGATGAATACGCGCTTGCAAGTGGAGCATCCTGTCACTGAAATGATCACTGGCCTGGACTTGGTCGAATGGCAATTGCGAGTCGCTTATGGTGAGGCTCTGCCGGTGACTGAACAAGCGCAATTAAAGATCTCAGGACATGCTTTTGAAGCTCGCATTTACGCCGAAGATCCACAAAAGGATTTTATGCCGTCAACGGGTGTGCTGAAATATTTAGCCATGCCGGAAAATATGCAGGGGATTCGAATTGATTCCGGCGTGACGCAGGGAGATATCATCAGCGTTTATTATGACCCCATGATTGCTAAATTAGCCGCTTGGGGAGAGGATCGTGATATTGCTTTATCACGTTTAGTCGAAGCCCTAGAACAAGTAAAAGTCATTGGTGTGCAGACAAATGTGTCCTTGCTTTTAGCGATTGCTCGACAGGCCGATTTTAGTACCGCCCAATTGGATACCCATTATATTGAAAAACACCATGCCAGTTTATTTGCGCCAGCCGATAAAATCGCACCAGAATTTTTGGCTTTAGCCGCATTAGCAGCGTACTGGCAAAAACGTCAGGCCGTCAGAACATGGCGTGAAATTTCCAGTGACCCTGATTCACCTTGGTTTAGTGCTGACCATTGGCGCAATAATTTAGCTGCGCAGGAAACCATCCGTTTACGCGAAGAAAACCAGGATTTTACTATCCTGGCTGCTATTACCCAGGGTGAAATCCAGACTGTAACTCTAGATAATGAAAAGCTAGAAGTGAGCGCTCTTACTGTCAATGCCAATGAATTTTCAGCGATGATCGCCCAGCAATTGATCAAAGCAACTATCCTATTTTTCCCACCCCTACTCCATATTTTTACCCAGGGCCAACATCATGTGCTGTCTACAATGCAAGCTGCCGCTCTGGAAAAAGAAACTGTCAGCCAGCAGCAAGTAGTCGCCCCAATGCCAGGTGCTTTAACTGAAATATTTGTTTCCGCAGGCCAGCAGGTGAAGAAAGGCGAACGCTTACTAGTAGTAGAAGCAATGAAAATGCAACATACCCTCTATTCGCCATTAGATGGTGTGATTAAAGAAGTCTTCTTCAAACCTGGCGATTTGGTTGAGGAAGGCACTCAGCTGCTTGTTTTGGAGTAGTAGACCGCGAAGAGTGCTGGTGGAGAATTGTCCGATACTTCAATCTCATCAAGAGTCTGGCGTAGGACGTTGGCATACCATTCGATTGACTACTCTTTCCTTTTATGAGTATCTGCAATTAAAACAATCTTTGCCGCATACCACTCTTAATCCTTTGCCAAAATTACCCAAGCTCAAATCACTACGAGATCTTTATGATTGGTCATCGACAGAATTTGCAAATATTACTGAGTTAGCAACTGCTTATACAGGTCATTTTCATGAATATTTAGTGCGTGGAGGATTCCCGCAGACTGCACAAGTGGAAAGTATTAACCAAGCCCAGCGCTTATTATGTGAAGATATTATTGATAAAGTCTTAAAACGTGATATGACTGCACTTTTTAAAGTACGTTTGGTGCAGGAATTAGAAAAAACTTTTCTATATTTATGTCTCCACGATGGAGGGTTACTAGACATGCAGAACCTTTGCAGTAACCTGGAAGTTAAACGACCGACAGCAATGCATTTCATTGAGTTATTAGAAGCAACGCATCTTATATATCGTTTACCTCCTTTTGGTTACGGCAAGGATATCTTGCGCGCTAAATTTAAGATTTATTTGGCAGACGCGGCGATTGCTCCAGCGGTGTTTCTCAAAGGTAAAAGCATACTTGAAGATCCAGTAGCTTTAAGTATTGCGACCGAAACAGCCGTATTTAAACATCTTTTTGCTCACTATTATTCGCAAAATGTACGTTTTAGTTTTTGGCGGAGCAATAAAAACCATGAAGTAGATTTAGTCGCAGAAGTTGGAAATCAAATTATACCATTTGAAGTTAAATACCGTGTTCAACATACGGGTGTTCGGGAACTTAGAGGGTTACTGGAATTGTGTGAGCAAAAATCAATCCAGCGTGCTTACGTTATTACTAAATCCATAGACGATTTCGGCTTGCTTAAAAATAGTGATTTATTGGATACAGAAATTATGCGTATCCCTGCAGCATTATTTTGTTACTGGATGGGTGAAGCTGAATTATCACCAGATCATGCCATTGATGATAATTAATAATTTAGTGGCTACAAATTTAACCACTAAACGCCACTTCCCGTAAATGGTGAATTTGATCACGGAGTTTCGCAGCATCTTCAAACTCCAAATTTTTAGCGTGCACGTACATTTTCTCTTCAAGTTCCTTGATTTTCTTTGCCAACTGTTTGGGAGAAAGCGCCTGATAATAAGCAGCTTCTTCTGCCACTTTCTCGGCATGTTCTCTGGCGGAGGGTGAGAAGTCTTCGCTGGTTTCCAGGATAACGTTAATCGCTTTTTGGATGCCCTTTGGTGTAATGCCATGTTCCTTATTGTATTCAGTTTGAATTTTGCGCCGGCGGTCGGTTTCTGAGATGGCGCGGTTCATGGAATCGGTGATTCTGTCTGCATACATAATGACCTTGCCATTGATATTTCTGGCGGCGCGGCCAATGGTTTGGATTAAAGAACGTTCTGAGCGCAAAAACCCTTCTTTATCGGCATCTAAAATCGCTACCAGTGAAACTTCAGGCAAATCTAAACCTTCGCGTAATAAATTAATACCGACCAACACATCAAAGGTTCCCAGTCGTAAATCACGAAGAATGTCGACGCGTTCAATTGCATCAATATCGGAATGTAAATAACGAACTTTCACATTATGTTCAGCGAGATAATTGGTTAAATCTTCGGCCATCCGTTTGGTTAAAGTAGTCACTAATACACGTTCATGTTGTGCTACACGCAAATGGATTTCGGAGAGTAGATCATCGACTTGTGACCCGACCGGCCGCACTTCAATTTCAGGATCGATTAAGCCGGTGGGCCGCACCAAAAGTTCTACAGTTTGGTCGGAATGTTCGCGTTCATAATTGGAGGGAGTAGCCGATACATAAATGGTTTGCGGGGATAAACCCTCGAATTCATCGAAGCGTAGCGGCCGATTATCCAAAGCGGAAGGTAGACGGAAACCATATTCCACCAAGGTTTCTTTTCGTGAACGATCACCACGGTACATGGCACCTAACTGTGGAACAGTGACGTGAGACTCATCGATAATAAACAAGGCGCCACTGGGTAAATAATCAATTAACGTGGGGGGTGGTTCCCCGGCTTGTCGGCCTGATAAATAGCGTGAATAATTTTCAATGCCGTTGCAATAACCCAATTCCAGGATCATTTCGATATCATAACGGGTACGCTGTTCCAAACGTTGGGCTTCAACTAATTTGTTAAGTTCGTTTAAATGCGTGAGGCGTTGAGCGAGTTCTAGTTTAATGAAATCTACGGCATCCAAAAGTTTTTGTCGTGGTGTGACGTAATGGGTTTTCGGAAAAATCGTTACTCGTGGTGCTTTGCGCAGCACTTGGCCAGTGAGAGGATCAAAAAAACTGATGCTGTCAATTTCATCATCAAACAAATCTATGCGGATGGCTTCAGTTTCAGATTCAGCAGGGAAAATATCAATGATATCGCCATGAACGCGATAAGTGCCCCGATGAAAATCCAGCTCATTACGTTGGTATTGTAATTCAGCTAAACGCTGCAATATGTTACGTTGGTCGACGCTTTCGCCACGGCTCAGATGCAAGACCATGCTCATATAGGATTTTGGATCGCCCAAGCCATAAATCGCAGATACGGTGGCGACAATAATGACATCTTTGCGTTCTAGCAGCGCTTTGGTGGCAGATAAGCGCATTTGCTCGATCTGATCATTGATCGAGGAATCTTTTTCAATATAGGTGTCGGAAGAAGGTACATAGGCTTCCGGCTGATAATAATCGTAATAAGAAACGAAATATTCCACTGCATTTTTCGGAAAAAACCCGCGCATTTCCGCATACAATTGCGCCGCAAGAGTTTTGTTTGGAGCCAGAATCAGGGTAGGGCGTTGTACTTCCTGGATGACTTGGGCGACGGTATAGGTTTTGCCGGAACCGGTTACCCCTAATAGAGTTTGCTTGGCCAAACCATGCTGCAGACCGCTGACCAGTTTGGCAATGGCTTGCGGTTGGTCGCCGGCGGGTGAGAATGGAGCTGCTATTGCGAATGATTTAGGCATGGCTATTAAAAAGCTGTTAAAAAATAGTATTTTAGCAGATAAAATCTTTGCGGGCTCAAGTTTTCACCCTATCATTCTTCCTAGCTGTCATCTTAAGCGCCAGCGAAGGATCTCCTTGAGATGGCACCACGTACGAAGTGCCACCTCAAGGAGATCCTTCGCTGGCGCTCAGGATGACAGCTAGGGGAGCTGGCTGACAACGCATTTGGCTGCTAAGATAACCACCCACGCGCATTTTTGAGAAGCTGAATATGTCCATGATACTATCTGAAAAAGTTAACCGCATTAAACCTTCTGCGACTCTGGCTATGGCCAATCGCGCCGCTGAATTAAAAGCCGCCGGTCAAGACGTGATTGATTTAAGTGTTGGCGAGCCGGATTTTGATACACCCGCATTTATCAAACAGGCGGCGATTGATGCTCTAAATGCCGGTTTTACCAAGTACACGGCCGTGGATGGTATCCCGGCTTTAAAACAAGCCATCATTAAGAAATTTGCCCGCGAAAACCAATTAAATTACCAGGCCCAGCAAATCATCGTGAGTGCTGGCGCAAAGCAAGCGCTGTTTAATTTATTTGCTGCCTTGTTAAATCCGGGTGATGAGGTGATCATTCCTGCACCCTATTGGGTTTCTTATCCGGATATGGTGTTATTAACGGATGGTACACCCGTGAGTATCCCCACCACCCTAGAGCAACGTTTTAAAATATCAGCCGCGCAGTTAGAGCGAGCGATTACTGCTAAAACTCGCCTATTGATTCTTAACAGCCCTTCAAACCCATCAGGCATGGCTTATTCTCGCCAGGAATTAGCCGAACTGGGGGTGGTATTACTCAAGCATCCGCAAATTACCATCGTTACAGATGATATTTATGAACATATTTTGTGGACCGAGCAACCCTTTGTAAATATTGTCAATGCCTGTCCAGAACTGTATGACCGCACCGTAGTGGTGAATGGTGTTTCCAAATCCTACGCTATGACCGGATGGCGGATAGGCTATGCAGCTGGCCCCGCGGCTTTGATTGCTGGAATGAAAAAAATCCAATCCCAAAGTACTTCTAATCCCAACTCAATTGCCCAAGCTGCTGCTGTTGCAGCTTTGAATGGCGAACAGTCTTTTATTCAGACCATGTGTCTGGAATTTAAACGCCGTCATGATTTTCTGCTGGAAAAAATTAATCAGATTCCTGGTCTGATATGTGAGCCTGCTGATGGAGCGTTTTATGCTTTTGTTTCTGCGCAGCAATGGCTTAGCCAGCATGAAATAAAAACCGACTTAGCGTTGAGTGAGTTTCTACTCAAAGAGGCTAAAGTAGCAGTAGTTCCTGGTTCAGCTTTTGGTTGTGATGGACATTTGCGTTTGTCCTACGCGACTAATATTGCTTTATTGGAGCAAGCTGTAGAGCGGATACACCAGGCGTTGGCGTTGTCGGCTTAATAAGGACGCAGTAAAAAAATAATGAAACTGCCCTCCAGTAAGCTAACATCTGGATAAATTGGCAATTAAATTGCCAATTTATCCAGATAGCCGATGAGAATGATCGTATCAGGTTTCCCTTACACCTCCCGGTGTGGGAAGAGGATTAGAAGGGCTGCTACTACTAGTAGTTAAGGACGATGATGATGGGCTCGGTTCAATTGTAACGGGAGTTGATGTGGTATTGAACACATTATGGACTCTCAATCCTGCAAAAACTTCGCGCGAGTCTGGGTTCTGTTTTCGTCTATTTAAGAAGCGTGAGGGGGGTTTACGTTTAAACCCATCTGCCGCTGAAGACAAAGTATCTTCAGGGCGGGTCGGAGTTGGTTGAAGCAGTGCTAGCTTTGCTGCTATATCTAATAAATCAGGTTCTTCAGCTTCTTTGGCAGGATTATCTTCGCGCTTCCCACCTTGCTTTTCCTCGGTATTAATATCCAATTCTAGTCCTTGCGATGCTGCAGGAGATTCTTGCTTATTTTCAGGAAATTGATCGAGAGCCTGTGCAGCTATTTCAGATGAAGACGGAGTTTCTTGCTTAGGAAGATTGCTGCTAACAATAGGAATAGGTCTATCCGTCAATGAATCAGTTTCGCCTTCACTCGCAGGATTATCTTCGGATTTACTCTCTAGCTTTTCCTTAGTTTTAACCTTGGCTGGTTCTCGTTCTTGTGGCGCCATAGAAGATCCATGCTTACTCTCAGGAGACTCATCAAGAAGAGATTCAGCTTTCTGTGATACCATGCTCAAAGAAAATGTTATAGATTGGATTATTCGCTCACCATTAGGCACTTTCAATGCGCAATCTTGTAAAAGGTTGAATTGTTGAGCTAACTCAACCGTATCCTCCCACTGCTTCATAGAAGGGATTTTTGCAAACAGTAAATTATTTTTTTCTAGTAAAACGGTTAGGATTTCTCGGATATGTTTATTAAATTCCCCGAGTAAAACATCTTGCTGTCTTTTATACTTTTTCCCTAATATAGGATCTGCTTTTAACCAAAGAGGGGAAACCATTAATGAATTTAAAAAATTGAAGCAATTTTGTAAATGCTCTTTTAAGTCGACTTTTATATTGTGATTTGGGAATTTATGTATCTCAGTTAAAAAATCAGCTGATAAATCCACTAAATTTTGCCAATTCTGAATATTTGCCTCCCAAAATGGAGTGCCCTCGTCCTGATCGTCTAATTTACTATCTGCAGTTTCGGTTGGTAATTTTACTTCTGTCAGAGTTCCACGAACAGGTTGTTTACTCTCAGCTTCTTTGGGATTAGAACTAGGAAGGTCAAGGCCACTTAAATAATTTCGCATCACTTCATTACGATTGTAATTTTGAAGAAAACTACGGAAGAATGCTTCTCTTCGGGGGATATATGCCTTCCATTTATCTTCATGCCCTATGCTATGAGTAATCAATAATTGTGCATCTAGTGCAAAACTTGTTTGAAAAAGTGCTTTTAAGGTTTCTAAGTCTTGTGCAGAGGACGTTGGGTTTGTACAGAAAGCATCGGCTTTTTGCGCTAGACTCTCCCAGTATTCTAGAACGGTTTCCCAAGCATCCTTTAGAGGTTTTTTAACCTCCCTGGGTTGGCTACGGGAAACGGCATTAGATTGCAGACGATGCTCAAATTCCTGCACTTTTTTTAAAGTTTGATTTATGGAATCAAGAACATTCAGTACATTCATATCGAGCTGTGCGGAGTCACTTAAACCCCTACTTTTAGGCAGATCATTGGCAAGTGCTAACAAAGATTCAAGATAAGATTGCAAAATAGCAACATCATCTTCGATGTAGCCCTTGGCATGACTGGAAATACGGTCCAAAGTCTCGGCATATTCATGGCTGAGTGACTCTATAGATTTCCAAATTTCAGCATAATTTTTTTTATACACATCAATATGCAGTTGCAAAGTTTTCCAATATGCTTCCTTAACATCAGCACTTTCCGTTACCATTTTTGGATCGTTTCTCAGTCTATAGTCTAAAGGTGATAGTCGAATCCAAGCGGAACGAAGAGCACCTCCAGAAGTTTTGGGAAACTCTTTGAAATCCCTTAGCAGCTTGGTTGTTTCATTTGCCAGGCTTTGCCAAGCTTTTAAATACTGATCCCAAAATGAATCATTATATTTGCTTTCCTTTGTTTGTGGATGAGGAGCTGTTTTTTCTTTATACTCAACTAGTAAGTCTTCCTCTAAGTCTTTCCCAATCAATCGTAATATTGCATTTTCATCCTCGGGACTAATCTGATTTTTAGCTTCTTCTTTTTGCTTTTGTTCTTTTTGTTTTAAGTCATCCACAGTTTTCTCTCCTGATTTTTTTATAATAAATGAACCGGTCTTAAATTTTGAGAACAGGAATTGGACCAAAGCCTTCGCGCTATTTCTTATCTTCGCTATAATCTATATTGGCGTTTGAATACACGTTCTGTACATCATCCAAATCTTCGAGCATGTCTTGGAGACGCAGCATTTTTTCCGCGTTTTCCTGATCTAAATCTAAAGTGATTGCTGCCACAAAAGCGACTTCAGCATTGGCAGGTTCCAGAGCTGCGGTGAGCATGGCATTTTTCACTGCGGCAAATTGCTCAGGTGTGGTGTAGACATCGATACTGGCATCGTCATTAGTGATCACGTCATCTGCACCTGCTTCAATGGCGATTTCCATAATGCGATTTTCATCACTGCCGGGCGCATAACTGAGCACTCCCCGTTCGGAAAACAGATAGGCTACCGAACCGTCAGTCCCCAAATTGCCGCCGCATTTATTGAAGGCATGACGCACTTCAGACACGGTACGATTGCGATTATCGCTGACGCAATCAACCATCACTGCAGCGCCGCCAGGGCCATAACCTTCATAACGGATAGTAAAAAGATCATCATTATCTGCACCACCAGCCCCCTTTTTACGCGCACGATCAATGGTGTCCTTAGACATGTTTTGAGCGAGGGCTTTATCAATAGCCAGACGCAGTCGGGGGTTGGTGTCAGGATCGCCGCCGCCCATGCGGGCAGCGACGGTGATTTCACGGATGAGTTTGGTGAACACCTTACCACGTTTGGAGTCCTGGGCATTTTTCCGATGTTGAATGTTGGCCCATTTACTATGACCAGCCATATTTATACCTCTAGTTTCTCTGTGTTAACTGATTTTGGCGACCGCAGCTTCAACCCGAGTTCTACCAATTGCGCTTCAGCCACCACGCCAGGAGCATCCGTCAATGGACATTGAGCGGTTTGAGTTTTGGGAAATGCAATGACGTCTCGAATCGAAGTGCCACCAGCCATTAACATCACTAAGCGATCTAATCCGAAAGCGATCCCACCATGAGGAGGGCAACCGTAGCGGAATGCGGTGAGTAAATGGTTGAATTTTTCCTCGGCTTCTTCCTCGCTAATGCCGAGAATTTGGAAAACTGCGCGTTGTAATGCAGCCGAATGGATGCGGATCGAACCACCGCCGATTTCCAAACCGTTAAGCACCAAGTCATATGCACGAGATAAAGCTGCGCCAGGATCAGCTTTTAATTTTTCTGGATCCAGTGCAATCGGTGAAGTAAATGGATGGTGGGGCGATTGCCAGCGTTTTTCTTTTTCATCCCATTCAAACATGGGGAAATCAACAACCCAAACCATACGCCAGCCTTCTGCCATTAAGCCCCGATCCTGCCCTAATTTAACCCGCAAAGCACCTAAGGATTCATTGACGATTTTAGCTTTATCCGCGCCGAAAAATAACATATCGCCATCTTCAGCACCGGTACGTTGCAGAATCTGATTCAGCACATCTTCCGGCAAAAATTTAATGATGGGTGATTGCAAACCCGCCACACCTTTGGCCAGTTCATTGACTTTGATATAGGCCAAACCTTTTGCGCCATAAATACTGGCTACATGCGTATAATCATCAATTTCCTTGCGCGATAAATCAGCGCCTTTTGGGAGACGCAAAACCGCAACTCGACAGTGTGGATCATTCGCTGGCTGCGCGAACACTTTAAACTCAACATCCCGCAACAAATCTGCAATATCCACCAATTCAAGCGGAATACGTAAATCAGGACGATCGGTGCCAAACCGACGTATGGCTTCATGGTAAGTCATGCGCGGAAATACCTCAGGCAGAGCCACATTCAGCTTGCTCATGAACAATTGCCGCATTAAATTTTCAAGCAGATTTTGAATCACCGACTCATCAATAAATGACATCTCAATATCCAACTGCGTGAATTCGGGTTGTCGATCAGCACGCAGATCCTCATCGCGAAAACAACGCACAATTTGATAATAACGATCCATACCCGCCACCATTAACAGCTGTTTAAACAACTGAGGTGATTGTGGTAAAGCATAGAAATTACCAGGATGCACGCGGCTAGGCACTAAATAATCCCGTGCACCTTCCGGCGTGGATTTAGTAAGAAAAGGCGTTTCAATTTCCCAAAACCCCTGTTGATTGAGGAAATCACGAATTTCTTGATTAACTTGTGCACGAAAACGCATGCGCTCAGACATTTCAGAACGACGCAAATCCAAGTAACGATAACGCAGTCGCAACTCTTCATTAACTTCAGAATATTCATCGATACGAAAAGGCGGTGTTTCAGCCGCATTCAAAATGGTAATGTGCTCAGCCATGACCTCAACACGTCCCGTAGGCAACTTCTCATTAACTGTACCTTCAGGACGATGCCGCACCACACCTCTAATCTGCACCACATATTCACTGCGCACACTTTCCGCCGTAGCAAAAGCATCATGCTGAGCCGGATCAAACACCACCTGCACCCGCCCTTCACGATCACGCAGATCCAGAAAAATCAATCCACCATGATCTCGACGCCGATGCACCCAGCCACACAGCTCGACAGATTCATTAATTAAAGACTCATTGATGTGACCGCAGTAATGTGTACGCATAAGCAAATTCTCGTTTTTAAGTTTTATGAAAGGATGGTTAAAGAGTAATGGTATCTTAAGGCCTTATCTATTTTCCTCTTGTGAGAAAGGATCTTCTGAACGTTTCTTCCGCTGTCATCCTGAGCGCCAGCGAAGGATCTCCTTATGGTGGCACTCAGCTCAGCACTGCCACCATAAGGAGATCCTTCGCTGGCGCTCAGGATGACATCGGAAGCACGCCCAGGATGACAGCAAGTTACTTCTTTAATAGCTAAAGAATAGCGACTATTATCATCAGTGGCAGTGAAGAAGTTGAGCAGAGCTTGTAAGAATGGCTCAGTTAAAAGCCAGTGTTCTTGAGAGTAGGCAAGATTCTCTTAAGTTTCCTTACCCCCGTCTTTTTTCTCACTATTTTTAACTACAGTCGTTTCAGTTTTAGCCTCTGTCTTCGTACCCGCCTCCGCGTCGTTTTTCGCAGTGGAATTATTACTTTCTTCCGATTTAGGCACTGGTTTTTTATCTTTAAAATCCGTCGCATACCACCCCGTGCCTTTCAACTGAAACCCCGTCGCCGAAATTTTTTTATGCAGACTACTCTCCCCACATTTAGGACATACCACCAGTGGCGGATCACTAAACTTCTGCATCTCCTCCAGTTCATAACCACAGGATTGACAATGATATTCATAAATCGGCATAGACGTGGCTCACTTTTTAAGTTTCATACTCGAAGTCGAGCATTCTAACATTTTTTAGAAAAATGGCACTAATGATTCCACTAAACACCGCCTGTAACCCTATGAAATATCCAAGATATGTGTAAAATTGCCCTGTACCCCTCACCATGGTAACTCACCCTATGATTGAAAATGCCAAACTATTAAATTCCCAAGGCCTGCAAGTCATCGTCGGTCTGGGCAAAACCGGATTATCCTGCGCTAAACATTTAGCAGCACAGGGCTGTGAAATTGCAGTGACAGATAGCCGCGATAATCCACCAGGACTCGACGCAATCAGGCAGGAATTCCCCACAATCACCCTATCCATAGGCCAATTTGATGCTGCTCTATGCGCCAAAGCCAGCCGATTAATTGTCAGTCCCGGAGTCTCCTTGCATGAACCAGCCATCGCCGCGGCAATTGCTCAAGGCATCCCTGCGATTGGCGATATCGAATTATTTGCCCAAGCCGCCAAAGCCCCGATCGTGGCCATTACCGGTTCAAATGGTAAAAGCACAGTGACCAGCCTGGTCGGAGAAATGGCGCAGGCCGCAGGTTTAAATGTTAAAGTGGGCGGAAACCTTGGCACCCCGGCTTTGGAATTATTATCTGCAGTAGAACCGGATTTATACGTGGTGGAATTATCCAGCTTCCAGTTGGAAACGACCTATTCTTTGCGTGCCAGCGCCGCAGCGCTGTTAAATATCAGCGAAGACCATATGGATCGCTATCAGGATTTCGGTGAATATTTGCGGGCTAAGCAGCGCATTTATCAAGGCTGTGCTATTCCCATCATCAATCGTGAAGACCCCCTAACCTGGCAAAATTTAGGCCTGGAAAACCCCATCAGTTTTGGTTTAAATGCTCCAGAAGCTGAAAATTTTGGTTTAGGTCAACAGGGCGATGCCTGGTTTCTAATGCGTGGCCAGGAAGCATTGATTGAAACCAAAGCCATTAAAATCCGAGGCCGTCATCAATTAGCCAATGTTTTGGCAGCCTTAGCTTTGGGGCAAGCCGTAACATTACCTATGTCAGCTATGATCAGTACTTTGCGGAAATTCCAGGGATTGCCGCATCGTTGCCAATGGGTGGCAAATTACCATGGTGTGGATTGGTTTAATGATTCCAAAGCAACCAATGTGGGTGCTGCTCAAGCGGCCATTGAGGGCTTAGGTAAGGAGAGTGCCGGGAAATTAATCGTGATCGCCGGCGGTCTGGGCAAAAATGCCGATTTTACAGTATTGCGTGACAGTATGAAGCACTATGTACGATTATTAATTCTCATCGGCCAGGATGCGCCGTTAATCGCTTTGGCATTGAAAGACAGTGTGGCTATTAAATGGGCGCAGAATATGGAAGAAGCGGTGAATATTGCCCATCAACACGCAGTGATCGGTGAAGCAGTTATTTTGGCCCCCGCCTGCGCCAGTTTTGATATGTTTGCTAATTTTGAGCAACGCGGAGAAGTCTTTATGCAAGCAGTGAAAAAACTCGCATGACCCCTCTTATACGCATAAAAAAGTCCATTCACTATGATCCCTACATCATCATGACCGGAGCCGCTATTATTGGTTTGGGTTTGTTGATGGTGGCTTCATCTTCCATTGTGATCTCTGATCGTGCTTATGGTTATCCTTTCCATTATTTAATTCGTCAGGTCATTTATTTAATCATTGGTTTAATCCTCGCCATTGCCGCGAGTCGGATTCATCTGGTGTTTTGGGAGAAAATAAGCGCTTATTTATTGTTGGGTAGTTTTATTCTATTGGTGTTGGTGTTGGTGCCTGGGATAGGACGTGAAGTCAACGGCAGTATGCGCTGGATTATTAAGGGGCCTTTTTCCCTGCAGGTGTCAGAAGTTATTAAATTGGGTGTAATTGTGTATATGGCTGCCTATTTAGTGCGCAGGGAAGATGAAGTCCAAACTCGCATTCGCGGCTTTATAAAACCGCTGATTATATTGGGCGGAATTGCTTTGCTGCTGTTGCAAGAGCCAGATTTTGGCGCGACGGTGGTCGTGGTAGCAACCGTGCTGTCCATGTTGTTTTTAGCAGGTGTGCGTCTGTGGCAATTTATTTTTCTGCTCATAGTGGCGGTAGCTTCTTTAAGTGTTTTGGCGATATCGGTGCCCTATCGCTTATTGCGTCTCACCACATTTTTGCATCCCTGGTCTAATCCTTTTGATACGGGTTACCAGTTGACCCAGTCGTTAATTGCTTTTGGCCGAGGCGGCGTTTTTGGTGTAGGACTGGGGAATAGTGTGCAAAAGTTATTTTATTTGCCGGAAGCGCACACGGACTTTCTGTTTGCTGTATTGGGTGAGGAATTGGGTTTGGTGGGTCAGCTTACTGTGGTGGTGTTGTTTGCTATTTTAGTCGGACGGGTGATGTTAATCAGCTATCGCGCCTATCGTAATGGTCATTTTTTCGGTGCGTATTTAGGCTGGGGTTTAAGTTTATGTTTAGGCCTGCAGGTGATGATTAATATTGGTGTAAATCTAGGGATGCTTCCTACCAAGGGTTTGACTTTGCCATTAATGAGTTATGGCGGCACCAGTTTATGGCTCAACTGTTTGGCGCTGGGCATTTTATTGCGCGTCGCTTATGAGTCTCGTTATAAACGCGTGGATCTTCCCAGTGTGGATCGCAGCGGTATCCGAGTGATTCGACGAGGCAATTGGTGAACGCAGAACATACAGCATTGAGTACGCAACTCCCGAGAAAAGTCCTGATTGCAGCAGGTGGTACCGGAGGACATATTATTCCTGCATTAGCAGTGGCCAATTATTTACGGACCAAAGGCGTTGTGGTTCATTGGTTAGGTACGCAAGGAGGCCTGGAACAGCAACTGGTTCCCGCCGCTGGCATCGTAATTCACACTATCGCCTTTCGTGGCATTCGTAAAAAAGGCTGGCTTAGTTTATTGCTGGCGCCATTTCGCGTATTGCGTGCCACGTCGCAGACCATCAAAATTCTGCGCAGGGAGCAGATTACTGCGGTAGTGGGTTTTGGCGGATTTGTGAGTTTCCCCGGTGGATTGGCTGCGTGCCTGCTCAGAAAACCGTTAATTATTCAGGAGCAAAATGCAGTTGCCGGATTCGCCAATCGTTTTCTGGCACATTATGCCCGGCAGGTGTTTCAAGCGTTCCCTCATACTTTTCCTCATAAGCGGCGAGTGATTACTTCTGGCAATCCAGTTCGTGATGAAATCGCTAATCTGCCAGAGCCAAGCCAGCGTTTCTCTGGCCGCAGTGGGCCTTTATGCTTGTTGATTTTGGGTGGCAGTCAAGGCGCCATGCTGTTTAATCAACTCATTCCACAGGCTCTAGCTAAAATTCCACCGCCATTACGCCCGCATATTATACATGCAGCAGGGAAGCGCTTTGCTGAGCAGACTGCCGCCTTATACCGAGAATTAGGTGTTGATGCAGAAGTGTCGGCGTTTATTGATGATATAGCGGCGAGTTACGCCTGGGCTGATTTGGCAATTTGTCGTGCCGGAGCGCTGACGGTGACAGAATTAGCAGCAGCTGGCTTGGCAAGTGTGCTGATTCCTTATCCGCATGCGGTAGATGATCATCAAACTAAAAATGCCGCTGGCTTGGTCGAGGTTGAGGCTGCTATTGCATTAGCACAGCAAGAATTCACTATTGAGAAATTTCAAGCTTTGTTACTTGAATTAAATGATCGAGCGCGGTTGTTAAAGATGGCAAAAGCGGCTCGTAGTTTAGCGTTACCGCATGCGACTGAAATTGTCGCCCAGGGATGTTTAGATTATTGTAAATAGCTATTATCCTAAAAGAGATGTAATTCCTCACAACTTCGTATTTTTTCTAGAAACCTTAAGGAAATCTTAAAAGAAAAAAATTTGTTTTTACTTTTATCGAGTTAGCAAAAACAGCGTTTTTCCCGTATTGCTTGTGAGAGATTAATCATTATAATAGAAAAAGTATCACCGTTGTTTTGTAGAGAATACGTATCAGTTACTGCGTTTTCAATTTTATTGTTCAGATTTTTTCCTGAAGAATTAAGATTAAGGATAGATTTTAGTTCTGTAGCGTTAAGAGGTGGATTAAAAATTATTTGACCTAATTTTTAAGCATCTTTTGCAGATGTAAATTCAAATAGGGATATTCCTTGTCACGCTTTTACGGTGTACATTGCGCTCCGGTTTTAATAAGAATAATAATAAAATTTGAATTTATATCAGCGTAGACTGATAACTATTCAAAAGGAATTTGCCTGCCAAGTCCCTTGGCCCAGAAAAATAATTCCTAAAACCGGAGCGCAATGTATACCGAAAACACTTAGCTTACACAATTTTGCTTCTGCTTTCGATAGATTAATACGCTGCCATTCAATCTTCCCTCCTTTTAATCATTCCTTTCAACTAGTGTGTTGCCAATCAGCTTCTTATTGCTTTTTAGTTGATTCTACTTTGAGAAAAATTTTAATAAGCAAATAAATTGCTAAAGACATGAAAATTAACACATTTAAGCCCATAGGGAAAAAAGATCCCGTATAAAAATAGCTGACTACTTGCAAGATAATGCTGATCATTACTAACCGTATCGTGAGTCCCAAAGCATTCGCTCGCCCCTTGGTATTTGGCAATACACTCATGGACAGTGGAAATAATAGTGTGTAGGGGATAACCTCTGCTGTTGTGTATAAAATTAATACACTTAACAGCAGAAAAGGATTGCGTGTGTTCATGATCATCACCACTAGGGTGAAAAGTACACTAATACAGCAAACTACAATTCCTAAGCGTAAAAACTTCCGTTCACCTATGGTGTTCAATAGCTGAGGAGTTATAAGGCAGATAATCGCATAAATGATTGCCTCAATAGACATGAGATAGCCAAAGGTTTTTAAGGGTATATTTAAAGTCTCCATATAGAGTATGGGAAACATTCCGATAAATATCCAATATGGTATGATTAAAAAAGCCAGCGCTAATAAAACTTTCATTAACTTAGATGAATGCAGCAGCGGAGCATAAGTTTTCAATGATAGGGAGGTATTGGGATTTCCGGCATGGCTGGGGATAAAAAGAAAGCTGGTGGCCAAACAAATCAGTCCAAGGAAAAACAGCGCAAAAAAATTCCCTCGCCAATGAAAATAAAATGTAATATAACTACCGATTACTGGAGCAAATGCTACGAATATACTAAATATTCCATTCATTGCGGTGAAGATGCTTGCCTGTTTTCGAAGTGAAAATTGGTCGGCGATAATGGGGTAAGTAATCACTACTGCCCCTGCCGTGCCAACACCCTGCAAAACTCGGCCTAATAATAAGGTAGAGAAATTGGGTGCGATCGAACTTAATAAACTGCCCACCACGAAAATCGACAGGCTGACTAAAATAACATGGCGTCGGTTAAATCGGTCGCTTAATACTCCTGAGAAAAGACCGCAAACCGCAAGGACTATAAAATTGAGACTCAAAGTGAGTTGCACCAAGGCAGGACTCAGATGAAATGTAGATTGGAGTTCCGGGAAAGCTGGTACGAACAGGTCCATTTCCATACCGAAGAGTATTTCAATCGCTAAAATGGTGCAAACTAACAGCATAACATCCCTTTAAACATAATGAGCCATTCTAACATCTAAATATCAACGCGCTTCAGGTATATATGATCAATCCTAAAGATAGCAATGCCATTTTAGTTTATGGACAAACGGATAACAATGCTCGCTGTGCACATTATCATCAAAGCAATGATATTATCGCGATTCAATTTTACTGCTGTCGCGAGTTTTATGCCTGCTATGACTGTCATCAAGCATTAGCGGGTCACTGCGCGCAAGCTTGGCCCCAGGAAGAATTTAATCATGGGGCTATTTTCTGCGGCCAGTGTAAGGGGTTAATCAGTATTGAGGACTATTTAAACTGTGGAGCAAGTTGTCCGCAATGTGCAGCGGCTTTCAACCCTTATTGTCGAAAGCATTGGCCTTTATATTTTTTAGTTGGTTAAGTAACTACAAAACCATTCCAGTTCGCTATTGACTCGAATAAAGGTGCGCGATATGAATCCACAAATTATGGTTGTTTGATTTGTGAAAGCGAAATTGCTGTTTTTTCTATAATTGTTGTTTTACAATCTAAAGTTGTTGTTATGCAATAAAAAATGACGTTAATCACCGTTTTATTGTTCAGTATCCTAAATAAAAAGAGAAGTTATATGTGCAAAATCAGACCATTCCTATGCTTATTATTTATTTTATGCCTAAATTGTGCTGCAGTCGCAAAACCCGAAGCAAGTCAGAGCGTCCTGCCTCTAAAATTTGATACTGGAAATCCAGCACCTTACGGTTTGCCATCAACCGTGATTAATATAGCTGGCAAAGAATATCCAATTATCTTTGATACAGGTGCAAAAAAATATGGACTTGCATTAACTAAAAAGGCGTTAGAAGGCATCCAGGTTCGTTTTACTGGTAAGAAAATTTGTAGCACCTCAGTCAGAGGTAGAGATTGCTTGGATGAATTTATTATTCCTGAAGTTCAACTGGGCGAATTTACTGTAAAAAACGTAAAAGGTGTTGTATTGGAAAAAAGCAAATTATGGGGTGGAAATGGTCAGGGTTTCAAAGAAACTGAGGCATCCCAAAATGGTCTCATGGGGTTTCCATTGCTATCCGAATTTAATCTGTTACTAGACTACTCACATGCGAAATTAGTCATAGTCAAACCACATTCTAAACCAGCTGGTTACTCAGTGGATCAATGGATAGCTATTCCTTTTCAGGGGCATTTACTAACCAAACTAAATTTTGATAACAAACCTGTTTTATTAAGTTGGGATACCGGTTCTCTACCTTCTGTGATTAAAGAATCTTACGCAAGTGACATTCAAAAAACTCCTTGCCCAACGAGCGCACCTTATGCGAAAAAAGATTGCAGTAGTGTGCAGTCCACTTCATTCAGCACGACAGAAGGAAGACAATTACCAAAAATTTGGTTTATGACAATCAATACGATACCTCCAATTGCGCCTTTCGATGGGTTAGTGGGAAGTAATTTCTATGCCAATAATTTAGTTTATTTTGATTTTGATCAGAAACTGATTTTTGTCAAGCCTCGTTAAACTATTAGGTTATGAAGCTCAACCTTGCTGGCAAGTTGTAGAGAAGTAGCTGTAATGGTTATGGAACGAAGACGATTTTTACCGGCCCGAATTCTATTGTAAGTCCTTGATTTTTGGTCGGGGTGATAGGATTCGAACCTACGGCCTCTGCTTCCCGAAAGCAGCGCTCTACCAAGCTGAGCTACACCCCGGTCGGGGCATTGAGTCTAATGGAAGATAAATTACAATGCAATTGTACAACTTACCAGGATTGTACTATTTTTTGAATTAAACCGCTCTGATAAGTAAACTGGGCTAAAATGCACAAGATTACGATCAGAAAAATGCTGCGGATAAAGCCACTGCCTTTTTTAATCGCCAATTTAGCGCCCATAAGATTGCCTAGTACATTGCATACAGCCATAGGGATGGCGAGACGATATAAAATGTTGCTGCTATGGGCAAAGTAGAGCATAGCGGCGATGTTTGAAGCTAAATTGGTTAATTTTGAAAAAGCGGAACCTTGTAAAAAGCTAAAACCCAGCCAGCCGACGAATAAAAAGATTAAAATACTACCGGTACCTGGGCCGAAAAATCCATCATAAAATCCCATGATCATGCCGATTAATGCGGCATAGATACGCAATTTTACTCCGACTATTTTCTCATGACGAGTGATTGAACCCAGGCCTTTATTAAAATATGCATAGAGGCCAATGACAATTAATAGGACAAAAATGATTGGTTTCAACAACTGATTGTCAATTAAAGTTGCGGTTTTTGCGCCTAAGGTTGAGAAAATAAAAGAACACAATAAAGTAGGCAATAAGGATTTGACATCAATTTTCAGAGTTCGTACATAGTGCCAGCTGGACATAAAGGTGCCGCAGCAGGAAGCTAATTTATTAGTGCCTAAAATAGTGACTACCGGTAGTGTTGGAAATAGCAGAAACAGACCCGGGAGTTGGATGAGCCCACCCCCGCCAGCAATGGCGTCGACTAAACCCGCAAAGAAAGCGACAGGTAAGGCGTATAGAGTTTCTACCATGCAGATATCCTTTACGGTGCCATCCTGAGCGTCAGCGGAAGCTTAAACAATTTTTTGTCCACTACACACAGTTATTCAATATGTTAACATTATTGGATGATTAAATATTCAGGGAGATCCTGTGGTACTTTCATTTTTTCGCAAATTAAATTTACTAGCTTGTATAGCTTGTATTTTGCTATTGGCGATCGCTTTCGGATTGGAATATTTCCTTGGCCTTCAGCCCTGCCCGCTCTGTATTTTACAACGCATTATCCTGGTTTTTCTGGCGCTCATGTTACTGGCTGCAATATTGCAGAATCCAAGCAGTTGGGGCCTGCGCTTGTACGGGTTCTTCACTTCTATCTTGGCGTTATCAGGCATATGGGCAGCAGCACGCCAGGTTTGGTTAGAACATCAACCGCCAACGCACACTGAAATTTGTATTCCCGCACTTTCTTATATGCTCTCATATTTACCGATAAAACAAATTGTACAAATACTATTTGAGGGCGAGGAAAGTTGCGGACATGTTAAGTGGCGCCTGCTGGGTTTGAGTATCGCAAATTGGACCTTATTCTGTTTCATTCTGCTGTTCTTGTTTGGTTTGTGGCAGATGTTTTATGTTTTGCGCAGCCAACAGCGCCGCATTTAAGATGGCCTCGTCACTGGCATTTTCAGCGAGGATGGCTGGGGGTTTAAATCCTAATTTTTTGGCCAGAATTTGCATACTTGGACTGATAACCAATAACTGCTGTTCGTGTAACCAGGCTTGGCCTTGATGTCCTAGCAAAGTGGATAAATTTTCCAGGCTTTCACAACTAGTGCTGATGATAAAATCGAAATGCGATTGCTGCCATTGTTTCAAGATGCTCGTCATCTCAATCGCTGGACAACTGCGCTGATAAACTGAGAGTTCTTTCACTCTAGCGCCGCGTGCTCGTAAAACTTCAGTTAATAATTGACGCCCCCCTACTCCTTTGCAGATGACTATCGTCTGCTGTGAAACTGCTTGTAATTGCGGTAAATCAAGTAGACCTTCACTATTAAAAGCCTTGTTTTGAGGCAGCTTCGCAGCGATTTTAAAACTGGCTAAAGTAGCAGCGGTACCGCTGCCTAGGGCAAATATTTCTGCTGAATTCGCATGGTTTGGCCAATGAGGCATCACTGCCAGAACTGCATTGCTGCTCACAAAAATAATTTTATCTATCCCAGAAGTTTGGTGCTGAAATGCGATTAAATCTTCAGACTTTGGCAAAAATTTAATATCAATGGTGGGAAACAATAGGCAATGGCCGCCTAATGCTGCAATTTGCGCAGAAAGTTTAGCTGATTGATGAGCTGGTCGGGTAATCAGAAAACTGATATTGACAAGAGGTTGGCCCATGAGAGGTCACCATATTTAGAAAAGCTTTAGCCACTTCTTATTGTCATCCTGAGCGGCCCCCCGCTGTCATCTTGAGCCTTCACTTCACTGTAAAAGTACATTTTGCTA
>FTIX01000173.1_pt4 | contig 21051 bp, 21 predicted proteins | sample 1658561 | NCBI WGS metagenome assembly FTIX01 (sample SAMEA3914836, study PRJEB12502) | metagenome | biome: forest; material: soil | place: Canada | collected 2011-07-03 | depth 0.3 m | reverse complement strand
TGTGAAGACAAGTTCTATATTACTCACCTTACGCACCGGCAGCTTTGGCACAGCCCAAATGCCACTCGCGGTGCGTAAGGTGAGTATATTACTTCTTTTCTTGACAGGAGGTCTAAAAATACATATTAAGAAAGCCAGAGGAGCTAAGAACCGGGCACCTTGATCGGAGGATCTGGCAGCAAGCATCCAGATCAGGTGTAAAGGCGGATTCTAATTCCGACGTTATAAGTTGACGTTATGAGTTAATGATACCCATCAGGAATAGGTAATGGGGAAATTTCAGATTTATCAGTATATAAGAGCCTTTCTCCTTGTGTTGTTGCTGAGTGTGGGGAGTTTTTTACAGGGCGAAGATTGTTTAGACCAGCAGTTTTATTTTGGTCCCGAGTGTTATGATGTACTGCGTATAAGAGCAAAGACTTCTCACCAGCAAGGAGGAGTTTATGGGGCTCGGATTGGCTATGATCGCGTGCAAGGGTCTAAGCTATACTGGGGAGTAAATGCTTTATTGGCAGGAGGGACACTTCAAGGCAAGACAAAAGCAGAAAATAAGCTAAAGTCTCACTTCACAGATTGGAATGCAGAAGCGCGTTTAGGCTATACCTTTGAGACTAAAATATGTCAAGATATCCTATTTACCCCCTTTCTGGGTTATGGATATGCAGAAGAGAAGAACAACTTTGTTCATCCAACGACGTTGCCCGTGCATTTTAAGATCTATTACCAATACGCATGCGCAGGATTTTTATCGCAGCTGTTTTTTTTGGATCGTTGGAGCGTTGGATTTAACTTTAAGGCTCTCTATCCCTTAGATGCAAGGAATCGCGTTTCCAACGACCCTGATTATGAAGCATTCACGATGAAAATTCAGGAGAAGCTTCATTATCGCTTGGAGCTTCCTTTTACGTATCAATGTCGTTCTAATCTTTGGCTGCAGGCGATCCCGATTTATGAGTATAGGCAATATGGAAAACAAGCAAACTATCCATTTGATTTTTTAGAGACACGCCTGAGAATTTATGGGGGAGCTTTAAGAATTCGCTATTTGTTCTAAATAGAATATTAGTTGACTTTATAAAAAAATACATGTACAAGTGTTGATTAAAATGAGTCAAAAGCTTTCTTATGTCAAGTGTCAATCCTCCTACTCCTATCTTACCAAAGGAACTCGTAAACAGAGGAGATATACTCGAATCGGGAGTAACCGATCGGGGCCAATGTTACGTGTTAATTAAAGAGGCTCATCGCTATCGAAGATGGCATATTGCTGCAACTGTCATTGGAACGATAGTCACTGGAATTGTCCCGATGCTTGTTGCTCTTCTTTTCCCTAGTGTGCGAAATCGCGTATCATCCTGGTGCATGTGGGAAAAAAAGTACGAAGTATCACAGACAACGATGCAGAGCAATAAAACCATACTCCAGCTTTTTGAAAAACGTGTACCAGGTTTTCCTTCTCCCCCTTCACCTCAGCCTCCACCCCAACTCACAACACTTGGTCCTTTAGCAACACCGATACAGGATGTCGCAAAGCCGCCACCTTCAGATAGCGAAGAAACAACAGCTTCACAAGAGTTTCAGAAGTGGAAAGAATTGGCTGAGGGAGGGGATGCTGAAGCACAAGAGCATCTAGGAAACTGCTACTACTCTGGTACTGGCGTAGAGGAAAGCAAGGAGGAAGCGGTTAAGTGGTACGAGTTAGCGGCAAATCAAGGAAATGCAGCTGCACAAAAAAATTTAGGAGTATGCTACCGCAATGGTTATGGAGTAGAGAAAAACCACATAAAAGGGTTTAGGTGGTACAAGTTAGCGGCAGGGCAGGGGCATGCAGAGGCACAAAACAATTTAGGAGAATGCTATTTCAATGGTGAAGGAGTAGAGGCGGACGAAAAGGAAGCGTGTAAGTGGTTCCAGTTAGCGGCAAAGCAAGGTCATGCACGAGCATATTATAATTTGGGGTTATGCTACAAAGATGGAAGGGGTGTAGACAAAGACTCAGCCACAGCTCAAAACATGTTTAGAGAAGCAGATGAGTTAGGAGAGGAAGACGCCGAAGAGATGTTAGAGGGTGGGTCATCCTGAAATGGGTAAGAACCTTTCGAGGTGTGAAGACAGGTTCTTAAAGTCGAGAATAGGAGAACAAGCACAAATAGGAGTGTCATCACACAGACGACTAATCCAGATGTGGATAGAGGCATTTCGTATACAGATAAAAGGTGGCGAGACAAAGCAACTCCTATGAAGGAAGAGAAAATTCCTAAGAAGCAGGAAAGGACAACCATCGATCTTAAATGATGGGTCAAGAGGCGGGCTGTAAGAGGAGGGCCGACGATAAAGGTGAGAACCATCAATACACCGACGGCCCGGAAGCCGCTCACAACAGTAGCGGCTGTTTGAGTCATGAGCAAGTAATTAAAAAATGGAATTGAAAGGCCTAGAGAAGCCGCAAATGCAGGAGCGAATGCAGTAGCTTGTAGCTCTTTGAAAAAAAGCAGGGTGATCAGGATATTTAGACCTAAGACCACTAGGACAAGTTTGCAATCCTCTAGCTGAAGCGCATCCACATCGCCCATGACAGCCTCGATTCCTATATGAGCGCTGCGCGTAAGTAGGGTTACAAGTAAAATGCCTAGGGCAAATAAGCTGCTAAAAACAAGCCCGATACTCGCATCTTCTTGCAGTTTTACAACTCTTGTGAGGAAATCGGTTAAATAAGCTGTGAATAGTCCAGTGATCAGAGAGGCAGCTAGCATAGAGGTGACGTGAATAGGTGGGCCAGTCTCGTTAAGCGATGCTGTTGGCATCCAGACGTAGGCAAGTACAATGCCTAATAAAATTGTGTGGGACAGAGAATTAGCAAGCATCGTCATTTTTTTAAGAACTAGAAAAGTTCCGATCAAGCCGGCAGAAGCTGCCATCGTAGATAGGACGAGCAATTGAATCTCATCGGTTGCTAAATCGGTTAGACTTAATTTTCCTTGAAGCAATTGAACCATTCTTCCGAATAGTTGCACGAAAAAACCTGTGAATGTTTCCCCATCATAGGGGTGTAAGGAGGAATAGGACATGAAAAATTTACTTCCTTTTTCTAGGGATGATTTGATGATGGGGATCTAACAGTGGGTCGTTCAGGAGAAGCGTCAATTGCTGTTCGATTTCTGGCGTAATCACATGCTCCATCTCTTCAGCGTTGCGATGAACGTTTTCAACACCTACTCCAAGATAGTCCGCAAGATATAGCTCCCAGAGGCGATGCAGTCTGACAATGCGCATTGCTTCATGCTTGCCCTCATCTGTTAGCCGGTAGGTTCCATGGTCTATTTCCAACAACCACCCCTTGGCGATTAATCGCAACAGGATGAAGCGTAAATAGAGCGAAGATTGACGATGATAGGTTGCGATCTCTTGAATGGGGATTGTTTTGTCGGGAGAAATTCTCCAGATCATTTTCAAAACATTTTCTTGCGTCCGTCTGTATTGAAACTGAGCTGCTCGCCAAAGACGTTGCAATAGCCCGCGTTCAGGAGCAGTTAAAAGAGCGAATGCACAAACGCTAGAGGAAACTAACACGATCATGGGGCCTGTAGGAAGTCCGATGCGCGTGGTGGGATATAGGTTGCTGAGAAAATGTGTAAGCCACACAGATAGGCAATTTCCCGCAAGGCCAGCCAATAAGCCAAAACCTCCTGAAAGAAAAAGCATTTTAGAAAAATGATGGGTGTATTGCCGGGCAGTCACTGCAGGGGCGATCAACATTGCAGACATGAGGACAACTCCGACCGAGCGAATTCCAATCACCACGGCAATGGCCGCCAATAAAGAAACTAAGGCACTGATCGCCTTTTTCGGAATGCCGAGAGTCTCTGCATAACCTGGATTCAACAAAATAATTTGCAGTTCTTTTTGAAATAGACGAATGAGTAAGAGGACGAGGCAAGCCAAGATCGCATAGACTAAGATATGGTGGTCGTTCATCGTAGCTGCTTGACCATACAAATAAGTCTGCGCCTGCCTATATAGGGATGTATGGGTGAATTGAATCCGACTCACTAAGGTAAGTCCTATTCCAAAAAAAGAAGCAAGGACAAGGCAGAATGCGGCGTCGCTTGGGATTTTCAAACGCGTCAAAAAACTGATGCACCATAGACCAAGGAGAGCTGTTCCAAGAGCCCCAAAACTGATGCCAAGAGTCACAATGCCGTCAGATTCCTGAATGGGAAAAAAGGTTCCGATGCAAAGAACCGCAAGCATGAGGCCTGGGTATGCCGCATGAGAGAGCGCCTCGCCTACAAGTGACTGTTTACGAAGAACGAGAAGGACGCCAACTAAAGCCGCCGCCATGCAGATCAACATTGTTCCTAAGGTGGGTCCCCTTAGGACGGGATCTGTAAAAAAAGAAAACAGGGAAGGGTACATATGCTCCTAAAGTGCTCCAGATGCTTTAAGCTGGGAAAGCTTTAGCGCTTCGTCAAATAAGGAGTAGTTTTTCCCATAAGTTTTATAGAGATTTTCTGGAGTAAAGGTTTCCGAAACCTTTCCAGAAGCGATGAGACGTACATTGAGTAAAACCATCCAATCAAAATAGTTTTCTACAGAGTTTAGATCGTGATGGACAACTAAAATGGTTTTTCCTTGTAGTCTTAGCTTTTTAAGGATACCCATAATCACCGCTTCTGTTGTCAGATCTACACCCGAAAATGGTTCATCCATTAAATACAGATCTGCTTCTTGGAGAAGCGCTCGCGCAAGAAAAGCTCTTTGTTGCTGTCCTCCAGAAAGTTGACCGATTTGCCTTTTTGCATAGGGGGTCATACCGACTTGCTCTAAGTAGTGAGCTGCAGCAGTCCGTTCTTTTGTGCCAGGGCGTCGGCATAAAGCAAGTTTTCCATAAGAACCCATCAATACCAGCTCTTCGACAGTAATTGGGAAATCCCAATCGATGCTATGTCGTTGAGGGACATAGGCGACTCTGCTGCGTACTTTAGAAAGAGGAGCTCCAAAAAACTCTACTTTGCCTGATACCGATACGCCAGGTAGCAAACCTAAAGCAGCTTGGATCAACGTTGATTTACCTGCTCCATTAGGCCCGATAATGCCGCCCAGTTGCCCTGGAGGGATCTGGAGATTGATATCCCAAAGAGCTGTGGTTTGTCCGTAGTGAACAGAAAGTTGTGAAATGAAGAGAGGTATGCTCATGAGTTTTTATAGATATTTTGCAATAGTTGCTGCATTATGTTCAATCATCTTAATGTACCCATTTTCCCCTTCTCGAACAGGGCCGATCGAATCTCCATAGAGGGGATCAGTCGCAATCTGTAAATTTAACCCCATGTTGGTTCCGGCAGAAACAATTTTTCTAATGGAGTCCCTGCTTAAATTGGATTCAGTAAATAATACTTTAATCTGGTGTTGGCAAAGATATTGAATCATGTTTTGGATATCCACAGCACTCAATTGGCTGTCAGGCGCAAGCCCTTCAGGGGCTGCAAACCTTTTTTGCCAGCTCTCTTCAAGAAGTTCTTGATCGGTAGCTAGATAGGCGCGAGCGAAGTAGTTAAATGCATCGTGACTGGTGACAAGGTAGCGGCGTTCTTCTGGAATGGAGTGTAAAAGCGATTTTGTCTTCTGATGTGCCTGATCCATCTGAGAGGTAAGCAGCTCTCCGTTTGCGCGAAAGTCGTCTGCGTGAGAAGGATCATAACGACTCAACGTTTCAACAAGTAGAGGAACAACGCTCATCCAGAGAGAAATATCCATCCAGATATGGGGGTCTACTTGTCCCTGCACGGACAAAAGGCGGTGGGGAGATTTTTGTTTGATATAATCTCCTAGATTGACTGCTTTTTGGCTTTGATGCAGATAACGTTGTAGGCTAGGACCATGTTCGAGTCCGAGCCCATTAAAAAAAATGATTTGAGAAAAACTGAGCTTTTCATCGTCGCCTTTCACAAGTTGGTAAGAATGAGGGTCGAGTTCGCCTCGAATCAAAACCCATACATCGACCTGTCCGCCGCCGACTTGGCGAACAAGTTCTCCAATCATTCCGGTTGTCGCGAGCACTTTGATCTTAGCGTTGTCTGTTTTCCATGTTTTTAGAGAAGGTTCGGCAAGGGAGAGTTCATCTGCGGGTTCGCATCCAGAGAGAAGGGCAAAGATCAAGAAAACAAAATATTTTAAAATGGTCATAAAAAACTTGGGTTGTTCACTTTTTCATTCAGTATGAGTACTCTGTATCAAGTGATAAAGCATGTCAAAGCTGTAAATACCTGCCGAACAGCCTGAGGTAAATTGAATGCGCAATCCATACCTTCCCACGTTATATATACGAACGGCTCGAACAGCAGGATCTATCGGCTTTGCTGATGAAAAGCCTTCTTTAGGTCGTACAGAGCATCCGGCGCAAGGGCATTGAGCTTGCAAAACCGAGAGGCGATAATCTCCGCTTTTCCCATCACTCCAACAAATGGAGAATGTATGATCATCTTTTTGATTTATCTGCTTAACCAATTTTGCACACGACATGTACTAATCTCACTTATGATTTGGTAGTCCTAAATATATAGTCAACACAATGCCTTTTGCGATCGTTAACCGCGAGAGCTTTCACGCAGCCAGAATTCGCACTTTGAACTGTTATGAGTATAATGTCTCAGTAGATTGTCCACCTGCGCTTCGCAAGCATCGAGCTTACATATTTAGGACTATCTATGATTTTTCCAGATCAATTCAAAGTTTTGCAGGAAAGCCCCGTTTTCAGAGCGCATCATCTGCATCTGCGCTTCCACATTTTGCGCTAGAGACAGAAATAGACGTCGTTCCAGTTCACCCTCTTTAGAACCCATCTCAAAGAGGGAAGTTCCCCGGTCTGCCGAAAGGCTCAATAATGGAGAAATAGGAATGGATTCTAGCAGTGGCACCTTACATTCACTCGCAAGCTTATCTCCGCCGCCCTTTCCAAAGAGATAGAGCTTTTCTTCTGTTGGAGGATGGAGATAGTAGCTCATATTTTCCACAACGCCTACTGTGGGGATATGCACATGTTCAAACATCGAGTATGCCTTACGAACATCTAACAATGCTATTTCTTGTGGGGTCGTGACCAAAATCACTCCCGAAAGATGCGCTTGTTGAGCTAGCGTAAGCTGAATATCCCCAGTCCCTGGTGGAAAGTCAATCAAGAGATAATCCAGCTCACCCCACTCCACGTTATGGATGAACTGTCCAATGATTCGATTTGCTACAGGAGCGCGCACAATGGCAGCTTCATCTTCTTTACGGAAGTATGCCATGGACATGACATGGATTCCATGAGAACGAGCTGGAATCAGTTGTTCCCCCTGTTGTTTGGGGGGCTCTTGTTCTGGCAGCATTTTCCGGATAGATGGACCGTAGAGGTCGCTATCCAGAATTCCAACGCGATACCCACAACTGTGCAGGGCAAGAGCAAGATTAACCGTGACGACAGATTTTCCTACTCCGCCTTTGCCTGCTGCAACAGCTAGCACTGTTTTGATGCCAGCAAGAGGATGCTTTGGCTTTTCTTGATATATATTTAATGGCATTGATTTCTCCGGTGTAAGGGACTGGGCGGTAGTGCTAAACGTGTAATGCTGCTGCCTGTTTGTGGAGGCGGGCGATCTACTGCGGCGTTCTCCTCGCTCATAACTAAAGCTATGGGCTTGTCGTATGCCTTGTATCTTGCCAACTTGCACTTTGCAAGCATCGAGCATTACATGTTTAGGACTGCCCAGCCCTTGACTCTCTTCTCGCCTCCCTCCCCCTTTGTGGCTTTGCGTTTTTTGGCGGCCGAAACAGCTACCATCATCAACACTCCCACTTGCATCCGATTCTATGAACCTGTCTTCAGCAAAGGATTCTGATTATCGTGCGAAGACAGGTTCTCAGTTAGAGGTGAAAAATTTCTATTTTAAACAACATTATGAGAGAATTGTATGGGCAGATTATTTTTTTGTCAAACATAGTTCAGATAAAAAAAATCAGCCATTTTCCCTTCTAGAAGTATCAGAAAAAGCAGGTTGAAAATGGTGAAGACAAAAAATCCATATTGCCAAAAAAAGATATACTGGATAAATTGCTGTTAGTAAAATAACCTCTGAGAATGTTACTGAACGCATTTAGGGGTATTCGTCTGTGCGTTACAGACTGTAAATTGACTTCTTTGATACAACAAACAAACATAGTCACGGGCTAGTTTTTTTCTTTCTAAGTTAAATTGAGAAAAGCATGTGCTGTGACTGAACATAGGAACAATATGGCAACAACACACGAAAAATTGGATGAAAGACAGTTAGACACTCTGATTGGATCTGCCGTTGAAAAGATTCAGGGGAAGAAAGAGAACGACATTTGCCGTTATCTTCCCGTAGAGACAGGAGGGTACATCCACCACTTTACAATGCGCAAGATGAAAACAGAAGCGCCTCAAGCTCTTCAAAAACTCATTTCTCAGTACATTCTCAATGCAGAACAGCCAGCTGCTGTTAAACCAAAACCTCGTGCTCCTAGAGGGTTACGCAAAAGACGCGATCAACTTCTTCTCTATAAGCCAGATATTGAAAAAATGCTGACGATGGCTCAAGCAATGGGAGATAAAGAAATGGTTCGCCGTCTTACTCCAAAAAGAGATTTGCGTTCTTTAAAGAAAGAATTAATTTCCGCCATTAAACATGGACTTCACGGTGCCATCGAGCAAGAAATGTGGAATTCTTATATTGAGTCGATGTCTATGCTTGCACAGATGAGCCACTCGCTGTAGTCATCATTTGCGGTACGGGAATTCCTGTGGGTGATCGGGAATGGACAATATTAAGAACCTGTCTTCACACCTCGATCGGATGATTTATGTGGCTAAATTTAGCACAAAAATCATCCGATCGAGGTGTGAAGACAGGTTCTAAGTTCAATATGAGCCCATTCCACTTAAATAGACATGGATCTGAATGGACAAATAGCCATAGGTCTGAGTAAACGAAAAAGGCAGAAGACGCAGTTAACATACAGCATAAAAGACGCACTATCCAAGTCGAAGTTCACCTTTATCCATTTGCCCATTGTCCATTGAGGTCCATGTCCATTTGTCCATTCGTTCATCCTTGTCCATTCGTCCATTCACCCCGGACTTTCGCGCTAAAATTACACTTTAAAACTTTTGATTTGGAGCACGAACCTCTCCCCTAAAAAGTTTCAACCAATTTTTGGGATAGGTTCACTAGATCAAAGGAGAAATTTCAACTAGATATGGTATATACCATTATTATTTCGTTGCAAATTTTATAACCGGTCGTTATAATTTCTTCTTCTCGCTATGGAGATCGAGGTAGTTCGGTCAATGGCTGTCACAGCCTATCAACGGCCTTTCTGCTTTCGCGGAAGAAATAATGAATTCAAAAAGAGGTTTATATATGTCACAACCAAGTGCCCCTAGCTTCAGTAAGCTGAGGTCATTTTTTTGGCCCGTTCATGCTTACGAGCTTAAGAAACTCTTGCCTATGTTATTGATGTTTTTTTTCATCAATTTTAATTATACGATTTTACGCGACACTAAGGATACACTTGTAGTGACCGCTTCGGGAGCGGAAACCATTCTTTTTCTGAAGACATGGGGAGTGGCTCCTTGTGCGGTTATCTTTCTCTTGATCTATGCTAAGCTCAGTAATATTCTAAGCAAAGAAAATCTGTTCTATGCGGCGATCATTCCCTTCATTCTGTTTTTTGGTTTATTTGTGACGGTTCTTTATCCCAATCGAGATCTCTTGCACCCTCATCAACTGGCTGATCAAATTCAATCTGTATTGCCAATAGGGCTGCATGGACTTGTTGCCTGTTTCCGTAACTGGACTTACTCGGTTTTCTACATTCTGGCTGAGCTTTGGGGAAGCGCAGTGCTTTCGCTTATGTTCTGGGGATTCGCCAACGAAATCACACGCGTCACAGAATCTAAACGTTTCTATACTCTATTTGGCCTTGGTGCCAATGTGGCGATGTTGTTCTCAGGGCCTTTCATCGTATACGTTTCCGATATTCGTAAACATTTGACTCCTGACGTAGATGCATGGCAAATTTCTTTGAATTATCTGATGAGCATGGTGATGATTGCTGGAGTTGCAATCATTTCGATCTACTGGTGGATGAATCGCTACGTGTTAACAGATTCTCGTTTTTATGATCCAACGGAAGAGAAAAAAAAGAAATCCAAGCCAAAAATGGGGATTATGGAGAGTTTTGCCTATCTGGCAAAATCCAAGTATATCCTAAGTATTGCAATTTTGGTCATTGCCTATGGAATTTCTATCAATCTCGTAGAAGTGACTTGGAAAGGTCAGTTGAAGCTCCAATACCCAAATCCAAACGACTACAGTGCATTTATGGGTAAATTCTCCTTCCTCACAGGCGCTGTGACAATTGTAATGCTGTTCTTGGGCGGGTTTATTATTCGCAAGAAGGGTTGGGGATTTGCAGCGATGATTACCCCACTTGTCCTATTAATTACAGGCGGGCTGTTCTTTGCATTTGTTCTTTTCCGTGAAAACCTTGCGGGTTACATTGCAATGATTGGGACAACACCTCTCATGCTAGCCGTGATTTTTGGAATGCTGCAGAACATCTTAAGCAAATCCACAAAATACTCCTTGTTTGATCCAACCAAAGAAATGTCCTACATTCCTTTGGATCAAGAATCAAAGGTAAAAGGAAAAGCGGCGATCGACGTCGTGGGAGCTCGCTTGGGTAAATCTGGCGGAGCTTTCATTCAGCAAGGGCTTGTAATAGTTCTTGGCACCGTAGCGGCAATTACTCCATACATCGCATTGACGATGGGTGTAGTTATTCTAGCATGGCTATTTGCTGTAAGATCTTTAAATAAACAGTTCGTAGCTCTTACAGAACAGCCTAAATCGGAGATCAAAGAAACCTCAGCAGTTGCAACAGCAGCTAGCTAAGGGGACGAGCGCTCTTCATTGAACGTAGGAAAGTTGCAGCCTCAAAAAGGTTGCAACTCTTAGAATCTGTCTTTACACCATGACTTGGCGGCAAAGCATCCAGGTCGTGGTGCGAAGACAGATTCTTATTATTTTGCACCCAGGGAAATCTCCTCGTGCTGTGGAGTCACCAATATCTATCGCGTATCGACTGGCGTGTGGTTCCCTTAATCCTCGCCCTCATGGCAATAGGCCTGCTTGTCATCTCTTCCCATACGACAATTGCTCCAAATGGCATTGATGAAAGTTTTTTCACCCCCCTTGCTCGGACACAACTGCAATGGTGCTTAGCGGGTTGGATTGTGTTTCTTCTTTCTGCTGGATTTGATTATCGCAAGCTTCGAGAGTGGGTTTGGATTTTATATGCCCTGATGTTGGTTTCCTTAATCGGGCTATTTTTTACGGATTCTATTCAGCGAGTGAATCGCTGGTATCGCATCCCCTTTATTAATATTGGATTTCAGCCCTCAGAAAGTGCCAAGTTAATCACGGTCATTGCGTTGAGTTGGTTTTTAGAAAGAAGGAAGCAGAGACTATATGAATGGGGAACGGTGTGTGCGGCTTTTGTCATTGTAGGAATCCCCTTTTGTCTCATCTTAAAGCAGCCTGATTTAGGTTCAGCCCTTGTTCTTTTCCCTGTCGCGCTCGTCATGTTTTACATTGGAGGCTTGCATCCATGGGTCGTCCGCATGATGACCATAGGCGTATCGTTGGCCGTTTTCTGCATCGCGTTGATTTTTTTAGGCGTTGTGTCGCATGAAGAGTTGCGGCCTTATGCTTCTCATGTTCTCAAAAGCTATCAATTTAAACGCTTAGATCCGAATACCCATCATCAGAAAGCAGCACAGACAGCTATAGCGGTAGGAGGGGTCGTCGGAACCGGTTGGCGTAATAGCGAGTTCACAAGTAAGGGTTGGCTGCCCACTCCCTACACAGATGCGGTTTTCCCAGCATTTGGAGAGGAGTTTGGGCTTGTAGGAATTTTTTTGCTTCTGTTTCTTTTCTATGCACTCTTATATTTCAGTTTTCAAGTCACTGCAGCTGCAAAGGATTCCTTTGGTAGGCTTCTTTCTGCAGGCATTACGGTTTACCTCACGGTGCACGTTTTAATCAATATTGGAATGATGAGTGGCTTTTTGCCCATTACGGGAGTTCCTTTGATTCTGATCTCTTATGGAGGGACGTCGCTTCTAGCAACAATGGGAGCTCTTGGGATCCTCCAAAGCATCTATAGCCGGCGCTTTATGTTTTGAGTCTATTCCAGCGGTCATGAATCAGTGCGGCATAAAGAGTTTGCATTTTTTCTGAAAGAAAACTTTCGGTGAGCAGCTCTTGCCATTGTGGGAGCGCTTTTTGAAATATCAGAAGTTCGTTTTCCATGATTTGTTTTGATAAGTTTAATCGTGCCATTCCATAATAATCAAGGAAGTCGCTTCGCGTAAGCCTGCTTTTCTTCCCGCGAATGGGAAGTGCAGTTTCTTCTGTAGATTTAGTAATAATTAGTGAGGTGTTTAATAGATCATAAGCTGGAGTTAACTCTACTTTATTGTCACGACGAATCAGAGAGAAATTTTTTAAATGCATATCTTCGTTTCCGATCAGAAAATTAAAAATCGTAAGTTTGAACAGCTTTATTTTTTCGATCATCGGAAACGAACAATGTTTTTCAATGACAGAAATGACTTTTTCCATGCTTGAATCATACTTGGTGTCTCGAGAACCTTCTAAAAGCTGCGAAAAATCCTCCACAGCACGTTTTTGAGTTCTTAGGCGGTCAAATCTTTTGATTATATAGCTAAGCGATCCATCCACATTATAAATCATTCCGTGAAGAGGGACTTCAATGCCTACAATTTTAGCCAAGCGCATTGTGAGATCTTCATTTTCCGGGACTTCATCGTATATGGGATGAGGAGGTTTTAATATGAACCGGCCTCCTTTTGCCACGATTTCAAAGATCTCTTTTTTTACATCGAGCCTTATACTTAATTTTGGCTGAAAACCTTGAATAGAGAGTTTGGCTGCAAATTGCGCAGCCAGTTGAATTTGCTCTTTAGGAGTGTAGGGGAAATCGTTAAGTGTCACTAAACTTTTAGAAAGCAGCTGAAGCCCCTTTTTTGTATACTTTTGACCCTCATCGCATTTTTGGTAGGTGATTGGACAGCGATGCATTAGGCAGCCTCAACCGTTACATTGCCGACCAGTTCCCCGCCTACTGCAATGAGTTGAGCCAGTAAATCATTTCGATCGATTTTAGCATATCGCAACAGCCCCTCCAACATCATTCCTTCTGGAAGCAATCCTTCAAAAAAAGGTGGAAAACGGTCATACTCATAAGTGAGTTGAGAAAGAGGCATTTCTAGCGATACAGAAGGTCCTTTGTAAGTCTCCAAATAGACAAAGTGGTACTTTTTCCCCGGTTCTACTTCTTGGATTTCTCCAGCTAGCACTCCATCTACAAATACGTTAGCTTTTTTCATCGAATTGTGTCCTAAAGAGCTCCATCAGTGGGCTCTTAAATTCCATTTTAATATTTAAAACTTCTAAAATTTTCACAATCGTTTCCCACCGCACCGATTGTTTTCCATGCTCAACATCAAAAATGACCGTTTTTCCTAATCCAGCCAGCCTAGCCAGGGCGGCTTGTGATAACCCACTTTTTTTTCGGTGGAAATGCACGATTTCTGCGAGTTGGTTTTGATTCATAGGTCCCTAGATGTTCTTATTTACTGCTATACCAGTAAATATAGCAGATTAGAGAAATATTGGCTACGATTAAGCCATTTACACATGATATTTACCGCTGTAGCAGTAAAGATGGCGATATTAAAATATATTTAGCGCAATGGGGGTGATTAAAGCGACCTGATTATCGCTATGGCAGTGAAATTGCCTGTAGTTACAAAAATTATATTGAGTTTTATTGATTTTTCAAACATACTAGTTATTAAAAATGTAAAAAGGAATAGTAGATGAGCATTGAGAGAAGTAGATATGACATTGCGATTGTAGGAGCGGGACCAGCTGGCATGGCCACCGCTTGTTTAGTCGGTGCACTTAATCGGAATTTAAAAATCGTTGTACTTGATAAACGGCCCAATACAACGCGAGATCACAGCTTATTGATTGCAAACGACTCGATTGATGCGATGAGCAGGGTGTTGAGTGAAGGTTTAATGAGGCCGGCAGCCTGTGTGAATATAGAGGCAGCGAATGCACTACTAGCACAATTTAAAAAATGGAGAGGCCGACCCATCAAGACGAGTGTAGTAGAAACTACCTTGGCGGGGTTTGCTAAAAATCAATTGAATATCGGAGTGCATCGCGAGAGTCAATTTAATATCAAGGCTCAAGCGACACTAGAAGAGGATCAGAAAAAAGCCAAAGCTAGAGCTCAAGGAGCGGCGGGAACAGAAGGAACTAGAGCGGAAGCGGAAGAAGAGCAAAAGATGCGGAAAGCAGTCTCTTTTGATGAGTTTCTAGAAGAGCAAACAAAGGGAGCTCAGATTATTATTGGCGCCGATGGATCTAAAAGCGAGGTCAGAAAAGCAATTGGAGCAAAACAGATTGAAGAATTGACGTTGAGTTATCTGTTGGAGTTAAAATGCAAAGTATCCTCCAAAGAGTTTTTAGGAAGAAGAAAAATTGAATCTTCCAAACAATCGGTAAAGGCGGAGGGGTTTGATTTTGAAACTCTAAGCAAGCCTCGATCTGGTGAGGAGTGTAATGTGGTAGCTCTTCATAAATTTATTGATAAAAATACGTATCAAAGCCTCATTGATGGAACCTCTGGTACTCCTGAACGTCCTTGGACAATGAAGGAATTAGAAAAACGGGCAAATGGAGACAAACGAGTTAAAAAAATGTATGACCATCTAGACAATTACCTAGACGGCCGTTCCCATTGGCAGGATAAAGTGGCAGCATTTCCAATGAAAATTTATCGGAGTGACTGTGTAGCTCGTGTCTATAAGGAACGCATTGTGTTGCTGGTGGGAGATGCAAGTTCAGGGATGATTCTACAACGCGGGGTGAACAAAGCAAACAAGGAAGCTGCTCTCTGTGCAAGAGCAGTACTAGGGTTTTTTGCTCGTGAAGGAATCTCAGAAGCAGAGGTTAAAGAAAGCCAAGCTGTTGTCGCGTTAGATACTACCAGCGAACGAGATATGAAGGTGCGTATGGAAGACCCTATCACATTACCACCGGAGTTTGTGCAGTATCAAAGACAATCTAAAGCGTTATTTGAATCAGAGAGACGTTGGGCTCGAGCTAAAAGTTTCGGTCTTAAAGCAGGAGAATTTTTGCTAAAGCTTGCGCTCTTACCCTTCAAAATTATCTTTTCCCCTATTACATTGGCCCTGTATATCTACCGTTGGTGCAAAACCAAAAAGGCAAAAGCAGACCTGTAAGATGAGCTCTAATTGGAATCCGTTTAAATTGGCATAGAATTGCCGGTAGTCCTAAACAAGTCATGTTAGAAGATGTTGGGCAAGCGATAGATGTCTAAGCAGAAGTGTTTGTCAGCAATAGGTTTTTCGTTCACCCAAGGAAACGCAAAGGCGCAAAGGAAGGCGGAGGTGCAGAGAGAGGATTGATGAAGACAATCCCTTAAATTCCCCTTTGCGTCTCTGTCTTGACTACCGAATTGCCAGTAATTCCCGCTGGAAAAATAACATGGTTCAGAAAGACTGGTAGAGAGGGAGAAAAGTTATGGGGTGGTAGTGTAATTACCATTTTGTGCAAAACCTCACTTATCGCGATTTGTAAGGCCTTTATAAAGCGTATAGGCAATCAAAACAGCGCTGCCAGCAAATGGTGAAGCTACTGTTAATCCAGCACCCACTCCTCCAGCAATAATTCCCTTTGCAACTTCTTTTCCAAGAGAAATAGAAGGGTCTTGTTGGCGAGCAACTTGATAATGATAAAGCATAGCAGCCAGCCCCACTAAAGCGATTGCTGCACCGACTCCTAACAAAACCCATCCTACCGGGGTCATACCAAGTAAAGCAGTTGCGATGATTCCTATACCTAAACCCATCATACCTATTTTGAACGAATCGCTGCCTGTTTTAAATTTTTCTACCGCTTTCTGAGTAGGAACAGCTTGTACGAAATTAGCTGCCATTCCATTTACATTTAGTACTGGTGGTTCATTTTGAGCAGGGTGGCCCACCCCAGATGAACCTGGAGGAAAACTAGAAGGAAGTTCAGACATGGCTTCTCCGTTAGCTGACAAGTTTTAAAAGTTCTTGAATTTTTAGGAGATCTTCAGGATCTTTCTCCGGCAGTATGGCCAAGTGATCGGAAATTGCTTTGAGAATTTTTTTCGCTTTTGTTTTATCATGATTGATAATGTAGAACTGTGCTGCGTAGATATGTGTAAAGGGATCATTCGGGAATAATTTCATAGCCATGGAGAGAACGGCTTCTGCGTTAGGTGCATCTCCACTTTTCAACAAGCTAATCATATAACCTACCCATGCACGGTTATAGTAAGGCATGAGGGCAATGATGAATCGAAATAGATGATTTGCAACTTGGATATCTCCATGTTGTAGTTCCCTATTCGCAATTGTTTCCAGAAAAACAGCGTCTTTCGCGTGAAATTCTACCGGTGTATTGCTCTTGTCTTCAAACTGTGTATGGATTTTTTCGAATATCTTTTCTAATTCATTCCTTTCATTTGGCAGCGCCGAGCGGAGTAATAACTCCGTTCCCTTTGCGAGATCTTTTTTGAATTGTTCTAGAGAATCTTCAATCTGCAATCTCGCTTCTTTTTTGCATATGGCTAAAGATTTTATCGCGGTTTGTTTTAAGTAGGGTTCTGCATACTCTTTAAATAAAAAATCTTTAGCATCGTGTTCTAGTTCTTGCAAGGCGAGCATTTCTTTCTCCATTTCCAATTCCTTTTGATTATGTATATATAATTAATTATATAAGTGTACATTAATTAATTATCAAGCAACAATTCCCGCTGGACTTAAAAAAAATGGTTCTTCTGAGATTTGCGTGGTGAATACTATTTTTAAATCTGTAAAAATTTGTCTAGTTATCTGTAGGGTTGTTTCTATCATTAGTCATGTGCAATGATGTTTAATTCTTTACATCTCTATATCTCTGCGTCTTTCCGCCTCTGCATCTCTGCGTTAAAAATATGCTAGAACCATCAATTCGTTAAACTATTGTTGTGGTATTTTTAACGCAGAGATGCAGAGAAAAAGAAAATAAGCCATTCTAGAGTCAGAAAAAATATTTACTACGCAGATCTCCGAAGACCAAAAAAATCCCTGAATGTATTGTAGATGATTAAACGCAAGGTGCAAGGAGGCAAGAAAAAGGCTCTTAAATAGGAATAGAACAGGATAAGAAGGATGTATAGGATAAGAAATAGTTACTCGTTTGCACTGAAAATCACATGACTTTTGCCTTTACTATCCTACTTATCATGCCCATTCTGTTGCATTTATGACTCCTCTTCTTGTGTTTTATACAACAATTATAATAATAGTTATACAAGGATACGGTCGCTATTGTTCTCGCTTTAAGAGGTGGATATGCGCAGCTACTACGAGCATCTGGAGTCTGCTTCTGGGATTGCAAAAGGGTTGAAGGTGAAGCCAGCTTTTCGCTCCTCTTCCATTTTCCCAGTGATGGAAGAAGAAGGGATCTCATCCCGCATTCTCTTTATGGGATACTGGGTCCTAAAGCGGCATATCCGGCAAATTACTGCAGTGGCGACCTTGAGAAACAGTCGGGGCGAACTCCTCCACCGTCTCTCTTTTTCGATAGAAGAGCCAAAAACATATCGGCTTGAAGCCGCCGAGTTCTTGCGAGCCTCAGAATATTCTGGAGGCTTTCCTTTTTTTGGAACATTGGAAGTGGAGTTTTTTTCAGCAATTCCTCTTGTTTTCCCTTTTCCAGCTACCGTGATTAATTACTATGGCCCTCATTTTAGCTCGGTTGTGCACACCGCACAGCGTGTGTACAATGATTTTGAAGATATGCAAAACAACTCCAAGGTGGCAGTGGCCGAATCGGGATTTAATATTTATGCAGATAGAGGCCAGGAACCTTTTTTTGGAATAATTAATGGACCAGAAACAGTTGAGGATTTTCCTTTAGAAATGCTGTTTTATAATCATCAAGGAGAAACCGTAAACCACATTGTATCTCTTGGAAAACAATTGCCTTATCAGCTCAATATGGTTTATCCAGCACGGCAGTTTGATCTCTTTGAATTTCTTCAAGGAGAGGCAGGGGCTGTAAAATTAAAATTTCGTTCTTCTTGGATTTTTCCTCGTCTGCTCGTCGGTAATTTGCAACACACCCCTCCTGCTGTCACGATCACTCACACCTACTACGATTGCAGTGAAGCGACTTCCCAGTCGGATTATTGGCTTTCTCCTCAAAAAGAGTGGCATTCGGCAAGTTTGATGCTTCCTCTTTCGATCACAGACGATCTTTTTACGAATATCTACTTTTACCCGATCTATTCTCCTTCAAATTTCTTCATTGATATAGAGCTGTATGCTCCTTCAGGGAAATGCTTAGAAAGATATCCGCATCTTCTTTCTATCTCCTCTCCTTCTGAAAAGGTTGCCCGTTTAATACTCAAAGAGATTGCAGCTTCGATTCCTTCCTCTTTGAACAAGGCTGAGTTAGCAATCCGAATCATTGCTAGTCCATCTGGCGACCATCCCATTCCTGCCCGCATCAAACTGGGATTGGATATTGGACACACGTCTCTTCCTCATATGCCTTGTAACATTTGCACCAACTTGCAGCCATTTAATCCTGCTTGGGAAAATAAGCCGAGTACTTTTCGTTGGTTTCCTGTGCTTGCAGATCAGTCCTCTTCAAGCTGCTGGATAATGAACTCTTCTCCAGCAGTAAACTATCAAAAAAATGCGATTATACAGCTCACGTTTTTTCGAGAAAAAGATGCAACAACCCTTAAGCGAACGCTGACGCTCCCTCCCCATGGGTTTACGGTGATTCAGCCAGAAATCGACCAAGAACTCACTTCCTTTTTAGAAAAAGGAATCGGGTGGTGCACGGCAATCTCAGATAATCCCTATACGACAACTTATTACTTTGCAGACTCCGCACAAGGAATCTTTGGAGGGGACCATGGTTTCTAGAGCATTGCAATCTAAGCGGTAACAGCTCAAAATAGCGGGAAACTTTTACTCAGAGGTTGTCTATGTCTGTTCGCGTTCGTATCGCTCCCTCTCCCACAGGGGATCCTCATGTAGGGACAGCCTATATGGCACTTTTTAATCTGATTTTTGCCCGCAAGCACAATGGAAAATTCATTCTACGAATCGAAGATACCGATCGCACGCGGAGTCGTCCAGAATATGAAAGCAGTATTTTTGATGCTCTTCGCTGGTGCGGCATTCTTTGGGACGAGGGACCTGATGTGGGAGGGCCTTATGGGCCTTATCGTCAATCTGAGCGGTTTGACCTTTACAAAGACTATGCCTACGACCTTGTCAAACAAGGAAAAGCTTACGAATGTTTTTGCAATGCAGAAGAATTAGAAGAGATGCGTCAGGCCTCCATCAAACAAGGAAGCAGTCGTCAAGGGTATGACCGCCGTTGCCGTCATCTGACTCACGCCGAAGTACAGGAACGAAAAGATCAAGGCCGGCCTTATGTCATTCGATTAAAAATTCCCTTAACAGGACAATGCGTTTATGAAGATGCGATTAAGGGACGCGTCTCTGTACCCTGGATAGATGTCGATGATCAAGTCTTGCTAAAGTCTGATCAATTCCCAACCTATCATCTCGCAAATGTGGTGGATGATCATCTGATGGCTATTTCCCACGTCATTCGGGGAGATGAATGGATGAGTTCTACACCGAAACATATGTGTCTATATGAGGCTTTTGGGTGGACACCTCCCGTATTTATGCATATGCCGCTTCTTCTAGGGACTGATGGGAAAAAGCTATCTAAACGAAGAAATCCAACTTCAATTTTCTTTTACCGCGATAGCGGTTATTTGCCCGAAGCGTTCACCAATTTTCTCACGTTAATGGGTTATAGTATGCCTGGAGATCGTGAAATCTACCCGTTGGAAGAGATCATTGCAGAATTTGACCCCAAACGGATTGGAGTTTCTGGAGCCGTATTTGACATTCAGAAGCTAGACTGGCTCAATCAACAATACATTTTGAAAAATATTCCAGAAGAGCAGATCTGGGAGAAAATAAAAATGTGGGGACTTGAGGATGCATTTATGCAAAAGGTGGTCGCTCTCTGCCGTCCCCGGATGAAAACATTTGGAGAATTTTTTGAGTTGGCGAACTTTCTTTTTGTTAATCATATTGAATATAGCAAGCCGCTTTTCGAGATCAAGGGGATTGCGGAGGAGCAGTGCTCTTATATCCTGCAAACCCTCATCTGGCAGCTGGATGAACAAGAAAATTGGCGCAGCGACGGGATGAACCAAGCCTCTCGAAAAGTGGCTGAAGTTTTTGGTGTGAACCATAAAAAAGTCATCATGCCACTCCTATTTGCCAGCATAATGGGGAAAACTCACGGATTGCCATTATTTGATTCCGTGGAACTATTAGGCAAAGATAAAACCCGCGTCCGCCTTTTGCGGTCCATTGCATTCCTTGGGGGGATTTCAAATAAGCAGATGGATCAATTAAAAAAGAACTGGGAAAGAAAAGCATGTACAATAGCTGTACCCGAACCAAAAGCCACAAATGCTTAAGAATTTTTCAACTTAGAAAACGGCCCTGCAACTGGGGAGTAAAAGTAACAGGGGCGGAAGCCCTCTTCCCACTTACAAGGGATCTGCAACAAAATAAATAACAGGATGAGACAGGATTTAGAAGATAAAAACATTTATACCTTCTTTATCCTGTTTACCCTGTATATCTTGTTCCTTTACAGCATAAATTTCTTACGTATTTTCCCTGAGCTGCTCATCTTTACTTTAGACTTCTTTCGAAACTCCATTCGATTGTTAAAATGGCTCTTTTTGGCATCTTTCTTGGTAAATTTTTCGACCATATGTACGCATATGCTCTCAAAA
>FTIX01000015.1_pt1 | contig 21318 bp, 18 predicted proteins | sample 1658561 | NCBI WGS metagenome assembly FTIX01 (sample SAMEA3914836, study PRJEB12502) | metagenome | biome: forest; material: soil | place: Canada | collected 2011-07-03 | depth 0.3 m | reverse complement strand
AATCTGCTTCTACCCTAGCCACCATTTCCAAAAATGGCGGTGAGTGATGGCTGATTTCCATGACTGACATGCCCAAACCTTGCCAATCTAATAAATCGCGCTGTGCTTCTTTTAATACTTCTTCGGGGAGTGTGGCTGAACCAGGGTAAAAATTATAAACACGAGGCATAATATTAAATCCTTTGCCGGTAGTTAAAATTCATCAATTTTTGAGATACAAGCTTTATTGAGGAGATATCCAAATTTTATGCAGGTACATCCTCACCAGGAACGATCGCTAACTCATTAACTCGCTCCAACCGCACCAGTTCTTCATCTTCATTCAATCGAATCAGCTTCACACCTTGCGCACCTCTGCCAACCACGGAAATTTCATCAACCCTGGTTCGCACCAGACGACCTTGATCACTGATTAAAATAATTTCATCACCAGGAAACACTTCAGCTGCGCCAATCACTTTACCATTACGCTCATTCACTCGAATCGAAATAACACCCTGAGTGCCACGATTAGATTGACGATATTGCTCAATCGGCGTGCGCTTACCATAGCCTTGCGCGGTTGCGGTGAGAATTGTGCCCTGCGCTTTAGCGACGATCAAAGAGATCACTGCCTCATCTTTTTTCAGCCGAATACCACGAACACCGCGGGTTTTCCGGCCGATTGATCGCAATTGTGATTCATGGAAGCGCACTACTTTACCGCCATCACTAAATAACAGTAATTCCTGTTGACCATCGGTGATATCCACGCCCACCAATTGGTCACCCTCATCCAGAACAATGGCAATGATGCCATCGTTACGCGGCCGAGAAAAATCAGTTAAAGACACTTTCTTAATGGTGCCATAGCGGGTAGCCATTACCACATTTTTATTTTCATCATAACTACGTAGACTCAGCAAGGCAGTGATATGTTCACCGTCAGTTAATGACAGTAAATTTACCAACGGCCTGCCTCGAGCCAAACGACTGGCTTGCGGTAATAAATAGGTTTTTACCCAATACACCTTGCCGTAGTTGGAAAAACACAGCAGCGTATCGTGGGTGCTGGCAATTAACAGATGCTCAACAATATCTTCCTCTTTCATTAGGGTGGCAGATCTACCCTTGCCGCCACGACGTTGTGCCTGATAATCAGCGAGTAATTGGGTTTTTGCATAACCATCGCGCGATACAGTCACGACTACGGTTTCATCTGGAATTAAATCTTCTGCAGAAAAATCTTCTTCACTGGCTAAAATCTGGGTGCGGCGGACATCACCGAATTGCAGTTTGACTTCCAGTAACTCTTCCCGGATCACTTCCAGCAGACGATCAGGGTTGGCCAATATTTCCAATAGGCCTTTAATCATCTCGATAATTTCTTGATATTCCGCCAGAATTTTTTCTTTCTCTAAGGCGGTCAGTCGATGCAGACGCAAATCGAGAATAGCCTGAGCTTGGACTGGTGACAATCGGTAACCTGAAGCAGATAAACCATATTCAGGAGTTAAACCTTCGGGGCGCGAAATTTCACTATTGCTTTGACTGAGCAGATCTAAAACCAATGTCGGTGACCAGACGGTAGCCAATAATTTCTCTTTGGCTTCAGCCGGGCTACTGGAAGATTTAATCAGGGCAATTAGGGGGTCAATATTGGCTTGCGCTACTGCCAAACCTTCTAAAATATGGGCGCGTTCTCGGGCTTTACGTAAATCATAAATCGTCCGCCTGGTCACCACCTCACGACGATGCTGAATGAAAGCATAGAGCAGTTCTTTTAAATTCAACACCCGGGGTTGATTACGATCCAAGGCTACCATATTGATGCCAAAAGTAACCTGCAGCTGGGTTTGCAAATATAAATTATTGAGAAGAACCTCGGCATTTTCATTGCGCCGCACTTCAATCACGACACGCATACCTTCGCGATCAGATTCATCACGGATTGCCGTAATCCCTTCAATCTTTTTCTCTTTAACCAACTCCCCGACTCTTTCCAGCAATCTGGCTTTATTGACTTGATAGGGCAATTCAGTGACGATAATGGCTTGTTTGCCGGAATTTTCATTAACTTCTATTGCGGTTTTAGCCCGCACTAACACCCGACCTCGACCCGTCGTATAGGCTGCATAAATCCCTGCCCTGCCGTTAATAATGCCAGCTGTAGGGAAATCAGGGCCAGGTATATGAACCATTAACTCTTCAATGGAAATTTCAGGATTATCGATCATCGCCAGACAGGCATCGATGATCTCGTTTAAATTATGTGGGGGGATGTTGGTCGCCATACCCACCGCAATTCCGGAAGAACCATTGACTAATAAATTCGGGATACGCGTGGGCAATACCGTAGGAATTTGTTCGCTTTCATCATAATTGGGGTGGAAATCAACTGTTTCTTTATCTAAATCGGCTAGTAAAGCATGGGCCAAGCGCGACATACGGATTTCTGTGTAACGCATAGCAGCTGGAGCATCACCATCAATAGAGCCAAAGTTCCCCTGACCGTCGACCAGCATGTAGCGCATAGAAAATGACTGCGCCATACGGACAATGGTGTCATAAACCGCGGTATCACCATGTGGATGATATTTACCAATCACATCACCGACGATACGGGCAGATTTTTTATAGGGTTTATTCCAATCATTGCTGAGCTGCTGCATGGCAAATAATACCCGTCGATGTACGGGTTTTAATCCATCGCGCACATCTGGTAATGCCCGACCGATGATAACGCTCATAGCATAGTCCAAATAGGACTGTTTCATTTCTTGTTCGATGGAAACGCGGGTAATTTCTTTTGCAAGGGATGTCATTATTGAGCCTGATTTTCCTAAAATAAACAATATGTTAGAGTGGTTCCTGATATTACGTATTTTATCATGTTTTTCAATTCCGAGCGAGTTATTTGCAATGACCTATTTAATTTTTTGAGCTACCTGTAAACCCGAGCCAAATGAAACGCTTTAATAACCGGAAAATTTAGGTATAATGCCCTGATTATAATTTCTTACATCAGACCGACAGAGGACATAACAAACTATGGTAGTCATTCGATTAACTCGTGGCGGCGCTAAAAAACGCCCATTTTATCATGTCGTGGCCACTGACAGCCGCCATGCCCGCGATAGCGGCAGCTATATTGAACGTCTGGGTTATTATAACCCGATGGCTAAAGGTGGTGAAACCACACTGCATCTGGAATTAGAACGCGTAAGTCATTGGGTAGGCCAAGGAGCACAACCTTCTGAACGCGTCAATACTTTGATCAAACTAGCCCAACAAACTCCGGAGCAAATAGCTGCAGTAGAAGCTAAAAAAGATCAACGCAAACAACGTAAAGCTGATAAGGCTAAAGCCGATGCTGCTGCCAAAGCCAGTGAAGCTGCATAAAGCCCGCAGTTTTCCGACCCTCAAGTCCCCAATACGCATATATTGGGGATTTACCAAAAAACTCTACCTCCTAGTTTCTAACCTGTGAATGCCTCATCTGATCCCAAAATGATAGTCATCGGCAAGCTTGGTCGCCCCCACGGCATCCTTGGCTGGCTTAAACTCATTTCATTTACTGACCCCATGGAAAATATTTTTCAGTATGGTGATTGGTGTATCGAACGACAGGGCCAGTGGCAACCCATAGCCTATGAAGACTATGAAATCCGTTCCAAATTACTATTGATCAAATTTGCCGACTGCAATAACCCTGAGCAAGCGAGTCGATACACCAATGCGCCATTAGCCATTACCCGGGAGCAATTACCCACATTGGCTAAAGATGAATATTATTGGACTGACCTGGAAGGTTTAACCGTTATCAACACCGAAGGCACTATTCTGGGTAAAATCGACCATCTATTAGCTACCGGCGCTAATGATGTCATGGTAGTGATCGGTGAAAAAGAAATTCTTATCCCCTATATCAGTTCCGTCGTGTCAAGTGTTGATTTACAGCAAGGCCAGATCATCGTGGCTTGGGATCTTTAAGTGCACATCAGTATAGTTAGCCTGTTTCCAGAAATGTTTAGCGCCCTGCACTATGGCATCAGCGGACGTGCGCTTGAGTCTGGATTACTCAGCCTTAGTTATTGGAACCCCCGAGACTTTTCCCAAGATAAACATCGCCGGGTCGACGACCGACCCTATGGGGGTGGCCCCGGCATGGTCATGCAAGTACAACCTCTGCGCGCCAGTATTCATGCTGCCAAAAAGCTCCAACACCAAGCCCCAGTCATTTATCTAAGCCCGCAAGGTCAGCTGTTAACCCAGCAATCTATCCGTGATTTGGCCCAGCTCCCAGCTCTTATTCTAGTGAATGGACGATATGAAGGGGTCGATGAACGCTTACTGGACACTGAAATTGATCAGCAATGGTCGATAGGCGACTATATCCTTAGCGGTGGTGAATTAGCCAGCATGGTGATGATTGATGCGATCACTCGTCTGCTACCTGGGGCTTTAGGTCACCCTGATTCCGCTCAACAGGATTCTTTTTCCCAGCATTTATTAGATTATCCGCATTATACCCGACCGGAAGAAATCGACGGCCTTAGCATCCCAGAAATTCTACAAAGTGGCGATCATGCAGCCATCGCGCGTTGGCGTTTAAAACAATCCTTAGGAAAGACTTGGCAATTGCGCCCAGATATGCTAAAAAAACAGAATTTGACTGCTGATGAGGAAACCTTATTAGCTGAATTTATTAACGAGCAAGCCAAATAGCAAGTATCAGACTTTATCGCCGACGATTTTGCTCAATCATGGATACAACCCAGGAGAACAACATAATGAACCTCATCCAACAAATCGAAGCTGAGCAAATGCAAGGCAAGGAATTCCCTAAGTTTACCCCCGGAGATACTGTTATCGTCCACGTTAAGGTAAAAGAAGGAGAACGCGAACGTTTACAAGCGTTTGAAGGCGTTGTCATCGCTATTCGTAATCGCGGTCTAAACTCAGCATTTACCGTGCGTAAAATCTCTCATGGCGAAGGCGTCGAACGTGTATTCCAAACCTACAGTCCTATGATCAGCAAAGTCCAAGTTAAACGCCGCGGTGCAGTCAGACGCGCTAAACTGTACTATCTGCGTGATCTCGAAGGTAAGAAAGCCAGGATCAAAGAAGATATTCAGGCTTCTGGGGAATAAAACCCTTATATACCTCCAACTTTTATTGATTTGCTTATATACCTTCTCCCTCTTGTGGGGGAAGGTATATAAATCAAATATATTTTATGAGCCATATTAACTTTCAAGTAGTAATGCTCTCCCCTGCTTTCTATGGATGAATCAAAATTAAAACTCCGCAATCAGAATAATACTGGAAGTAAAGCCGGCGGCTGCCTCAGCCAACTTTCAGATTTTTTCAAGCCCAAATCAGAAGAAGATCAACAACGCTACAGAGAATCAGTGAAGCAGCGCATTATTAAGCTGGATGATGTAAATTCACACAGAGCCTATCAGCACCATCAGCAATCCAAAAATGATAGAAAATCATCGCCTATCTTCAGTGACAGTGCAGCTAAAGAAGCAACCCTATATCATAAATTCAAGCTTGAAAGCATTGCAGAACGGCAAGAACGCTTACCTTATGCACAAATGGCCTGGGACCAGAGTAAATTTGCAACCGAGTATTTGAAACAATATAAAAATCTCAGCCAAAAAAAGATTGAATTATTAACTCAGCACAAGGATCTTGAAGAATCTGAACAGAGAATATTAGCCACATTAGAAGAATTTATTGATATCTACCAAGATTATCAGGAACGTTTGCCCTATGCTCAAATAGGCAAAGCAAACTTTCCTGGGCTAGACGATTATTTTAATCAATATATTTATCTAGCCACAAGGCAAATAAATAAATGGCTATTGCCAAAAAAATTTTCCAAGCCTGACAGGAAGCAATTGAAACATTTAGAACAATTAATTGATGTCTTTAAAGAACATCGTATACGAATGCAATCAGCAATAGACGCGGATTTACTAACTGATCCACTTGAGCCATACATCGCAGAATATGATCGTTTGGTTAGAGTCCATGTTTATCTAACAGCCAAAAAGAAAAGTTTATCTCTTAGGGAAAATGCTAAATTAATAGAATTAGCAGATCACATTGATAAATTGATAGAAACAAATAACCAACAATATACCCAACAATATATGCCTTAATTCAATAATATTGAGAATGAACTTTTCGTCAATAACCCAATTGCATTATTGATAACTAACTGCCACTACTAGAAGCAAGCACATCATCAGTACGCTGCCAGGCATTCAATAAGGCTTTAACCACTGCAGCTAATGGCAGCGCGAAAAAGATTCCCCAAAAACCCCAGATACCGCCAAAAATAATCACAGCGATAATTACTGCAACGGGATGTAGCTCCATGGTTTCTGAGAATAAAATCGGCGCCAGTAAATTGCCATCGATCAAATTAACGACAGCATACACAATCATTAAATAGGCAAAATGCATGCTGAATCCCCATTGCAAATAACCGACGATAGCAACCGGGATCGTCACAACAATAATTCCTACATAAGGGATGATATTCGACAGGCCAACTAGGACACCCAGTAAAATTGCATAATTGAGTCCTAACAACCAAAAAGAAATCGTGCTGACAACAGCGACGATAATAATTTCTAAAATTTTACCGCGAATATAATTACCAATTTGCTGATTGACTTCCTGCCACACCTCTTGAGTCAAACGCCGTTTTTTCGGCAAAAATTTCGCCCCCCAAGTCAGGATTTGTTTTTTATCCTTGAGTAAAAAATAAACGATCAATGGCACTAAAACCACGTAGACAATGACCATCATGATGTTGGTAATAGTCGCCAAAGAAAAACTCAGCGCGCTTCTACCGATGCGAGCGAAATCAGACTGAAATGCTGTCGTCCACTTCTGCACTTGTGCCTTAGAAATATAGTCTGGGTATTGTTGAGAAAGCTGCACGAAATAACCTTCCAACTGCTTCAATCGTCCAGGCATCTCATTCATTAAATTAGCCAGCTGATCCCAAATTAAAGGCAGCAACACAAATAACGATAATACCAACAGACCAAAGAATAAAATAAAGACCACATTTACCGCTAGAAAATGCGGCAACTTCCAGCGCTGCAAACGTTTAACTACACCATCCAACAAATAAGCGATCGCAATACTGACCAATACGGGTACCAGAATATTGCCAAACATCCACAAAATGCAAATTATAAAAAGAATGAGTAGTGCTAGATAACCAAGTTCCGTATCAATAAAATGCCGCTGAAACCAATTGCCAGTATGCTGCTTCATATACGCCTCAAGAGATGATCATCACCGAAAATTTACTTGTATAATTTTAACACAATATGGGGGAGTTAGACAGAATCACTCATTTCTTCAGAAGCTATCCGATGCATATAGCTTCCTTGGCTATATTAGAATTCGTCGTCCCTCTTTCCTATGAAACATGAAGAAGCCAAGACTATTTATGGCAATCTCACTCGTTGGAAAGCTGGGCACTGGTTCCCCGCTTGATAGGCTGGCATTTTAGGATAATTCGGTAAAGCGGGGATGACGGGTTCGTAATTTTTAATTAATAACAAACTATGTGCATCACATAGCTTCAGAAGAAGTTGAACAGAAGGTTGGGAGTACTGCTGGGAGGGCGTTAACCGACATGGATGTCGGTTCCGAGCCTACATGGATGTATTTACGGCGTCCCTCTCAGCAGTACTCCCAAACTTCTGCTCAACTTCTGGAGTCCATAGTGGTTCACCTAAGCAGCATTCTTCATTAAATGCTTTACCGCCGGCACAAACACTAATGTCACCACCGCCAATCCCAATGAAATTAATGCATAAATTAAAAAAGCGCGGCCATAATACTGACTCTCAACTAAAGGATTTTTCAACCCCTCAGGAATACTCGATAATTGCGCCAAAATACCCGCCAATTTACCGCCATAACCCAGAGAAATAAACCAGACTCCCATCAACATACCCACCCAGCGAGCAGGAGCTAAAACGGTAACCGCCGACAAACCAATAGGTGAAAGAAACATCTCACCCAGAGTAATAAACAAATAAGACAGAGGAATCCACCAAGGATTCACCAGGCCCTGGTCATCATGGAAATGAGTACTGAGATGCAATAGTAAAAAAGCCAATGTTAAAAATAAAAAGGCCAGAAAAAATTTAAATCCTGGAGAGGGATTTAATTTTTTATAATGCAGAAATGTCCAAAATTTAGCTAAAAATGGCGCTAATATAATAATGAACATAGCTTCAAAGGAAATAAAAGCAATCGTCGGAATTTGCAGGCCGAAGACTACACGATCGACATTTCTATCGATAAATAAATTGACTGAAAAAAAGATTTGAAAAAAAACCGCCCAAAATAATATCGAAATGAGTGTCAATAAAATAAGTGCCAACATTTTCTGGCGCTGTTCCCTCTCAGCCTGACGAAACGCTATCAGCACTAAGGCAATAAGCAAAACCACTCCTGCCACTAAAAGCAGTAGATTGGCCAGTGCTTTATAATGCATGAGTAAACTTAAGATCGGAATGCCAACGATAATCGCTAAAACCACGGCTGCCTTACTATGAAAAATTGCGGCAGTCCGTGACGGCAGAGTGGGGCTCGCTGGGGGATCACCGTAGCCCGAGAGATATTGATAACGCAAAGCAAGACTAATCACTCCCAGTAATAAACCAATACTGGCTAAGCCAAAACCAGCCCACCAGCCAAATGCGTCTTTAACAAAACCGGCAATCAACGTTGCTGCCATGGAACCTATATTGATTCCCATATAAAAAATAGTAAATCCAGATTCACGTCGTGGGTCATTTTTTTGATAGAGTGTTCCTAATAAACTTGAAATATTTGGCTTGAAAAACCCATTACCCATAATAATAATTGCTAATGCTATATATAAGAATTTTCCACCTGCAATAGCAAGCATTCCATAACCGAGAACGAATAAAATTCCACCTACGATAATTGAAGTTTTAAAACCTAAAATTTTATCGGCAATATAACCGCCAAAAATCGGCGAAATGTAGACAAAAGCAGTAAAAGCCCCAGTGAGAGCATAACCGTCGTCATCAGTCCATCCTAAAGCTTGAGTTAGATAAAGCACCAATAAGGCTTGAATAATATAAAAGCCAAACCGTTCCCACATTTCTGCAAAGAATAAAATGGATAAGGCGGGAGGTTGCTTTATTGTAGGAGGTAAATCGCCTAAAGAGCCGGCTGTGGATGATTGTTGATTATTCATGGGCATAAACCTTCAATTACCTAAGATTTCCTGACGCCGTTAAAAACAGTGTTCATGCATAGGACCCTCTTCCGAATCCCCTCTCGCGCAAGCGGAAGAGGGGAAGGATCTACTTTCGAGAAATTCCGCGCTTGGTATTTTCCAAAACAGCAATAAAAGGTTCTAATTCCGGACAATCAGGTAACATTTCATATAACTTGGCGATGGACTCATTCAACTTTAAGTCTTGCCGATAAACTATGGCATAGGCGCGGCGTAATTTTCGGATCGTTTCATCACTAAACCCTCGCCGCTTGAGACCAATTAAGTTCAAACTTCTGGGGCCGCCAGGAACCCCCGTCACTAGCAAATAAGGAGGAATATCTTGGCCGACCAAAGTGGCGCGTCCTAAAAAACTATAAGCACCAATGCTTACAAATTGATGCACCCCACAAAAAGGTGCAAGCACCACATAGTTACCAATGGTCACATGACCCGCAAGCCCAGCATTATTCGAGAGCACAACTTCATCACCTAAAACACAATCATGAGCAATATGTGCATAGGCCATTAAAAAATTGCGGTTGCCAATTTGCGTTACACCATGACCGAGAGCGGTACCTCTATGAATAGAACAATATTCACGAATAATATTGTCATCCCCGATTTGCAAATGAGTGGGCTCACCCTTGTAGCCGCTATGCTGAGGATCACCCCCTAGAGCGGCAAATGCGAAAATTTTATTATTTCGACCAATTCGGGTATTGGAGTGGATAATTACATGGGAAGCTATTTCAGTTCCTGAGTCAATCTCCACACCGGGACCTATTAAGGTAAAAGGTCCTATCACAACGTCTTTGGCAATTTTAGCGCTAGGGTCAATAATGGCAGAGCTGTCAATCACTTTTGGGTCTCCTGGCTGTCATGATCTCTGCTGAACAGGCAATTTCGCCATCAACTGAAGCAACGCACTGAAATTTAAAGATATCCTGTTTATAGCGCAGTACTTGCACTTCCAAACGCAATTGATCGCCTGGAATTACCATCCGTTTGAAACGTACATTATCAACCGCAACTAATAGAAATAAGCTATTTTTAGCTGTAATATTGGGATCAGATTTTAAAATAATAATCCCAGAAGCTTGTGCCAAAGCTTCCAAAATTAACACTCCAGGCATTACTGGCCGATCTGGAAAGTGACCAATAAAAAAAGGCTCATTTACAGTCACATTTTTTATGGCTACTAATGATAATTTTTCCTCATGGTATTCCAATACTCTGTCGATTAACAAAAAAGGATAACGATGAGGTAAGTGGCCTAGTATTTCTTGTATATCCATCAACATTTTGTCATTCCTCCAACTTAAATTATTCTAGAAAATCTACAATTATTCTTCCTGCGAAAGTTGCAGCTGCTGTTCAACTTTGCGCAGACGACGCGCCATATTATCTAACTGTAAAAACCGAACTGCATTTTTCCGCCACTCCCGGTTTGGATGAGCGGGGATCCCAGAAGAATATACCCCAGGTTCAGTAATGGAGGAAGATAAGGTAGCGCCGGCAGTTAATATTACCTGATCGGTGATCTCAATATGGCCACCAATAGCAGCTGTACCACCAATCATACAATATTTGCCTATGCGAGTACTGCCAGCGATAGCTACACCGGCAGCCACCGCAGTATGTGCCCCAATATGAACATTGTGGGCAATTTGAATTTGATTATCTAGCTTAACCCCTTCTTCAATCACCGTATCTTCTAAAGCACCTCGGTCAATAGTGGTGTTCGCACCAATCTCCACACGATCGCCAATTATCACACTCCCTAATTGCGGAATTTTATGCCATACCCCTTTTTCATTTACCAGACCAAAGCCATCACTGCCAACTACTGCACCACTATGAATAATAACCAGCGTCCCCAGCGATACACCATGGTAAAGCGTTACATTAGACCAAAGAACACAATTCGCCCCTACAGACACGCCATCACCAATGGCACAAGCAGGGTGGATAATAGCGTAATCGCCTATTGTGACGTTATCGCCAATAACACATAGAGCACCAATACTAGCGCTCGCTGCAATAACTGTATTTTTGCCAATCACTGCGCTCGGATGGATTCCAGGCTGTATATTTGGCTTAGATTCAAACAAAGCAGCCAGTTTAGCAAAACCTAAATAAGGGTTTTTCATCACCAAGTAGTTAATTGAACAATCGGCTGCATCATCAGGGGAAAGCACCACTGCAGAAGCTTGCGTGCTAGACAAGAATTTCTTGTAGCGTGGGCTGTGAAGGAAGCTTATTTGGCCGGTTTGAGCCTTATCTAACGGTGCGATGCTGGTGATGATACAATTGGGGTCACCTTGTAAATCAGCCTGCAAATGCTGAGATAGCTCATAAAGTGAATAGTTGTTTTTTTGCATTTGTGCGTACCCATGCAGAATTGAGAATGAAGCTAGCTACGGATGGAAGTCAATATTTCTGCTCTTGGGATCATGAATAAATCAGAGGTGCTGCCCTGCTGGATCCTGCTTCCATGGAAGCGGAATCCAGCAGAGAGCGACAAGTGCAAGTCATACTCAAGAAAAATCAGTCGTCTAAAAGACTAACTACTTTTCTTCATTTCTGCTAATACAACTTGAGTTACATCCATCGCCGGATCAGAATAAGCTACTCCGGAATTAACTAAAATCAAGTTATACTTATCTCTGGTGGCAATTGTATTAACCACAGCTTTAATTTTTTCTAATAAGACATTTACTTGTTTATTTTGATCCGTCATATAGTCTTGGTAATCTTTTTGGAAATCACCTTGCATTTGCTGTAGAGCCTGTCCTTGCTGTCTTAATTTCAGCTCGCCAGCCTGCTTATCTTTATTCGACATTACCGCCATGTTTTTTTGAAAATTTTCAACCCCCTGCTTAAAACTAGCCTGAGCAGTACTGAGCTGTTTTTCGCGATCGCCAAACTTGGCTTTCATGTTATTAGTCATCTGCGTCATTTGTGGCAAATTCTGTAATAACTGCTGCAAATCAATGACACCGATTTTCAGGTTATCTGCCAAAGCTGCAGTGCTAGAGAAGCAGGTTAAAACACAAACTGCAAAGAGAGATAATAAGATTTTTTTCATAAATTACACTCCTGGTTAAAATATACTAGTTCTCCAACTTCCCTGTGGATTGTGAGGCACATGAAAAGTTGAAGTGGCTCCTTAAAAACTCGTACCTACTGAAAAATTAAACACCTGGGTTCGATCTGCTACTGGGAACGTGCCTCCCACACCCGGTGCGCCTGTACTATGCGGGTTAAGCGCCCTAGACAAACTGAACTTGAGCGGCGCGATTGGAGACATCCAATCCACTTCTAAACCCGCTGAACACCGTAACTCGGCCAAATCTAAATTGTCCTGATACACATTACCCGCATCCACAAATACCGAAGTGCGGATCCGCTCACTAATCGGGTTAGGGAAAATGACGTTAAAACTGCCATCTGCCAAGATATTACCACCGGTTGGGTTACCATTAGAATCTTTAGGACCTAAGGTGTTTCCTTCATAACCCCGTACAGTACCCATACCACCCGCATAAAAGTTCTTGAAGAAAGGTAATTCATCAAAACCGTTATAACCATTACCATAACCCCAGTCAGTATTCAAGACCACAATGAGACCCTTAAATAAAGGCTGGTAAACGGTAGCATCATAATTCAGTCGGTAGTAATCCAAACTATTGGGCAATACGGGTACACCGACTTCAGCACCCACATACTGGTTAAAACCACGGGTCGGGAAGATGGCGCGGTCAAATGTATTATGTGTCCAGCCTAAAATGAGTTTTACGTTATTAAAATGACTGCCATGCTCATTGAGAAAACTGGTAGTCTGGGTAGAAGGTGTCCCGGTTTTAATATTTAAATATTCATAGCCGTAGCCCAAATTCAACGCGTCGTACTCTGACAACGGAATTCGGTAGTTCATTACCGCACCATAGGCATCTAAATTATAAGGTGCAGTATTGGTTGAACCTCCGGGATTAGTCTGTTGAAAATAAAGGTTAAATCCACGACTGATACCAGAATCCGTATAATAGGGATTAAAATAGGAGAAACTATAGGTCTGTGAGAATTGGCTGTTATTGAATCCTAAGGCAACCGCTTTACCAGTACCCTTATAATTTTTCTGTGAAAGATTGGCGCCATAAAGTAATCCATAGGTGTCTGAATAACCTACCTGCGCGCTGGCGGTGGTAGATGAAGATTCTTTCACGCTATATTTCAAATCAACCTGATCTGGCTTACCCTCCACTGGCTCCATCTTGACATCAATATTTTCTAAATAGCCCAGGTTATTCAAACGACGCTTAGTTTCATCCATATTGGTTACAGAATATACCCCGCCCTCCATTTGGCGTGTCTCGCGCCTGAGCACATAATCGGCTGTTTTGGTGTTGCCGCTATAATCAATACGGCGTACATAAACCCTATCACCCGGATGGACTTCGAATGTTAAAAATACTTGCTTGTTCGCATCATCTATCGCCGGGTCAACAGAAACTACGGCATTGGCATAGCCCATGTCACCATAATAGCGGCCGATAGCATTGTTGGTGGCCAATACTTTTTTGCGGGAAAACACCTCATTTGGCTGTAATCTGATCAGCTTACTTACCTCAGCCTGCTTTCCAAGTAAATCCCCAGATAAATTATAACCTTTAATTCGGTAAACTCCGCCCTCAGTCACCCGTATAGTAATGTATACATCCTTACGGTTGGGAGTGATGGTCACTTGACTTGAGTCAATGTTAAAGCGTAGATAACCACGGTCTAAATAGAATGTCTTTAATGCATCCAGATCTTTTTGTAACTTCTCTTGGGAGTAGTCATCGCTTTTGTTCCAGAACTCATACCAAGGCTTAGGCGCCATATCGAAGGTATTAACTAAAGTTTTGGTTTTAAAGGTTTGATTACCAATGATATTAATTTCTCTAACTTTAGCCGTATGACCTTCATAAATGTGGATATCGACTTCAACCCGATTACGTGATTGCGGAACTACCTTGGTGTCGACAGTGGCATTGTATCTGCCAATGGTATAATACTGGTTCAACAATGCCTGACGCATCCCTGATAATGTAGCCTGGTCATAAGCTTCACCTTCTGCGATACCGGCTTGCTTTAAAGCATCCAGCAAGTCTTTGGTCTTAACTAATTTATTGCCAGAAAGTTTAATTAATCCAATAGTGGAACGTTCAACCACCTGGATGATCAAAGTATTGCCGCTACGAGCAAGGCTGACATCACTAAAGAAACCGGTTTGGTATAGAGCGCTGATGATATTGGCCGTATCTTCTGCGGTCATAGTTTGACCTGCGCGAATCGGTAGATACTCCAAAACTGTCTGTAATTTAATTCTCTGCAGACCCACTACATTGATATTTTTTACCACAAAATCTTCTTGGGCATAAACCGGCAGGACCAATAGGAAAATTAAGCAGAATGCACCAATCTTTTTTAATATTTTTCGAGTCATGATGACCTAACTATCCTCTTCAAGGGGAACGATTCTGAAAACAAAGGCGGCAGTATACCTTACCTTGTTCAAGAACAGTAGCTTAAAATAAGCTTCCAGATATAAAAATCATTCCTTTGAATTTGAGTGCCATCCTGACTTGGTCATATCGTTATACAGAAGATAATTTTTTGTTAAAAAATTCGACGAAATTTATGTCATTCCCGCGAAGGCGGGAACCCATCCAGGACAGTCGCCCAAACCCTTTAAAGATCATGTTAACTTAATCTTGGTAAAATTATTGAAGTTTTTCTGCCTTCTAAGGATAGATTCCCGCCTTCGCGGGAATGACAAAATTTTGTGTATAACGATATGAACTTGGTAAACGTATCAATCACCCACTGATAATTCGCGAGTTGCTGCTGCTACGACATGACTACCTATATAGGAATAAGCCGCATCCCGCGCCATTTGATCCGCTGCTAACACTGTCGACAAATGATCAGACTCACGACTGGAAACTTTGCTTAACACCGCTTCCAATAATTTCGGTATGTCAGTGAAACAAATTTTTCTTGCCAAAAAAGCTTGGACGGCGACCTCATTTGCACCATTCAATATCGTTGCTGCGGTGCCGCCTGCTGACAATGCATCATAAGCTAATCGCAAACAAGGATAACGCTGCAAACACAAGGGTTGAAAATCCAAACGACCCACCTGTATTAAATCCAAACGCTGCACACCGGAGGCAATGCGTTCCGGCCACGCTAATGCAACAGCAATGGGTGTCCGCATATCGGGCTGCCCCAACTGAGCAAGCAGAGAACCATCCGGATACTCCACCAATGAATGGACAATACTTTGGGGATGCAGGACTACTTCCAGTTTATCTTGTCCTAAGCCAAACAGGAAGCTCGCCTCAATAATCTCCAAACCCTTATTCATCATACTGGCAGAATCAACCGTGATCTTCGGCCCCATCACCCAATTCGGATGGCGGCAAGCTTGTTCTGGAGTCACTTGTTCTAACTGATCTAAAGGCAAATCACGGAAAGCACCACCAGAAGCCGTAATTATAACGCGATTGACAGCTGCACTGGCGTAACCCACACGAAAATCCGGCGGCATACATTGAAAAATGGCATTATGCTCACTATCCACCGGGAGTAATGTCGCACCGTTCTTCTCCACCGCCGCCAATAGCAATGCTCCTGACATGACCAAGGCTTCTTTATTGGCCAACAGAATTCGCTTCCCAGCTTCTGCCGCCGCCAATGTCGGCAACAATCCCGCTGCGCCGACGATACAGGCCATGACGGTGTCAACTTCTGGGTGGCTAGCCACATTAATTAAGGCGTCCTCGCCACCTAAAACTTGCGTGTCTACTGAAAGTTTTTTTAATCGCTGTTCTAGTTGGGCGGCAACATCAGGATCCCGCATGACTGCATAGCGTGGTTTGAAGCTGACACATTGGGCCAGCATCGCTTCAAGATTAGACTGTGCCGTGAGCGCAAACACTTGAAACCGTTCCGGATGCATCGCGATAACTTGCAATGTATTGGCGCCGATGGAGCCAGTTGAACCTAATATTGTCACATTCAAGGCAGGCAATCTCCTAATGAAACCTACTAGTCAATAATAACATTCCGGCGGCAAATACCGGAGCAGCGCTGAGCAAGCTATCGATCCTGTCGAGAATACCGCCATGACCGGGCAATAATTGGCCACTGTCCTTCACTCCTGCCTGCCGCTTTAACATACTCTCAAACAAATCCCCTATGACGGAAATTAATGCCACCAGTAACGCTAAAATTAGCAGGGAAATATAATAAGCTAAACTTGGCGAGAAAAAAACTCCAGCAATAGCCCCGATAAGCAATGTGACTAGAAGTCCTCCCGCCAGTCCTTCAATACTTTTGCCTGGGCTGATTTGTGGCGCAAGTTTGTGTTTACCCCAACGCCGACCGCAAAAATATGCTCCTATATCTGCTCCCCAAACCCAAAGCAGTAATAATAGCAATAATCCCGCTCCCAAGGCCTGTGCGCGAATAAATACCAGACCATACCAAGCCAAACCTAGTACCCACCAACCTAAAATTACTCTTAGCCAGAAAGAAGAGGACCAAAATCTAATGAATTGCTGATAATTAAATACCAGGTAAGTCAGCACTGCCCAAGTAATAATCGCCAAAGGCAAAATAACCACCGCAGGCAGGTAATGGAATAGCAAAAAAACTAATATCGTGATGAGAAGATAGCCCCAGCGGCTGGCCTCGCGCGACAAGCCAATCAGTTGGCCCCATTCCCATGCTGCCCAAAGCAAAATGGCCGCAGCAATGATATTGAACCAAGGCAAAGGTAGGTAAAAAATTCCAAGTATAACCAAGGGAATCAGTACGGCGGCAGTAATGATGCGTTGTTTCAACACGATGATATGCCTTGAGATAATAAAGTTTCTTATTGTACCTAAGGAACAACCTTCTGCCCAGAATAAACTTAGTCAAATTACGGTATTGTGATTTCTCATTATTGGCGGAAAATATATGGTCTTGGGAGGGAATATCTTGGAAAAAATAACTTCACCACATGATCATTTCTTTCGTGCTGCCATGAGCGAACAACGTGTGGCAAAAGCATTTTTTACACAATATCTACCTGAATCAACCCGGAATATAGTGGACCTTAACACTTTACAACTGCGTAAAGAAAGTTTCATTGATCCACAGTTAAAACTTTCGGTCACTGATATGCTTTTTTCCGCAAACTTTGCCGGAAAACCTGGCTATATTTATCTCTTGACTGAACATAGAAGTACAGCCAATCGCTGGCAGCCATTTACCATGCTGCGATATATTATCCAAATTATGGAACAACATCGCAAAGAGACTAAAGCAAAATACCTGCCCTTAGTCTACCCCATCGTTTTCTATAATGGGCAAACTCGCTATCCTTATTCAACTGACATATTGGATCTTTTCGACCAGCCACGGGAACTCGTACATGAACTTCTATTTCAACCATTTCAATTAATCGATCTGAATGCTATTCCTGATGAAGATTTGAAAACCAATACGTGGCTCAGTATAATGACCATTATTATGAAACATATTTATGCCAGGGATATTTTACCTTATATCGAGGGATTGGCCGGTGTGTGGCGGGAAGTTGAGCAGGATGGTGGAGATAATTATATCGAAGCGGCTTTTAATTACCTTCTGACCACTTCAGAAACTCCTAATCCCGAGACATTAGTCAAGGTGGCGCAGGAAAATTTATCATATAATTTACGGGAGACAGTTATGACTGTTGCACAACAACTTGAAGAACGGGGTCGACAAAGAGGATTAAAAGCAATTGCTATAAAATTACTCCAGAAAAATATGTCTGTTACTCAAGTAGCACAACTGACAGAATTACCTTTGGATCTAGTAAAAGCCTTGGCGAAAGAAAAAAATCACAGTGACGTATCTACCTGATTCATTCACGGAAGCAAAAGTTTAAACGTAACTACACATTCACATTGCCAAATCCGTGAAGTATCCGAGCACCTTGTTGATTCAATAAATATTTTAGAAACCTAGCTACTCGCCCATCATCATTATCCGTTAAAGCGGAAATCCTCATTTATCCAGCAACTACTGCAAATAAAAATCACACCGCTTTCATCCCCCACCTTCGCAGAGTTGGCGGGATGAGTGATTACAAGTCAATAAACGATTCATAGTCCGCAAAATTCCCTGTCATATTAATGTCATAGTTTTCTTGTATATTCACCCCAAATGGAGCCAAGATTTTTTTTAAACTCATTCAATCACAGCAAATGGATCTTTATCGATCTGGATGACCCACTTGAGATTGAAGGGGTTTATGCCATATAGACATTATAAAACCAAAATTCTTGCTTGCCTTTGCTTTTCTGTCCAGTTTTTCCAAGCCGCTTTTGCCGACACCAACGCCTATGATGATGCCTTTGATAATTTTATTAAAAATACGGTGATTAATGGCGATATCCGTAATTATTATTTTTCCCGTGACTACACCAATCCAGACGCCAGCAATCAAGCTGCCTATTCACTGGGTGGTAATTTAAGGATATTAACTGCACCCATTTTAGGGGGTTTTCAGCTAGGTGCGGGAATATATACTGCGCAGGATTTAGGAATGGATAATAATAATCCCAAAAAAGTGGATCAATCCTTACCTGGCGTCCCTGTTACAGTGCTCGGACAGGCTTATTTACAATACCAAAATTCACGAATTTTGATACGGGGTGGTGACCAACTGATTAATACCCCTTGGATGAATGCGGCCGATTCGAGAATGATACCCGCCACTTACCGCGGCATTTACGGATCCTGGTCACCGCAAGAAAATATGTCTTTTATTGCCTTGCGAATCTTTGATTTCAAAAGTCGGATTTCGGACAGTTTTTCAGCAACCAATCTATATACTCCAGACAATTCAGGCACACCTATCCACGGATTAGCAGGGGATACCTTTGCTGGCGCCCAAGCTGTAGGGGCAACATACAAGACTGGTGCTATTAATTCGCAATTATGGGGATATCAATTTTTTGATTTTGGCAAATTACTGTATGCCGACGCACAATATACCTTCGCTCAATCAGCCAATTTACATCCTTTTATTGGAATACAGGGGCTTAAAGAATGGGGTGATGGCAACGATATATTGCAGCAGGTATCCAGCGACGCAGCTGATGCCACTGCTTTTGGCGCACAAATAGGTTTAGACAATCCGCGTGTCCGTTTCACAACCAGCTATAATAAAATATTTCAGGCCAATGGCGCTTATAATAACGGCGACATTGTTTCCCCTTACACCAGTGGCTATGCGAGCGACCCGTTATATACCACCTCAATGCTGGCCGGTTTAGTTGAAAAATCTAGTGGCGATGCGGTCAAAATTGCCGCTACGGTATTCGCTTTTGATAAGCAAATTCAATTCACGACGAGTTTTGCCAGATACTTCACCGCCCCTAATACGCCAAATACTAATGAAACGGATTTTGACTTGACTTATACGTTTCCAAAATCAAGCCGTTTCAAAGGATTATCTATCCGCAATCGCTTCGGCATTCTAACCGGCAATACCAGTTTAGGCACTTTTTATGCTAATCGATTGATGTTGCAGTATAGTTTTTAAGAGGCTATTTTCTCTATGAGATTACTAGCCTTACACTTAAGTAATAGACATTATAATATCTCTTATTGCAGGTTTATCATAAGAGATAATACAGCGCACTTTATCAGCACTGTGAAATATCAGTCATTGCATATAGGGCAGATGCCTGAACATTATTGCTGACAAAATTTCTGGAATAGTTTTTCATCCATCCTTCAAAAGCAAATCCCAAGCGTTCAGCCAGGCGCAAACTTCTGACATTTTGTTCCGGAATATCCAACTCCACACGTTTTGCCCTGAGCTTGTTAAAAGCATACCTAACTGCTTCGGCAATAGCTTCCGTCGCATAACCATGCCCGCTAGAACGAGAATCGAACCAATAAGCGATAGTGATGTATGGTATACTCCAATCACGTATTTTATACCAAATTTCACCCAAAAATTGTTTTTGCGCATGATCCCAAATAAAAAATGAGAACTGGTCGTGCAAATAAATATCCCGATCAGCATCTATCGCTTTTTTGATATGAACATGATGTTGATCCACAGTAAGATTTTTATGTGCCCAAGAAAACCAAGGGCTTACCTCCCCAAGCGAAGCCATCAACGCCTCATAAGATGGGCGTGTATCCCCTTCCCTGGGTGGGATTAATTTTAATCGCGTAGTTTCTAAGCGAGGCAATGCTATTTTAGGTTTAAGGCTTAGCTGCTTAGGTGGTTTAATAGTACATTCATCCTTGTGTTCTCCATGCTGCCAACTGACATGCAGTGGTGCTAATAAATTTGTCTGGCAACACGAAAAAATGTACCCATCAGCCAATTGTCCACTCTCGCAATCGATGCGATCATTACTACGGATAGCCTCACATTCAAATCCACAACGTTTTGCCACAGCAATACTTTTCTCATTATCCACTTGGGTACAAATCTGCACCCGATGCGCGTGTAAAGCATCTAATGCATAGCGGGTTAATGCATTAACCAATTCAGTTATAAATCCATGACCCTGATAGTGCAGATCTATCCAATAGCCCAATTCATATAATGGCTTGACTGGTACACTGTGTTCATTAAATCCTGAAGCGGCAATAATTCTTTGATCTACCTTATGAATGACAACCATGGGAAAATCATTTGCTTGCTGAGCCTCCCAACACCAAATGCCATATTGGATAAACTCACGCGTGGCATCTAAGCTGGGGTTTTTAGCCCATGGCATCCATCGCTGAAGTGATTTGAGGGAGCGATTAATCGCTTGGTTAAGCTCGACTTCATCGCCCATTTGCACGGGTCGGATGATGAGGCGGGGGGTTTCTATTTGCTTTAGGGAGTAGATGTTCATGGGGTTTAAAGTTGGCGGAGAGAGAGGGATTGATTCAGGTACTTCCTGTACCTTCACCCCTTCGGGGCGGCTTCGCCGTCCAAAAATGCT
>FTIX01000826.1_pt1 | contig 21466 bp, 17 predicted proteins | sample 1658561 | NCBI WGS metagenome assembly FTIX01 (sample SAMEA3914836, study PRJEB12502) | metagenome | biome: forest; material: soil | place: Canada | collected 2011-07-03 | depth 0.3 m | reverse complement strand
AACCTACGCAGTGTTTTAAATCTTCCAGACTTGCATAAGGCGCGCCTGCGCTGGGAATGGCGTGCTCACTGGCTTCAATCGTCGTGGAAACCGCAGGCACTGTGCGAATTTTGGCGGTTATTCCGGAAATCATTTCTACTCCACGAGCTATTTGTTCGGCCATTTTTGCAGTGGCGCCATAACGAGAGTAGTAGAGTATTAGGATATATTTATCCATCAGTTTCCCAGGATAGAATTTAGGTTAAAGTTTCGAGTGCTGTGAGTTTCTTTTGTATAAGAAGTCATTTATTATAGAGAAAATCCCCTTTCCCGCAAGCGGGAGAGGGGAAAATGATTAAAAGGTATTAACGCAATAAGTCATTAAAAAATCAAAAAGGTTGAATAAAATGTTTACAAAATCCTGCATTCAGTTGCGCACTATCATTATTGCTTTGTGTTCTGCAACTGCTTCGTTAACGGCCTCAGCACAAGTTTATTCCTTGTCCCCAAACAGCGATATCGTGGGGCAGGTTCAAACCACCGTAGTAAAACCCGGTGATACCATACCACAAATCGCACGTAATTTTGATATGGGTTACACCGAGATATCGGAAGCAAATCCCAGTGTAGATCCTAATAAACTGATGCCTGGGACGGTACTAGTCATCCCCAGCCAATATGTATTGCCGAATGCACCACGAGATGGCATTGTGGTTAATTTAGCGGAAATGCGTCTGTATTATTTTCCGAAAGGACGAGGACAGGTGATTACTTATCCGATCGGTATTGGCCGCGAAGGTGAGAATACGCCTATTGGTGTGTTGCAAATTATTCAGCATATTCCTAACCCAACCTGGTATGTGCCGGAATCAATTCGGGAAATGCGTGCAGCGCAAGGGGTTAATCTACCTAAGTTCATTCCTCCTGGCCCGGATAACCCCTTAGGTAAATTTGCAATGCGTCTGTCCAATCCCAATTATTTAGTGCATGGCACCAATGATCCCTTAGGTGGAATAGGTCGACGCAGTAGTTCTGGGTGTCTGCGCCTGTATCCAGAAGATATTGAGCCGCTCTTTAGAATGGTAAGCAACGGCACTAAGGTTTATGTGGTTAATGAGGTTTATAAGGTGGGTTGGAATCAAAATCAATTATTCTTAGAGTCACATGTTGCTCTTGATCAGGCAGACCAGGCTTTGGATAATAAGGATGAAATTCGCAATATTGTGCAATTAGCAACCAGGGGCCGCAATGTCCAAGTCGATTGGAATAAGGCTTTAGCGATTTCTCAGGAAGTCCAAGGCATTCCACAATCTATTAGTCATTATTGATTTCCCTCCATTAATATCCTCTCTCCCCTACAAGAGAGAGGATCCCATCCTTTAAGCAAAAAACCATATAAATTTCTTAACAAATTTCTTTAGCTCATGTGAAGTCCGGTGAAAAGCTGTGCGGAGCTTCACCGTCTTTCTCCGGGCTTTATAAGACTAGATATCCTTACTTGCCAGTGTGAGTTATCCGATGCTGTAATGTCTCCACCACACTATGAATATCAAGATTAAAGCACTCAGCTTCGCGACGGTTTTTATACTCAACAGTTCCCTGAGCTATACCGCGATCGCTAATCACCAGACGGTGAGGAATCCCGATCAACTCCATATCGGCAAATTTCACCCCAGCCCGCTCATCGCGATCATCTAACAATACCTCTATCTGCTGCGCTTCAAGTTCCTTATACAGCTTATCAGTGACTTCTTTTATCTCAGATTTTTGATAATTTAAAGGCACCAAAGCTACCTGAAAGGGCGCCATGGGTTCAGGCCAAATTATGCCACGTTGATCATGGTTTTGTTCTATGGCGGCAGCGACAATACGCGAAACCCCAATGCCATAGCAACCCATCAGCAAGGTCACATCATTGCCAGATTCATCAAGCACAGTGGCGTTTAAAGGACTGGTGTATTTACTACCTAAATCAAATATATGGCCGACTTCAATACCACGGGCTAAATGTAACGTCCCTTGACCATCTGGACTGGGATCACCTGCTTGAACCGTGCGTAAATCAGCGATCATAGGCAATGGCAGATCACGTTCCCAGTTCACATTGGCCCAATGCTTGCCATCCTCATTAGCACCGCAGACAAAATCGCTGAGCAGGGCCGCTTCACGATCAACGATCAGTGGTACATTCAATTGGATGGGGCCAATGGAACCAGGAGAACAGGCAATCACTTCTTGAATGGTTTTTTCAGTAACCCAGCGTAAGGGCGCGGCCACCCCCGGCAATTTTTCAGCCTTGATGGTATTTAAACTATGATCGCCGCGGATGAGCAGTGCGACTATTTCGTGTTCCTCACCAGCCACCAATAAAGTTTTTAGGGTTTTTTCGCGGGCTATGCCCAATTTTGTTACTAGATCGTCAATGCTGGACATATTGGGAGTGTCAATTTTTTCTAATGCCTCTGTCGGCTCTGCGCGTTTATAGTGCGGAGCTTGGCTTTCGGCTTTTTCGACATTGGCGGCGTAATCACTTTGATCACTGTAAGCGATCAAATCCTCTCCGGATTCAGCCAGAACCTGAAATTCATGAGAATAATCACCGCCGATACTGCCAGAATCTGCCATGACGGCGCGAAAATTCAAGCCCAGGCGGGTAAATATATTGCTATAAGTTTCATACATGAGTTGATAGGTTTCTTGCAGAGATGCTTTACTGAGATGAAAGGAATAGGCATCTTTCATCACAAATTCTCTGGCGCGCATTACTCCAAAACGCGGGCGTACTTCATCGCGGAATTTAGTTTGAATTTGGTAAAAAGTGATCGGCAGCTGTTTATAGCTGTGGATTTCTCGTCGCACCAAATCGGTGATGACTTCTTCATGGGTAGGGCCAAAACAGTATTCGCGTTGGTGGCGATCTTTTATTTTCAGCATTAAATCGCCATATTCCTCCCAACGATGGCTTTCCTGCCATAACTCCGCCGGTAAAATCGCCGGCATAAGTAATTCCAAGGCTCCGCTCCTGTTCATTTCCTCACGCACCACTTGTGAAACTTTCTGCAGAACTCTTAACCCCAAAGGCAGCCAGTCATAAATGCCCGAAGTCACTTGGCGTATCATACCGCCGCGCAGCATCAGTTGATGGCTGATAATCTCAGCATCAGCAGGGGTTTCTTTGAGTGTCGCTAATAGATATTGGCTGGTACGCATGGCGGATCCTTAGGTAATTTCATAAAGTGATTTTACAAAATCATATCAGGTTATATCTATTTGTCACCCTTGTTAGTCATTTATGACCGACCATTCGCTGAGGACTTGCTTTTTCAAGTTCAATCTAAGTAATTCTGGAATTCGTATAAAGCAGCTTCACTAAATTGGACATAGATGATGTCGTCTTTAAAGATCATTGGTTGAGTGAGCAAGCAATGGTAGCTCATTGTCATTAATGCTATTATATGTTCTATTTTTAAGGTTTTTCTCATCTTCTTTCGATTCCTGAAGTAAGGGCTCGCCTAATGCATTTAATATGTTGAATGCGGGAAACGTATTGTATGGCTTCGTCATGAAGAATGAGTTCGAATCTACACTCGCTCGTTGTGCGTTTACTGTTAAGAGGTTCTTTAGTAGCTCACGCACTTGTGGTGCGAGTGTTCTGATGTCTTGTGGTGATGGAGGCAGTAAATTAGTAATGGATGACAATAGATTAAGCGCTTTATTTAACAGATATTTATTTTTTTGAGGTTTGTCTTTTAGCAACTCATCAACCAAAGCTATGGATTCAATAAGCGCAATATGTATGGGTGAAGATTTATCTGCATTGATGAAATAGGTCAGCATGGATTTATATAAATCGAAAGCTTGGTTTATTTTATTTACATCTACTAGATTAATCAGAATAATTGCATTATTAATTGTTTCTTTATTTAATTTATAATTCGCTATATTGTTAAGAATATTATCTATTATCTGGTTTGTTTCCTCCCAAAATGCCGAGGAATAAGGTGGGTAATTCATCTCATTTCTTATAACGTTGTAGTCCTCTCGCCAATTTTGGCAAATGCTCTCTATTTGTCTTACAGCACGCCGATGAATGCTATCCCCGGTTGGCTCAGGGAGATTCATATGTCTCATTATGGCATTCTCTATCGCACCCCATCGGCGCTGATGTGTGTTGTCTCGTTGCATTTGTAGATAAATTAAGCAAACACAGATAATCGCTATTGAGATTAATATTACATTGAGAGCTTCATTAGAAGAGGGGTCTCGTAATGCAAGAAGGCCTGCAGTAGCCCCTGGAATAATTACTCCTAGGATTAAACAGGCCATTCTGAATGATTTTGACTCGTCATAAGCAGCCCATGCGTGTTGGGCGATTGTCTGTGGAGTTCGTCGAGAATATACGCGGTTGTTCAGCTCTTCTGCTATATACGTTATAGCATCAGAAGAATAATACATGGTGATCTTTGTCATGTAGTCTCTGCGTCTTTTATTGGTATCCTCTCGCTGGATACATAAAAAACCTTCCTCATCCACCATTGTTTTAATAATGAGTTTCGATTCTTGCATAAGCGGCACGCATCTGGAGTTTTATAATTGTTCATTCTATATTTTATGAAAATAATAAAAATGTCAATATTAATTAAAATGACCATAATTCATATTTAAACATGATTGGGATCTAATAGATTTAGGTGCGATCGCTTGACGTGACTTTTGTAATGGTGTATCATTACAAAGTTACGTGATGGAGGCGGCTATGAGTAAATTTGCAGAGGGTTGGCAGGGGTTATTGGGGTTATGCCTTGAAAGTAGAGATGAGAAAACATTGGCTTCCTTGCTAGATTTGATACTGACCCCAGAAGAAAAGGCTAATTTGGCGACGCGCTACCTGATTATTAAAGAGTTATTACAAGACGAGAAACCACAACGAGAGATTGCTAAAGACTTAAACGTCAGTATCGCGAAAATCACCCGTGGTTCTAATGAGTTAAAGCGTGTGGATAAAAAATTATTAAATTTTTTAAAAAACAAGTTCGCAAATATACGCGAGTGAGGAAAATACTATCATGACAATGTTTCGTTCATTATCGAAAAATGAGTTTATAGAACTCGCCAAGCAAAGAAAATATGTGGGTATTTATCGCGAATTGCTCGCTGATGCTACTACCCCTATTGCGGCTTTAGAAAGTCTAACTCAAAAAAATGAGTCAGCTATGTTGCTAGAATCTGGTACGCGCTATCGTGAAGCGGGTGCTTATTCATTTATCGGCATGCAACCCTATGCGAGCTTTTCTACTCACAATGGCGTAACGACTATTACTGCGGATAAAGTTATAAAAACATCCCGTGAGCAACCATTATCTTTATTGAGGGATTTTCAGCAGCAGTATCATTGTGCTCTTGACCAACATGCTGATACGACCGATTCTGGTTTAATAGGGCAAATGATGGGTTTTTTAGGTTATGATGCGGTTCGTTATTTCGAAAATTTGCCTGATTCTCATGCTGATGACGAAAGTTATCCAGAAATATTATTTCATTTCTATCGAATCAATCTTATATTCAACCATGAAAAAAATAAATTATTGCTGGCGATTATTGTAGAGACTACAGCAGATCTCGCTCATACATATGATCGTGCTTGTGCGGAAATAAACGCAGTTATTTTGAAATTAGAAAACTCTGCTAACACTATCCCGCAAACGACAATTAATGATGAATTAAGTGATGGCACATTCGACACAGATTGCAGCGATGAAGTATATGCTGAAAAAGTGCAGCAAGCTAAGGCTTATATTCAAGCGGGTGATGCTTTTCAAATTGTACTTTCCAGAACTTTCTATAAATCTGTCACTGTCGCGCCTTTGGCAATCTATCGCATCTTACGATATAGCAACCCCACCCCCTATATGTTTTACGTAAGTACCCCGGATTTTGTGCTGTTCGGCGCTTCGCCAGAAAAACTGGTGAGTGTTCACGATAAGGAAGTGACGATTACACCAATTGCAGGTACCATCCCATTAACACATGACACAGTAGAAGAAGGATTATTGGAGAAATTTCGCAATGATCCCAAGGAACGTGCTGAACATATGATGCTGGTTGATTTGGCTAGGAATGATATCGGCGCCGTCTGCAAACCCGGCAGCGTAAAAGTTGCCGAATTGATGTGTGGACAGAAATTGACCTACCTTATGCATTTGGTGAGCTATGTCAAAGGCCAACTAGCTGAACCATTTGATGCTTTTGATGTATTGAAATATGCATTCCCCGCGGGAACATTGAGTGGTGCACCGAAAATCCGTGCCATGGAAATCATTGATGAACTCGAAATCTCCAAACGCAATCTCTATGGTGGCGCTATTTGTAAAATCGATAGCAAGGGAAATTTAGACAGCTGCATCATTATCCGTAGTGCTGTGGTGAAAGATGGCATTCTTCGGGTTCGTGCTGGGGCAGGGATTGTATTTGATTCAAATCCTAGCGCTGAAGCCGCTGAGACCCGTCATAAGGCAAGAGGTATGCTAAGAGCGATTAATATGGCGGTAGCTGCCGAAGCAAATGTTCAGTCATTAGCGGAAAATCATCCTATTTAATTGCCACATTTATTGAGAAATTCCATGATTCTACTAATCGATAACTACGATAGTTTTGTTTACAACCTATACCAATATATTGCTGAATTGGGCATTGAATTGCGGGTAGTGCGCAATGATCAAATTTCTTTAGAAGAAATAGAGGCATTAAAACCTCAAGGAATTATTTTATCTCCTGGACCGGGTCGCCCTGAAGATGCAGGGATCTGCGTGGATTTAATCAGACAGTTTAGTGGCAAAATTCCTATTTTGGGGGTATGTCTTGGTCATCAAGCCATGGCTGTTGCTTTTGGTGGTCAGGTTATATCCGCTAATGAAATCATTCACGGTAAATCCTCACAGATTTTTCATTATCGACAGCAATTATATAAAAATATGCCACTGCCGTTCCAAGCTGGTCGCTATCATTCTTTAATGGTGGCTAAAGAGAATTTACCAGCCGAATTAATGATTGAAGCGGAAACCAGCAACGGTTTAATTATGGGCATGCGTCATCGCGAGCACGCAAGCTTTGGTGTGCAGTTTCATCCGGAATCTATATTGACCCCAGAAGGCAAGATATATCTACAAGAATTTGCGCAATTAGCAATGGCTAGTTGAGAAGAAGACGCCATGTTGAAATCCTATATCCACAAATTACTCAAGCAGCAATCATTAGAACGTGCGGCTTGTCGTGATGCTGTCCTAACCATGCTGCTGCAAGATGTTGCAGCAGAGCAAATCGCCGCTTTTCTGGCATTACTTCATGCCAAAGGTGAAACGACCGCAGAGATTTTAGGCGCCATTGATGCTTTGCAGTCGCAAATGCTGATAGTTCCAGTGAAGGATAAGGTATTGGATATCGTTGGCACGGGAGGGGATCACAGTAATTCTCTGAATATCTCCACAGCATCAGCAATTCTGGCGGCAAGTTGCGGTGTGAAAATTGCCAAACATGGCAATCGTGCGGTTTCATCGCAATGTGGTTCGGCTGATGTGCTCGAAGCTTTAGCAGTTGACATTGCCATGTCGCCACAGCAAATTGCCGCCGGCATCGCCGAATACAATATTGGTTTTTGTTTTGCGCAACGCTTTCATCCGGTTATGGCCAAATTGCGCGATGTACGTCGCCGATTAGGAGTACCCACGATTTTTAATCTTATAGGCCCATTTTTAAACCCTGCACGCCCCCAGCATTATTTAATTGGTGCTTTTTCCGCCGATTTATTACCTAAATTTGCCGAAATTTTACTGGCAATGAATTTGGGAAGATCAGCAGTAGTGCACAGCATGGGTATGGATGAAATGTCATGCTATGGTATTACCGAAATGATTGTCGTGGAAAATGGTGAGCAGCATCATGAACACATAAATCCTGAAGCATTAGGATTAGCTTTGATACCCCAGGGTAGCCTGAAAGGAGGCAGTCCCGATTTTAATGCTGAAATCATTAGCAAAACTTTGGCAGGTGAAATCAATCTCTTGACTGACACCCTCATATTAAATGCAGCAACGGCCCTGTATTTATATGGCTTATCTGCAAATATTACCGATGGCATTGAATACGCCAGATCAGCCTTACAGGCCGGTAAAGCAATGACCTTGTTAACTCAATGGCAGAGTAAGAACAGTAGGAGTACTCATTATGCATGATTTATTAATACCCATTCTGCAGAAAAAACAGGAGGAAGTTTCCTTGTTACATGCAGCAGTTACTGATGATGCGCAACATGTTCTAGCGAGGATTATGCAAGGCGAAATCGACTGTCGTCTTAAAAGAAGTTTTGCTGCGGCAATATATCGAGCCAATGTGATTAAAATTATTGCTGAAGTCAAAAGACGCTCGCCATCTTTGGGATTTTTGGCAGAAATTGCGGACCCAACTGAGCTTGCCATGCAATATGCTCAGGGTAATGCCAGCGCGATTTCCGTATTGACTGATCAATATGGTTTTAATGGCAGTTTGACAGATTTACAGCAGGTAAAAACTGCATTGGTGAAAAATCAAATACCGGTATTACGTAAAGATTTTTTGATTGACCCTCTGCAAATAGCCGAAGCCATACATTATGGTGCTGATGCAATTTTATTAATTGTGACTGTTCTGGGTGATAAGTTAACAGAAATGTTGAAAGTCGCTCATGCATTGCAAATTGATGCTCTGGTTGAAGTTCATGATGCCCAGGAAATTGATTTGGCACTTAAAGCAGGAGCTAAAATCATTGGTATTAACAATAGAAATCTTCACACTTTTCAAGTGGATAATCGTCTGGCTTTAAAACTTGTTGATGACATCCCAGATCATATCATCAAAATTGCTGAATCCGGCATTTCTGACCCGGCGTTAGCAAAAGAATATTATGATGCGGGTTTTGCTGCAGTATTGGTTGGAGAAACCCTGGTTAAATCGGGTGATCCTGCCGATTGGATTAGGCGCTGTCAACTATGAACGCCGCGATGGTCAAAATTTGTGGGATTAAAGATCCTGATATGGCTGCCAGGGCTGCGCAAGCAGGCGCAAATTTCATAGGTTTGATTTTTGCTCCCAATTCCCGGCGCCTGGTTTCACTGGCTGATGTGCCGGAAATTGTGCTGCAAACACGCCTTAACGGCGCTGAACCAGTGGCAGTATTTACTGAACAGAATGCACAGCAAATGATGGATCTTTGTCAAAGTATGGAGATCAAATATGCACAACTTCATGGCGAAAAATCCTGTGAAGAGCAGCATTTATTACCGGCTAACATCTCTAGGATTTATGCCTGTAGAATAGATCGTCTGGGTAGGATGAATCAGGAAGATTTACATTACGCAAATAATTTGCAGACCGATAGAGATTTTCTATTATTTGATTATGTGAATCCAGGGAGTGGTGAAGCATTTGATTGGGAAAATTTCTCTTATTCTGGAAAGTTGCGTTGGTTTTTGGCTGGTGGATTGAATGTGAATAATGTCAGAGCAGCATTATCAAAATTGCAGCCTTTTGCGGTGGATGTTTCTAGTGGAGTTGAGATTGCTCCGGGACAGAAGGATGCTGGGTTAATCCAAAGTTTTATAGCAACGGTATTGGACACTTGATTATGATCGATTTTCTAACAGCAAAAAAACATCGCTATGGCGATTTCGGTGGCATGTTTGTCCCTGAAATATTAGTGCCGGCCTTACAAGAACTTACTGCGCAATGGGAAAGTTGCCAGCAAGATCCCGCATTTCAGCGGCAATTAGCGGAAATTTTGAAAGATTTTGCCGGTAGACCAACAGCATTTTGCGAAATTCCACAATTTGCACAAGCCATTTCCGGGCCGCGGATTTTTTTAAAACGTGAAGATTTACTCCATACAGGCGCGCATAAATTAAATAACGCACTGGGTCAATGTTTAATGGCCAAGTTAGCGGGTAAAACCCATATCATTGCCGAAACCGGTGCTGGTCAACATGGGGTCGCCACGGCTGCGGCTTGCGCCCGTCTTGGCTTATCTTGTGAAGTGTATATGGGCGCAGTGGACATGCAGCGTCAAGCATTGAATGTAAAACGCATGGAACTGTTTGGAGCTAAAGTTATTGCAGTTCACGCGGGCGCCAAGACTTTAAAAGAAGCGGTGAATGAAGCTTTACGCGCCTGGTCCTCCAGTTTTGACACCACACATTACTGTCTAGGTTCAGCCCTAGGTCCGCATCCTTTTCCAGAAATGGTGGCTGCGTTCCAGTCAGTTATCGGTAAGGAAGCCCGTCAACAATGCCTGCAAAATATACAATGTTTACCGGATTATGTGATTGCTTGTGTGGGTGGTGGTTCTAATGCTATAGGCATTTTTTCTGCTTTCCTTGATGAATCGCAAATTCAACTAATCGGTGTCGAAGCGGGTGGCAAGGGGCAGGGAGCAGGTGAACATGCTGCACGTTTTTTGAAACCTAGCACCGGTGTTTTACATGGTTGTTTTACCTATTTACTACAAGATGAGCAGGGTCAAATTTTAAATACCCATTCCATTTCAGCCGGGTTGGATTATCCGGCGGTTGGACCCCAACATGCAGCGCTATATCAGGCTGGACGCGTGAATTATGTGGCTGCTAATGATGAAGAAGCTGTAGCCGCATTAAAACTACTCGCTAAAACCGAAGGCATTTTATGTGCTTTAGAGTCTGCTCATGCTTTGGGCTATCTGATAAAAATAGCCAAAGATTTACCCAAAGAAAAAATCGTTTTGGTGAATTTATCGGGGAGAGGGGATAAAGATTTGGAGCAATTGACTTAACATGAGAGTTCAAATGAATTCAAACATTGAAAATTTATTTAAAACCCAAAAAGCTTATGTAGGTTATTTGACCGTAGGCGATGGCGGAGTTGAATCTAGCTTTAATGTCGCCAAAGCTCTGATTAGCGGTGGTGTTAATATCCTGGAATTAGGCATGCCATTTTCTGACCCAGTGGCGGATGGTCCGGTGATTCAGCGTGCGGCAACTCGGGCATTACAAGCGCATATCACTTTAGCGGATGTATTGCAGTTAGCGAAAAGATTGCGCGCCGAATTTCCAAGCATTCCTTTAATTTTATTTAGTTATTTTAATCCGCTGTTAGTAACTGATCCCCGCCGTTGGCTACCAGAAGCCAAAGCAGCGGGTATTGATGGTATTTTAGTCGTAGATCTGCCTTTTGAAGAGGGTGGTGAATTTTATGATTTATGTGCGGAGTATGATCTAGCGCCCATTTCTATTATTACACCCGCTACTTCAGTCACACGTTTGCAAATGATTGCGCAAAAAGCGAGGGGATTTCTTTATTATGCTTGCAGAAAAGGCACCACGGGAATACAGGCAGAACTACCCGATGATTTCATCGCGAAAATGACCGTGATTAAGCAATATTCCCCACTGCCGGTGGTAGCAGGCTTTGGTATTTCCAATGCTGCTACCGTAAAGACCGTATTGCAATATGCCGATGGATTTGTGGTTGGCTCCTTGTTTGTACAGGCGGTAGAAGAACAAAAATCCACACAAGAAATTACCCAATTAGCGAGGTCATTATGTTATTAGTACTCAATCCCAAACTTACCGCAAGCGAAATCGAGCAGCTGCGACAGAAATTAACCTGGATGGGTCTACATGCTGTGTTGAGTCAGGACGATGGTGTTTGTGCCTTAGCTATTATCCAAGGCGCTGATCAGCAGGTGGATATGGAACAGTTTATCCATTTACCCGGAGTGGTTGAGGCGATTCCTTTCCAGCAAAAATACAAATTAGCGAGCAGTGTCACCAAAAAACAACGCACGGTCATTCGTATTGGTGATGTTAGTATCGGTGATGAGAGTCAAGTGGTGGTTATGGCCGGTCCTTGTTCGGTCGAGTCAGAAGAACAAATTAATCTGACCGCCGCACAGGCTGCACTAGCTGGCGCGCGTATTCTGCGCGGCGGCCTGTTTAAACCACGTACCTCGCCTTATGAATTCCAAGGATTAGGTGAGGCCGGCGTGCGCTACATGAAAGCTGCCGCTCAGCAACATGGCCTATTAACCATTTCAGAAGTCATGAGCATAGATCAAATTGATTTATTAGCAGGAAACATCGATATCCTGCAAATTGGCGCTCGCAATATGCAGAACTATAATTTGTTAAAAGCTGTTGGTGAAACAGGAAAACCCATTTTATTAAAACGCGGCCTTTCCGCCACCTATAACGAACTACTATTAGCAGCAGAATATATTCTCAGCACTGGCAATCCCCAAGTCATGCTCTGCGAACGAGGAATCCGCACCTTCGAAAGCTATACCCGCAACACCCTAGATATAGCCGCAGTACCAGTGCTCAAAGAACTCTCGCATTTACCAGTGATTATTGACCCCAGCCACGGTGTGGGCATCCGTAAATTCATCGCTCCCATGGCTCAAGCAGCGATTGCTGCAGGTGCGGATGGCTTGATCATAGAAATTCATCCTGACCCAGATAAAGCCTTATCTGATGGTGCGCAATCACTTACTCTGCCGCAGTTTGCGACCATGATGACCTCACTGAGAAAAATTGCATTGGCAGTAGATAAAACTATGGCCCACTTTTCCCAGTCCTAATTCTTACTGGCTCCGATAATTCTCGCTTTTCTAGTTCTTTAGCGACTATTTCCCTAAATACCTTCAAGGCATGTTGGTAATATTCAGCTTCTTTCCGTGAAAATTCTTTTTGATAAGACTTCTCAAGAGTGACGAGATAGTTGTCAAACTCTTCTAGAGTCTCCTCTATTGTTGTGCAGGTACAATATTCATTCAGTTTATGGGTAATCTGCTCAAACCATTGGCTGTTGGTGTTTTTGTCATCATCTAATAGCTCACCCATTAGAGTTCCCCACTGCCTTCTTCCGTCTCTTGCATCAGATATCTCACGCTCTAAATAAGATAATGCTGTTAATTTTGCTCTATAAGGCGCATAAACTTGACTGTCTAATTTTTGAGCTGCGGAGTTCTTCATTAATATAACATAACCGCGTTTACCAAAATCCCAATGGGATCCGATAAAACCACGGACGTATTGAATGCCGGCCTTGTTTAAACAAATGCTCAGCTGTTTTTTGCTAGCTTGCTCTCTTTTACTATCATCTTTTTTAGGTTGGAGTGTATTGAAGATACAATAAAACATTTCAAGATTAATATAGAAAAAATTATGCGGATCTTTGTCTGAAGAAGGAGGATCATCTGGTTGAACCATTTTCAGATACCTAGACTTCAGGAGGACACATGACCGTTTTGTTTCTTTGGTTGACGTCGGCTTGGGTGATGCCATCGCTAAAATATCTAATACCGACGATGGATTACCGAATACTGGCGATGGATGGGATAGAACATCATCATTACAAAATTCCTCAAATTTAATTCCATGCTTCAATATAGCAGTTCTGACTTTATCGGTATCTTCAATACACTCAAATCCATATCGCAACAAGAGCTTTAACGCTTTTATATTTTTAGATTTTACTGCCATGCCAGCCGCGATATCAAAGGGAGTATTGCCCAAGGGATTATTTAACATCTTTCGATAGAGGCTTAAAAGCTTCTTGGAAGGTTTTGGAGTCTCCAGCACTAATAGCAGATTTTCCACATCGGACAGGCGACCTCGTTTTATAAGATTTGCGAGTGGGTTTGAGGATAGATAATCCAAAACGGAGGTGTGGCCTTTTGGCAATAATTTTCTTAAACTTTCTTCCTCTGCACTCAGTAGTGAGTTGGAAGCTCGTTCTTCCTGTTTTTTCTCTTCTTTTACAAGATCTGATAACGCTCCTGGCATCAGATAAGATTGAGAGGGGGCGGGTTGCTCTTCTCTAATAGGATTAATTGATTTCAATTTTTCTGCTACTTGTGCCATGGTGGGTCTTTTGAGTGGATCTTTCTGGCAACATTTTTTCATCAGCTCAAACAATTTGGGAGGACAACCTTTAGGCATTTTTATACTATTCACATCTTGCAACTTCTCAATCTCTAACCTAGTTATAATTTCAGCTAAGAGCATACCAAAACTATAGACCTCTGCAGGAGGGTATTGAGAAGGTAACATCCTATCACCTGGTCCATACTGCGACATTTCAGGTGGCATCCAACCGGCAGAGATCGAGCCGATTGGAATTTCATCCGTTTTATTGTGTATTATCTTTGAGCTTCCAAAGTCAATTAATCTCGCTCCATGATGGCTATCTATTACTATATTCGAACTTTTTATATCGCCATGAACCATGTATACATGAAGTTTTGCGAGAGTTGAGGCAATATCCTGTGCATACTGTAACCGTCTTTTCCAAGTCAGTTCACTATCGTTAGCTTTTTTCAGTAGAGATCCTAATGTTTGATGACTATCAGCATCCATAACTATAATATATTCCATGCCAGCTGATACTCTTCTCCATCCTATCTTTTTTGGTGGAACCATACCCTTAGATTTCGTTATGACATTTGCCACGCATAAATTAGTCACTTCCTGCGCAAATTCATTCTCAGTTGTCTTCTCCCATTGTTCACTATCAATATCAGCTCCGTGCCTTGGTATGAGGAGGAAGATTTTAAGTATTTGTGCTTTTCCTTCAAAATTAAGCCAAGCAATTTTTCTAAATCCAAAGCTATGAATATCCAGGCACTGAATGCGCATCTTGTAAAGTTGCATAGGATCCATGAGCATCTCTTTAAAAGGGGCTAAATCTTCAACAATGACTAGATCTTTTGAAATAAGGGAATATGAGTTCTTAGGGTCCTTGAGTTCTTTTTCATGGAGTTTTTCTTCCTTGAGCTTTGGAAGGGGCTCGCTTGTCTTTTTTTTGCCCTCAGCCAACACAGAAGAAGAATCTGAAGTAGTCTTATCAGATGACCATGTGATAACTGCAAGTTTCTTCGGTGAAGTGGGGATTGCGATGGGAGTGGAAGTGGGGTTGGAGGTTGAAGTAGAGGTGGGTGTGGGGATGGAAGCGAGCGGGATTACCCTCTTCACTTCAGAAATAGTGGAAGGTAAGCCATTAAATTGAGCAAGTTCTTCTCGAATGAATATGGGGAGTAGTCTGATTATTCTTTCTACTTTTTTTGCTTCTTCTTTAGGATCCAATTTGTCTGAGGTTTCTATCTGTTTCTTCTTTTGTTCAGACTTTTTCCATAAGCCAAAAATGTAAGATAGTGGATTACCTGTGCCTTTTGCCTCACTCATATCATTTAATCTCGTCTAATGTATTTGAAGTCTCCCAATTGTTGCGCGATATTATTATCCAAGTAACCTTAAATTATTGTTAAATGTTAAAAATAAATTCGTGACTATCTGCGTAGGGTGACAAAAATAGAGTGAAGAAGAAAAACAGGAAGGAGAAGTAACTCACTAATTAAAAAAAGAAACCATATAAGACTTTCTGCTAAATAAATGCATTTATATCATGATCATAACGTCTTTTATTGTATTTAAACCTTGTCTTTAATCATTTTATGTAAACATAAAATGATTAACGCCAGCAAACTTGAACTGGTTATCGTAATAGCCAATGGTATGGTGGAATGGATCTCCCAGTGCATGACAAAAGACCCGATGGCTGCGCTCACTAAAAATTGTAGACAACCCACTAAAGCTGCGGCTGAACCAGCAGATTTTGCAAAAGGCTCCATGGCGCCTCCCGCTCCCGCACCCATCATCAATGAACCACCAATGCCAGCAATCATACAGGGGACCAGATATTGCATCGTACTCAAGCCTCCGAGCGCATACCAAACCCACATCACTAGACCAGCAGATAACATAATCACAGAACCAATGAGTGCTGTTCGATAGGCGCCGAGGCTATCGGCAATTTTACCGCTGATCAGACTACCGACAAAAAAAGCTGCGCCAACCGTAAAGAAATAATAACCGAAATGTTCCACTGGAGCGTGCAGTAAATTAATCACTATGTACGGTGAGCTGGAAAAAAAGACAAAAAATATCGTGAGACCTGCTGTAGTACAGCAAGTAAAAACCAGAAAAGTTTTATTGCTCAGAATATGCCAGTAGCGCAGAAAAATCTCGGAATTTAATGGCACCCTGTTTTTCGGATCCAGTGTTTCTTTAATACGCATGAAAGCCAAGCCGAGCACAATCAAACCTAAAACAGTCAAAAATATAAAACCTGCGCGCCAGCCAAACCAGGCTCCCAAATAACTGCCAATAATCGGAGCGAATAAGGGTGACATAGCCACGCCACAGTTTAGAAAGCTGTATATCTTAGTAGCTTCATTGCCAGAAAATTGATCCCGGACGATGGCATTGGCTACGACCATCATAGCGCAACCTCCAGCAGCTTCTACTATCCGACCTATGAGCAAAATGGCGAAGCTGGGAGCGATACTGCATAGCAGTGAACCGATAGCAAAGAGCATAGCTCCTAACATCAGAATAGTCTTACGACCATAGTTGTCTGTGGTCGGGCCAACAATAAGCTGGCCCAGGCCGGTGATGATCATGAATAAACTCAGCGTTAGCTGGATATCAGCCTGGCTGCTATGAAAATATGCCTTCATCGCGGGGACTACTGGAATATAGATATCCATGGCGAATGCAAAGCTAAATATGAATGGCGCCAGTAATATGACAGTACTAAGCACTTTGGGTTGGGTTTTCATTATGCATACCTCTTTTGGTAGTCATCAACCGAACCATCAAACTGGATCAATTTGCCATTCTCGACAACAAATAATTCATCGACTAATGTCCGCAGCAAATAACGATCGTGTGAGACTAATATCATCGCGCCTTCGTAGTTTTGCAATGCAAAACTTAAAGCTTGTCGCATATCTAAGTCCAAGTGATTGGTTGGCTCATCCAGCATGAGTAAATTAGGTCGTTGCCAAATAATCAATGCCAGAGCAATGCGCGCTTTTTCGCCACCAGAAAATTGCTTGATCGGCGCCAGCGACTGATCGCGGTTAAAACCAAAACCACCCAAATAGCTGAGTAGTTCTTTCTCTGGTTTGGTATTCGGTAATTCTTTAAATAAAGCCAAGGGCGAAATTTCTATGGGCAAATAGTCAATTTGATGTTGCGCAAAATAACCAATTGTTAAAGACGAAGCAGGTTCAACGATCCCGTTTAAAGGCTTAAGTTCACCACACATACCTTTAATTAGTGTACTTTTACCAGCGCCGTTAATTCCCAATAGGCCGATGCGTTCGCCTGCCATAATACTTAAATTAGCTTGCTTAATTACCAACTTATTTTCATAGCCAAAATCTGCCTTACGCATAGTGAGCATGGGATTAGGCATGCGATGTGGCTTGAGGAATTGAAATCGAAATCCTGAGCTTTCATAAATTGGCTGGATCAGTTCCATTTTCTCTACTGCTTTTAAACGGCTTTGTGCTTGTTTGGCTTTGCTGGCTTTAAAGCGGAAACGATCTACAAATTTCATGACATGCGCGATCTGCGCTTGTTGTTTTCTGAACTGAGCATTTTGAATGGCGATCTGTTGTGCGCGTTGGATCTCAAATGAGGAATAATCCCCAGTATATAATTTTAACTCGCCGTTCTCGATGTGTACGATATGGCTGACGGTATGATCAAGAAAATCCCGATCATGGGAAACCATCAGGATTGCCCCCGGATAATATTTTAAATATTCCTCAAGCCACAGGATGGCTTCCAAATCCAAGTGATTGGTCGGTTCATCGAGTAATAATAATTCGCTGGGTGAAAACAGACATTTAGCCAGGCTTAAACGCACCCGCCAGCCCCCGGAAAAACTTTTTACCGAGTGACGTTGTTCCTCGTGAGAGAAACCCAGACCGATGAGGATCTTCGCCGCTTTGGCTTCAGCGCTGTAGCCATCCATTTCTGCCAGCAGATTATGACATTCCATCATGGCATCATAATCCTGGATTTTTTCAGCCTGACTTAATCGAGTGAAGACTTTAAATAATGCAGCATCGCCGGAGATGGCATATTCAATAGCAGAAATATCTAAAGCTGGGATTTCCTGTTCCACACTGCTGATATTAAGATGACGTTTGATGTCGATCTCGCCCTGTGCGGGTTCTAGCTCGCCACAAATGGCCGCAAACAGACTGGATTTGCCGCAACCATTGGCGCCGATGATGCCGACGACCATTTTTTCAAAGATATCGAGATTGATATGCTCAATTAAGACTTTTGCACCGCGTGCAATACTGACGTTCTGTAGTTTTAACATGGAATCTGCCCCAAAAATAAATAATAGAAGAAATGGTAAAAAAAGTTAGCTTAGAGATTGAGCCTAGCTAACAAGTCAACAAAATCAGCTTGGGGTCTTTGATATAGTCGAGAAAATACACCGCATTGACTGAGTGGGCGTTGCCGTAGAGTATAGAATGTGTCATGAATGTATTCATAATTAGGACATTTTAATTTGAAATTTCGGCTCTCAGTATAATATTAATGACAGTTAATTGCAAAAACTTAGACTCAAAACTTAATAAGTCCCAGAGTATATTGGACTGTGAGACATACAGATTCCTAATAATAACCGCTACACATAAATTAATGAGTCAAACCATTAGCTGGTTCAAAAGTATAATAAGGGAAGTTAGAGCTAGAGAATGTGCTGAAAATAATTCTTTTACAATCTCCTGCTGGGCAACTGATTTGTTGGTTAGTACCTGAGCCATCTTTATTAATGGTAAGTTGGTATGTGCCAAGAATTAATGTCTGCCCTGCCACGCTACAGCTGCCATCATTTAATGCTATATAGATAGATACACTATCACCAGGTTTTAACCCCAAATTTGCATAAGAATTGATCTCCATATCTCCACTAGAAAGAGAGGTGTTAGTGGTAGCGCCCTTGGTAGTAGCAGACACAAGCATACACTTATCCTGCTCTCCGGTAACATTTTGATAATAAATACCGGGCTCACCCATACCTAATGCTTGAGTTGTTATTATACCAGTGAAAGTACAAAAGAAAGCTGCTAAAAGGAATTTCGTGCTCATATACACCTCGTCTCTACGCTACCAAGTTACGCTATTAAACAATTATTTTTTATCTATACACATGATAAATATAGTATAATTTACCTCATTCACCAGTCATTGTTCTCAGTTATTTATTATTTAGCTGTTTTTCAAAGCTCTCCATGTTGTATCCTTACATTCCCAGGCCTCGAGCATCACCTAACCTAAAAATGCTAGCAATGCTTAAAGCAAAGAATCAATTTCTTGCCAGGGAAGCGCATAAATATTATGAGCCAATTTTATCTTTCTAGGAACCTGGCATACCACATAAGCAGTCGTGGTTTCTTCATATTCCTGGCTAAATAATTCTAGGTGTTTTATGTCGGCATTAGTGGGATTATTTGTCCATTTGACTTCAATAGGGATATAGCTGCCTTCTGTTTCCAATACCCAATCTACTTCAGGACCATTAGCATCGCGCCAAAAATAAACTCTGGCGCGTTTCTCACTCAGACGCGCACAGCGGATTAATTCTAAGCCAACCCACTGTTCAAATAATGAACCCATGTAGCGAATAGGTAATTTAGAGCCTTCGTCAGCTGCCAATCGTCTTACCCCTAAATCAAAAAATATATATTTAGCAGATTTTATCAATTTACGGCGCATTTTTGTTTTGAGTAATGGCTCAATTCTTTCGGCCACTAAGCAATCTTCTAGAATTTGATAGTAAGCAGTGATGGTAGTGTGAGCCACGCCTATTTCTTGCGAGAGTTTTCGAAAATTAACAATACTGCCTGATTCTGCTGCGGCCAGATTTAAAAATCGAGCGAATTGACCCACATTACGTACAACGGCCTCACTACGAATCTCTTCCTCTAAATAAGTCGTTACATAGGAAGCTAAATCTATTTCCCGGTAGCGTTGCTCGGTGAGCAAAACAATAGCTGGTAAAGAGCCATAGAGTAGTAATTCTTCAATACTGGGATGTAAAGAGCTTGACTCATGATAAGTTAAGGGATCCAAATGAAATAATGCTACCCGTCCAGGTAATAAATTGATTTTGTTTCCTGAACGTAATTTGCGGGCTGAGGAACCGGTGAGAATGAAATCAGCCAATTTCCGGTCAATTAAGTCTTGGATAACATCTAGAATTTCGGGAATTTTCTGTACTTCATCAATGCATATCAGCAGCTTGTTTTTTTGTGTTTCCGCTAAAGCTTCAATTTCGCCAGCCAGTCGCGAAGGATTTTGCTCATACATAAGCCTGACAGCTGGCTGAATGAATGATATTGAAAGATCAGGTTTTAAACGATTAATTAGTGTGGTTTTGCCAGTTTGGCGAGCACCCAGCAGCAGGATGCTTTTATGGCGTTTTAAAGTATCTTTTAGAAGGGGTTCAATTTTACGCGGTATATAGTTCATGCACTCAATTTTCCAAGAAAATTGAGTGTGAGTCAACCAATTTTCTGCCAGAACTTAGTTTAACTCTCTAATAGATCAATTTGATATTAATTTTATTGCTGCAATTAACTCATGTGGTTATGGCATCAACAATGATTTCCAGTATTTTACTTGGGTCTATGCCAACAACCACGATTCTTGTCTATTTTCCATGGTATTTCACCAAATCAGCTATTTATAATAGGTTCTTCTTTGCTTTGACTGATAGTTGCTAAAAAATTGATTTTATTAGCATTCGCTAAGGTTAAAATAGCGATCAAACTCACCACCCCCATGCCCATTAGATAATATGCGGGAGCAATATTGCTCATATGTGTAGTAAGCAAATTGACTATTAAAGGGGCCGTGCCGCCGAATAATGCATTGCCCAGATTATAAGAAAAAGAAACGCCACTATAGCGGACATTCAAAGGGCAGTTTTCCACTACTGCTGTTAGACTATTACCTTGATCGATAGAGCAAATAATTGTGGCTATGGACAAAGCAAGAGCAATGGCACTGATCGCTCGTGTGTTTAATAAGTAGAAACTGGGCAAAGTCAGAGTCAATATGCAAAGAGTGGAGATGATTAACATCTTCTTGCGTCCAAAGCGATCGCCACAAATGGCAGCGAGCGGCACCAGAAATAACATGAGCAATAAGGCCAAAGACTGGAGAGCGAAAGCTAGGCTGGAGGAGATATTCAAATTTTGGTTTAAATATTGCGGCATATAACCAAAAAATACATAGTAAAAAGTTGAGCTGACACAGGTGATACCCAGGATTTTTAACAGCGCCCCTGGTGCTGAGCGTAGGGCGGATAATAAGGGCTGTTTTTCAATGCGCCGAGTTTTTTTCAAATGTAGGTAAGCAGGGGTCTCGATGAGTTTTAAGCGAAAATAAAAGATAATCAGACCCAATGCGCCAATGATAATAAAAGGCAGGCGCCAGGCCCAGGCAAGTATGGCGGATAGTGGCAGTAGAAATTTCAATAACATCACCACCACAGTAGCAAGTAAAAAGCCGATATTTGCACCTGTAGCGGCAAAGCTGGTGATAAATCCTCG
>FTIX01000006.1_pt1 | contig 21909 bp, 27 predicted proteins | sample 1658561 | NCBI WGS metagenome assembly FTIX01 (sample SAMEA3914836, study PRJEB12502) | metagenome | biome: forest; material: soil | place: Canada | collected 2011-07-03 | depth 0.3 m | reverse complement strand
ATTTTATCGTGATTAGTCATCATTAACTCTACATATATGAATACATTAGATAACTTGGTATTTATTTTGCACAAAGCCAAAACTATAGGACTTACTATCCATTAGCTTAAGATGAATATCCTGCGCTAATTCGCCAAATAGTGGCTTACCTGACCCAAGTATAATGGGAATGAGTGTGACGGTAATCTCGCTAATAAGATTTTTTGCTAAAAAACTTTGGATAGTGAGCCCCCCGTCTACATAAATTCGTTTGACTCCCTGAACGCTAAGGCGCTCTACCAAAATGGCAGGATCCTCGGCTGATAATGAAACTGTTTTAGGAACATTCGCCGATAGTGATTGCAGTGAGCGGCTCATCACAATAACGGGAGTTTTTCCATAAGGCCACTGACCAAACGAGAGTACCTGCTCAAAGGTATTTCTCCCCATCACCAAGGCATCAATGGTTGACATGAATTTGGCAAAACCACAGTCCTCTCCGGATGGAACTGTTAAATTAGCTTGATTTAACCAATCAATTTGCCCATCTTTGCGAGCAATAAACCCATTCAGGGTGGTCGCGATAAATACTACACATCGGGCTTTCATAAATTATCTCGCGGGAGTAAAGAGAGCATCTGAACTTGGAATATCTGCAGTGCATAAGCCAAAATCAGTAAAATATAACGATCAGAGTTAGCATCAAAGAAAACACAAGAACCTTGACTTATAGTCAAGGTTCTTCAGCATCAGAAATAAACTAAATAAACCATTCCCTAACAATTTTTACGCTTACCTCCAATTCTCTAGAAGTATGTGCGTAGGAAAAATATCTATCTTCACTCTTCATAAGATAGGCAATTTTTTGTTTTTCTGAAATGGGGATCTGATTTTTATGTCTTTTACAAAAATGTTTAGGGTGATAATAATATTTTATGAAATCATCAAAATTATTGTCCATATGTCTCGAATAAACATTGGTTTTGCATGATATGCCGGTTTTAGTTTTTCCTAAACAGCGATGCTCATAACAGGCACGGTGGCATAAATCATAAAAATCTTCAGTAATGCTATGCTTTTTTATCATTTCAGTTCTATATTCTTTTCTTTCATGTTCCTCTGCCAAGGTAAGGTATCGACGTCTATTTTCTTGGTATAATTCAACATCATTTGGATGTATATTTACCATGTGATCTTCATTTCGATCATGATAACAATAAACTATGTCGACAGGTAAAACATTATTTTTTAGTAGCCGAATTGTTTCAGAATTATTGTAATCCAGGCAAATTACCAAGGCCAAATTCTTTTTCGCCACCGCTGAGAGCATATCCCAATTTTTTAGGCCATTAGCCAAAGCAAGAATTTCTAGAGCTAATGAATGGTTAATTTTGATATCTCGATTAGCAAGATAGTCTTTAATGGATAAAGCTCTTTTTTTGAAGGATTCTGTGTTCATAATTTTTCCAATAATAGAGTTAAAGAGCTAATTCTCGGGGTTCGCATTACCGAATAGCTCTCTAAAATGAACTATCGGAAAAAATAAATATCTATTTGGGTTTTCACCATACCTCTAAAAGGCGCGAACGACAGGCAACCCAGAGCCTGAACAGAGTTTATCAAAAAAAGATCGCTGGGTTAAAGCTTAGGTTTGACATAGAGTTAAAATAAATCAGGAAAACCTATTGACTTTGTAAAACCAAACATGGTATAAATTCTCTACAGTGACATAGTTGTGACCAAAGCCTGCAGATGCAGGTTTTTTTGTACCTAAAATTCCCTCAACCCACTTGGCTTCCCGGCCCTGTGGGTTTTTTTATGCCCGCAATTTGAGGCCATACCCATGCAAATCCACTGGTTAGCCCCTAATCAAATCCGCGCTTATGAGAAAAACCCCCGCAAAAACACCACCACTATCGAGAAATTAGCCAAAAGCCTATCTGAGTATGGCTGGCAACAGCCCATCGTTGTCGACAAGGACGATATTATTATCGTTGGCCATGCCCGTTGGCAAGCGGCGCAGAAGCTGGGGATGGATAAAGTTCCGGTTTTCCGTGCAATTGATTTAAATGAAGCCCAAGTCCGTAGTTACCGGCTGGCGGATAATCGTTTATCTGAAGAGTCCAAGTGGGATTTTAAATCATTAAGCGAAGAGTTGACCGCGCTGCGTGAACTGGATGCTGATCTGTCTTTGACTGGGTTTCGTGAAACCGAGCTGAGCCAATTGTTAGGCAAGTCAATGGAAATAGCGATCGACCCCGATAGTGTGACACTGGCTATGGACAAGGCAGTCAGCCAACGGGGCGATATCTGGCAATTAGGTTCGCATCGGGTGATGTGTGGAGATGCTACTGTTCAAGCTGATGTTGAGCAATTGATGGATGGGCAGAGCGCAAATCTCATTTTCACAGATCCGCCGTATAACGTCGATTACAAAGGCGGTGTAAAAAATCGGCGCAAAGGTAAAAGCCGTTCCATTTATGCCGATAACCTGCCTTTAGAAGTTTATTACCAACTTTTACAAGCAGCACTGAACAACATGGCAGATTACTCTGAACCAGAAGCCTCCTTATATTTATGTAATGTCGATCAACATTTACCGGCATTACACACCGTATTAACCAACGCTGATTTTTGCGTTCGCGCAATTTTAGTCTGGGCGAAACAACATTTTGTACTCAATTATTCCCGCTATAAAACCCAGCATGAACCCATTCTTTATTGCCATCGCATCGGCCAGACCGATACCTGGTATGGCGATAACCGGCAAAGCACGCTTTGGTGTTTTGATCGCCCTGTAAAGAGTGATCTTCATCCCACCATGAAACCCATTGCTCTGATCCAGCAAGCCTTACACAACAGCAGCTTGCCCGGTGATCGAGTGATGGATCTATTTGGCGGTTCAGGATCTACGTTGATCGCCTGCCATCACAGTCAACGACAGGCTTTTCTGATGGAGATCCAGCCGCAGTATGTTGATGTGATTATTCGCCGTTGGCAATTGCAAACCCAGCGCATGGCTACATTAGTAGGAAGCGGACGTAGTTTTGCTGAAGTCGAATTAAAACGATAGTCAAAGTCCATTTTGTCCGAAGGGGTTTTGCCCATTTTGCCCCATCTCACAAAAAAACTTCGAGCACCAGACCCCTCCCTGGAATTCTCCATTATGTCCAGACCATTGATAGAACCCACTGAAGAAATAAAAACCCGTATTTGTGATGCTTTACGCATTGGGGCTTCCCTGGAACACGCGGCGAAATATGCTGGCATCAGTCGCAGAACGCTCAAACGTTGGATTGAACGCGGGCAGTCTGAGGAAACCGGTGAATGGGGCATTTTCTGGCAACAGATTGAAAAAGCCAAAGCTGAATTAATCATCTCCTTGTTACTCAAGATCAATCATGCCGCCAGTAAAAATTGGAAAGCAGCAGTGTGGAGACTTGAGCAATTATGTCCAAAATTGTACGGCAAAACTGCCAGCAAAATTGAAGATGAAGTTGACGACGAATCCGATTGATCCTTTTTATCCATCATCTCTGAGGAAATTCCCATGAAACACTTATGCCAAGCTTTTTGGTACCGCCTGGCCGATCCCAGATTGCAGTTGCTCTTCAAAACGTTACTTGCTTTTGGGTTATTTGGCTTTTCTATGCAAGCTTTTGCCGATAGTACTGATCTATTGAAAGGCACTGACGCCAGTTGGTGGGCGACCTTCAATGGCACCGGTAAAGTTTATTTGTATACCGGTGAGGCCGTTTTCGCGATTGTGTTGTTTATCAAGACCCGCAATATGGTCACTTTCATTGGGATTATTGCCCTGGCGGTCTTTATCGATATTTACCTTCATATTGCAGGTCAAACCTCATGAGCGATCTCTATCACATTCCGCAACATTTGGATGAACCATTTAAATTAATCCTGTGGACGGTTGATGAATTTCTGTTGCTGGTGATGCCTTTTGTCATCGGCATGGTTTTTCTCAACAGTCCTTTATTGGGTTTATGTTTGGGATCCGGATTGCTGTGGGGATTAAAGCGCATTAAAGGCGAACAGGGGCATTATTTTCTATACAACCTGTTGTATTGGTATTTGCCCACGTTATTTCGCTTCAAAGCTACGCCACCTTCCTATCAACGTGAATTGTTAGGCTAAATTATGAAAACTGCTATTCAGCAATCTCGTCTGCAGGAATTAATCGCTAAGCGTAATGGTTATTTGATTTTGTCGGTCGGTCTATTATTGCTGTGTATTTTATTATCGATCATGGTGCTGCGCTTGATCGGTCGTGAACGAATTATCATCACGCCGCCCGTTGTGCACAAATCTTTTTGGGTCGATAACCAGCAGGTCTCGTCAGAATATTTATCTGAAATGACTGTTTTTCTCGCGCAATTGCGTTTAACAGTCACACCTAGCAATGCGGAATATCAACGTGAAACGCTTTTACGTTATACCGATGCGAGTTTCTACGGTGAATTTAAAAATGAGTTAGTAGCGGAAGCGGATCACCTGATCAAAAGTCATCTTAGCCTAGCATTTTACCCCACACAGATCACAGTAAATGCACCTAATTTAACTGCCAACATCACCGGCGATCTTGTCTCTACTGTCGGCAACGCACCTTTACCGGCAGCTCATCTTACTTATCAAGTGCGTTATCGCTACACCAATGGACAGCTACGGTTGCAATCGTTTCAAGAACAGGAGGAAAAACCTCATGCGTAAATTGATCATCCTTGGGCTAAGTTGCCTGATGTTTATGCCAATTTATGTCTTCGCACGTACCTTGCGTGTCGATGACAACACCAGCATCAAAGTGAATATTTCTGCACAAGAGCCTACGCGTATTTCCGTAGCAGGTGATCGGATCAGCTCATTGCGAGGCGTGGAAGGCGCTTACACGGTTAAAAATGATAACGCGCAAGGAGCTATTTTTATCAAGCCAACCGAGGCTTATCAGAATAAACCATTTTATGTATTTATCACCACAGAACAAAACCACAGTTACGTATTACAACTGACTCCTTCCGCCAATGCGAAAGCGGGTCTATTGGTTCTAAAACCAAAAATAGCAGACAACACAACCTCTGCCAATGGTGAAGCCAGTTCCTCTTATGAAACACAATTGACCAATCTGGTGAAGAGTATGGTGAATGGTATGGGTTCGGATGAATATGCAATGACATTCATCCGCAATTCCAAAACACAACATTGGAATAAGCAACTCAATATTAATCTGCTGGGAGTTTTTGAAGGGGCAGAATTACAAGGAGAAGTGTATCGAGTGAGCAATCGCTCATCGCAACCGATATCAATAGATGAAACAGTATTTTACAGCGAAGGAGATCACGCCATCGCACTGCAAAGCTATCAACTGCCCGCCCGTGGTCAAACACTACTTTATAAGGTGACACGTCATGGATAAAAACGATCAAGGCAGTAACATCAAAAATAGCGATGTAAAAAAGAAACAGCAACGTAATTTGCTGATTATTGGCATTGCGGCAATTGTGCTTTTTTGGGCGGGTTCTCTGTTATTTTCTCATCCGGATGTTAAGCAGCAAGCGGCCAAAAAAACAGAGGTCTCAACTGATTTCACAAGCCCGCTGAGTCATGTCAATGAAGATAGCATTTGGGTAGAGCGCACGCAAAATGCCTTAAGCAAACAGCAAAAGACGACAGAAAAACTACAACAACAACTCGAATTAATGAACCAAGCTAAGGAAAAACAAGACAAAGCCGACCAAGCTGAAAATCAACAAGTGCAAACATTACAAAACCAAGTCAATCAATTGCAAGAAACTCTTAAAAATAAAGTGGATAGCGCAACCAATGGTGGATTTCTTTCTGCATCTGGATCAGTTGATGACGGCGCATTAAATAGCGATGGTAGTGGTATCAGTGAAGACGTGTTGCAACTGACACAGCAAAACATTTCTATTAAAACACCACTTATTCCTTCCAAAAATCCCGACACCTATGTGCCTTCCGGCACTTTTGTGCGCGCTGTCATGATCGGTGGTGCCGATGCTTCTGCGGGCGTAAGTAGTCAGAGCAATCCCACGCCGACATTATTTCGTATTATCGAGCAAGGCACGTTGCCTAATCATCATAAAAGCCATTTAAAAGATTGTGTGGCCACGGCGGCAACTATTGGTGATATCTCATCCGAGCGGGGGCAAATGCGTCTTGAACGTTTGAGCTGCGTCAGTCCTAAAGGCCAAATCGTCGATATGCCAGTTGAAGGTACGGTTTTTGGGCCTGAAGGAAAAAATGGCGTGCGCGGTGTTCCCTTATGGCGTGAGGGTGCATTACTTAAACGCGCTTTCGTCGCCGGTGCATTATCGGGTCTTTCCCAGGGGGTATCTCAGCAATATACCTCAACGGCATTAAATCCTTATGGCTCGGTCACTACAGTAAACAACAGCGATATTTTTAAATACGGTGCGGCACAGGGAGTGAGCAATGCAATGGATAAATTAGCCGATTATAACATTCGGCGTGCTGACCAATATCACCCTGTAATTCAATTGAGCGCGGGAACTGTCGTTGATATTGTATTCTTGCAAGGCTTTTATCTGGATGGTCAAAAACACGACGATAAAACTGAAACATTAGTGCCGCCATTCGCCTCGACCACGGGTGTCAATGCTGTATTACCCACGCCACCGCCACCTCAAACTTTACCCCTAACATCTCAGCAAATAGAACTCCTTAAATCCCAAACCACTAACCAAGCCAGCCTGTAGAGAACGACTATGACACAATTATTATCCAGAAAATTTTTGTTTTCCTGCTTTTTTTGTTTCGGATCATGTTTATTGACCGGCTGCACCGGTTTGAATTCCAGCTTTACCTGCCCCATGCAGCCTGGGGTGAACTGTAGCAGCTTAGATCAAGTCAACACAATGATCGATCAAGGTAAAATTGGCGCTAAAAGAAGCACAATAAATTATAATCTCACGGCTGCACCTATTCAAAGTCAGGCTACTACATTTGCGCGTCTGAACAGTTCTTCTGCTAATCTTGAATGGTTGCGCCAACCAGAAACCGTGATGCGTATTTGGATCGCGCCTTATGAAGATCAAGACGGGAATTATCATCAGCCTGGCATGCTCTACAGTGTGGTCAAACCTGGACGATGGAATAACCTTTAAGTCGATTTGGTAGTGAATACTTTGATTGCAAGTACACAAAATATTAAGGCCGATATTTTATTCAACCATGATTGTACGTAGGATTTGGTCAGTATGCGTTCTTTACAACGACCGATTAAAACCGCGTACATTAAATTTATCAATGTGCCAGATAATATAAAACATCCACCTAATGACAATAACTGTAATGCCATTTTTCCACGAGAACTATCCGTAAACTGCGGCAAAAATGTAATAAAAAATATGCCAACTTTCGGATTTAATAAGGTCGTACAAATTCCCATATAAAAAGACTTTCGAGTAGATTTTTTAATCACGTCTTTATTCATGCTGATGCGTGATTTATTAAAAAAGGCTTTCCAGGCCAAATAAAGGAGGTAAATTGCCCCTGCGATTTTAATCAGGTCAAACAACAAGGGTAAGCGCCGAAAAATTTCCGATACGCCGAAAGCAGTCGCCAAAATATAAATTCCTATACCCACACTGATGCCAAATGCAGCAATGATGCCTTGTCTGCTGCTGCTTAAACTTTGGCTAGCAATATAAAGTACATCATTACCAGGGGTCAGATTTAATAAAATGGTGGCTGTTAAAAATAAGATTAAGTGCGGATAATCTGGCAGCATATTTCTTCCCCCAAATAAAAACTTATTAAAATGACGAGATACCTGATAATCCTGCATCTACAGCAAAATCAGCGGCAGTCACGTAAGATGCGTCATCAGATGCTAGGTAAAGTGCCATAGTAGCAATTTCATTAGGTTCAGCAGCTCTCTTCAACGGAATCAGGTTAGACCATTCCTGTAGGTTTTGATCGGTTACGCCAATTTGATCAAAAATAGGTGTACGTACTACACCAGGCGATATTGAATTGACTCGTATGCTTCTTGGTGCTAATTCAGCTGCGAATGTTTTGCTAAATGAAATAATGGCCGCTTTAGAGGCACAATAAACCGAAAAATTTTCCATACCAGATTTGGCAGCTAAAGAAGAAATTAAAATAACCGAAGCTGGGCTGCTTAAATAGGGTAATGATTTTTGCACAGTAAAATAGCTACCCTTTAAATTGACGGACATTATTTTGTCAAATGATGCTTCTGTGACTTTATCTACAGGAGTAGCATCAACGATCCCGGCATTCGCCACTAAGATATCAATTTTAGAATTAAAATGATTCGCTATTTCTTGGTAAAGATCATCAATCTCTTGTAGTTGTGTGATATCAACCGGTACTGCCAAAACATGGCCATGTAATTGTTCCTTTATTTTATTTAATTTGTTCCGGTCTTTTCCAGTAATAATAACTTTAGCGCCTTCTTGTAGAAATAACTGTGCGATTGCCAACCCGATTCCACTAGAACCACCTGTAATTAATGCAACTTTATCTTTTAATTTCATATTAAATTCCTCGTTTGAGTTGAGTTAAATATTTGTTTGAATTGTACATATTATGTACTACATAGTGTATCACGATTATTTATCGTACTTCCTGCCCATTATTTGGATGTTTTTTAATGAAAAACTGGTTTAATTTATCATGGAGTGAGACTCTCGTGCGTTGGCTGGGAGAATCCGTACAATTTGGCGTCAGTAAAAAAACACCATCCTGCCAAATGCTGGGTGATTTTTTTGACCAATATCCACTGTCCAGTTTATTACCCTATGAAACTTACGACCCGGATACACAGATCTTCTACAACAAGAAAAGTGTAGGATTTATCTTAGAGGTTGCTCCACTTACTGGCGCCAGCGAACAAACCGTACAAATCCTGGCAAGTTTATTAACTGACGTATTACCCACGCAAGCTGATTTACAGTGTTTACTGTGGGCTTCTGATAAAATTGGCGATAGCATCGATGCTTTTGCATTAGAGCGTTCCCAAACCAGTGGTATATTTTTCTGGTTAGCGCAGAAGCGTGCTGAATATCTAAAAAGTGGTACATTAAACTCTTTGGCTGCTAGTGGCACTTATATTTTGCGTGATTTTCGATTGTATCTGGTGGTGTCATTACCCAATAAAAATAAGGAAAATAGTGAGCAGTTAATTCAAGTGCGTGAAGACATGATCAGCTCGCTACGTTCATTGCAGATGGCCAGTCGTAACATTCCCATTGAAAATTTCTTAAGTTTAATGACGGATCTTTTGAATCCATCTTCCTCTTGTTATCCCGCCCAACAAACTTGGCATGAGCTAGAGGCTTTAGCGTTACAGATCACCGATCCAGAGTACCAACTCACTGTTTATCCGAATCAATTAAAATTTCATACTGAACAAGAAGACTGGGCAGTGCGTTGTTTTACCGTGCGAGATTTTCCTCAGACGATGACGCAATGGCTAATGAGTGATAGCTTGGGTCAATTATTTAACAATGCGCTACAAATTCCCTGCCCATTTTTGATCAGCTTTCATATGCGCCCGCTGGATCAGGAAAAATCTAGCTCCAGAGCGCAGATGCATTTTCTGAATAAAGATTCCACGGCACGTAGTCCCTTAGCTAAATTTAAACCAACGATTCGCCAAGAACACCAGGATTGGGCGTTTGTACGCGATCGTTTGGCAGATGGGGATCGTTTGGTCAAAGTGTTTTATCAAGTAGTGATCTATGCGCCGACTGATATGGTAGCTTCGGCAGAGCGCAAAGTGCGCGATTTATATCGTGCTAATGGTTGGAAATTGCGAAAAGAAGCTTTTTTACAGCTGCAATCCTGGCTAGCAATGCTGCCGATGATGATGACGGAAGGTCTATTTGAAGATCTACGGATATTTGGACGCTTGCGCACTTTAAATGCTTTTGCCGCTGCGAATTTAATGCCTCTACAAGGCGAATGGAAAGGCATGCAACGTGCCAGTTTGTTACTGCCTGGTCGGCGTGGGCAAATTGCGATCTGGAATCCCTTTGATAATCCTGACGGCAATTATAACGTTGCTATCGCTGCTAAATCTGGTAGTGGAAAATCAGTTCTGACGCAGGAATACATCGTCTCATTACTCGGCTCTGGTGGCCGTGTTTGGGTAATCGATGTAGGTCGTTCTTATGAAAAAACGTGCCGCATGTTAGATGGCGAATTTATTGAATTCAGAACCGACAGTCAAATTTCTTTAAACCCCTTTACGTTTATTCAACGCTTTGATGATTCTCTGGAAATTTTAAAGCCCTTATTAGCTGCAATGGCACGCCCCAATGGTAATGTCAGCGACGAAGAAATGGCATATTTAGAGAAAGCCTTAAAAGCCGTCTGGATGGAACACGGAAACCAGGCTAGCATCACTAGCGTGGCTCAATGGTTATCACAGCAACAGAACGAAATCTGCGAACGGCTGGGACACTTGTTATATAGCTATAGCCAAGATGGAATGTATGGGCGTTATTTTGAAGGGGATTGCACTTTAAATTTTGAAAACCCTTTTGTTGTGCTGGAATTGGAAGAACTCAAAGCAAAAAAAGATCTACAAAAAATTGTTCTTCTAGTTTTAATGTATCAAATTTCCGAACGTATGTATTTAGGCAGCCGCACTCAGACGAAATCTTGTGTAATTGATGAAGCATGGGATTTGTTGGATGGTGATAATGAGGGGGCAGCAAAATTCATTGAAACCGGTTATCGCCGCGCCAGACGTTATAATGCTAATTTCGTAACCATTACGCAATCCATCAATGATTATTTTAAAAACCCAATCGCTGTTGCTGCCTATGAAAACTCGGACTACAACTTGATCTTGGGTCAAAAAACGGAAAGCATCGATCAACTCAAAGCATCCAAGCGGTTAAATATGGATGCTTACACAGAGCGCTTATTTAAGGATTTGAAAAAAACTGATGATTACTCCGAGTGCGTGATTAAAAGCCCACAAGGATTATCTTTGCATCGGATTATTTTAGATCCTTATTCACGAATTTTGTATTCTTCCAAGGGCGAAGAATTTGAGGCTGTCAAGCAGTTACAGACGCAGGGATTATCTTTAAGTGAAGCCATCTCATCATTAGCAGAATTACGTTTTAAAGGATAAAGAATTTTGTTCCATATTCATGATAACTTCTTAATGTTATAACATTATTTTTTGAATTTTAATGGTAATGGTATTCACTAAAATTCATCTACTTTTATAATTTTATCTTCGACAGTGGGAGGCTTATATTTAAAGCCTGTTTTCAATTTTCCTAGCGATTCATTCCAAAATTCTTTAGCCTTCTCGCACCACCCTTCAGGTTCATTGAAAATTTCACCACAAAGAACATTAAATTTTTCTCGTGCTTTTTCATTAATTACTTTGGCTTCGTTTAATTTCATTATAATACCTGCAAAACTTGTAGCTGTCTCTAAAAGGAGGCCCTGGTAATGTTCATCGATGATTTTTTCTTCTTTCTTTTGAGAAATAATGGCCAGTGTATCTGTGGAAAGGGAAGAATTATATTTTGCAACAAACAAAAAAACATATTCATATAGACGCTGCGCTAACATCAAACTATGTATTGCGCTTCCAAATTCAGGAAATTTGAAAATCCTATGATAGGTCAGTACTTTTCCAATAACATCATTTTGGATAGACATAAGGCTAGGAACTAAAATGCAAGCTTGGTGAGCTTCTTGATTTTTAATAAGATCAACAAAAGCAGATACACTAGCTAAAGTACTATACTGCTCAGCAAGTGTGAGGCTAATTAAAAAAGCATTATTTCTTGCTGTTACTTTAATATCTCTAGCTTTCAAATAAAATGTCATTGTCCAAGTTATTATGCCGCCCAGTAAAACCCCAATTAGTGCAGAAAACATTAGATTTCTCCATGTTCTATATTATAAAACCACTGCTTAAACAGTGAAAATAATTTTCCTAGCATGATAGTGTACATGCAACTCTTTTTCTTCAGTTTTGATGTCTATTTTTAAAAATTTTTATCAAGGAGTATCGCTATGGTATTAAATATTCCCAACCTAAGCAAAGTGAAATTACTCAATTTTATTGGTCAGCTTTTCGTTGGCATGTTAGGTGCTGCAATGTTGTTTATTTTATTTCACCTCATTGAGCCATCCAAGCCTGTGGTTACTGCAGATGTTACCGGCATCATCAATCGATTCATAAAAAGTGAAATTTCCGCCAAATTACCGGCTGAACAAAAACAAAAGCAGGTACAGTTATTTGGCACTTTGCTGGAAAACACATTGCATAACTTCGCTAACAATAAACAAGTTATTCTGCTTCCTAAAGAAGCTGTCATCGCCGGTGCAAAAGATGTTACCGGTCAGATAGAAGGCCGGTTAAAAGCACAACTACCACCGATTAGTCGTAATTTTTAAGACTACTGCAGGTTATCACTATGTTAACTAAGTTATTTTGGAGCATTAGTTTGATATGCTGCCTGCCCTTGGTAGCTTCGGCAAAGAATTTGGGTGTCATAGGCCAAACTTACCTTATCGCGGAAACAGACTTTTTACAAGCTATTCAAAACCAAGTGCAACAAAAAGTCCAAAGCGGTGAATGGGCTAAATGGCAGGTGCAGCAAACCACGCGGCTACAAGCGTATGTCGATAGACCCACGCCTGTTGAAGGATTAACCCCAGCGCTTGAAACGCGCAGCCGACTTTATGACCCTGCCATAATCGTTCCCTATGATATCCGGGATAATCATAACCAGCTAATTGCTGCCAGCGGTTCCCGCCTAAACCCATTGGATGCATTGACTTGGAGTGAAGCGCTGATTTTCTATGATGGTGATAATCCTCAGCAAGTTGCCTGGGCACAGCAAATGGATCAGCAATTACAGGGCAAGGACAAGCTGATTCTGGTTAACGGTTCCGTATCAGAACAAGCCCAACGTTTTCAGAAACGAGTGTATTTTGACCAAGCTGAGCATTTGGTCAAGAGATTGAGCATTATGCATACACCTGCTTTAGTTCAACAAGAGGGCAAACAGCTTAAAATCACGGAGTTTAAGTTATGACCCGAAGCTTAATGTGGTTTCTAGGAGTATGGCTGGTTATGAACTCCTCATGGGCAGCTACCACACCTTGCACTGGCCGCCTGGTCAATCCGGTGACAGATATTTGTTGGGATTGCCTGTTACCTATCACTATTGGCTCAACAACGGTTGTCTCTGGGCATAATCCTGACACATCCAACCCAGGCTCACCCGTATGCATTTGTCCTGGCAATCCGATTCCGCAAATAGGCACAGCGATAGGGTATTGGGAGCCGATGGCTTTGGTGGATGTGACCCGCTCACCTTACTGTTTGGTCAATATGGGCGGCGTACATATTGGTAATAGCCCATATGACGCCGCAGTTGCCGTTGATAACGTGAATGAAAATACCAGCTTTTTTTATGTGCACTGGTATAACTACCCAGTGATGCAAATGCTCGGTGAATTAAGCAGTGGATGTCGGGAGGGAGGTGATTTTTCGTTAACCTATATGAGTGAGCTCGATCCTACCTGGGAAGATGACACGTTAGCGCTGACACTATTCCCCGAAACAACGCAGTTTGCCAACCTTGCTTCCCAAATGGCTTGCAGTGCGGACGCGCTTGCTGCTGATAGTGGTTTGGCCAATGATCAATTATTTTGGTGTGCTGGTGCTCAAGGAACGATGTATCCGGTGACGGGACATGTCGGTGAGCACATTGGTGGTGTACAGGCCAGTGTGTTGCTGAGCGAACGTCTAGATTTCAAGCTGCATCGCATGGGGCAAATAACGGATAGCAGTGCTTCCCATCTCTGCAGCTCCAGTGTAGAGCCAATTATGCCCAAATCCCGATACCGTTATCAGATGGTGAATCCAACGGCCACTACCTCAAGCACAGGTTGTCAGCCATTTGGCCGCACGACAATGACTTGGGGTGCGGCTCTAGAGCCACCTACCAGTATGGAAAACTACGGTTATTTAATCTGGCGAAAAAGAAATTGCTGTGAATAGCGCGAATTTGACAGATTATTCATTATTTAAAGATAAAATCAAATTTGTGAAGTGGTGATTAATTCAACAAACTCATTAAATTCTGTTTCAAATAAACTTTTAAAACGAACATCTTTGTGATGCTCATCATGATTCATGGCTAAAGGAAAAAGACCTTTATCAATATTCTTTTGGGCATAAGGTGAGATTCCAATTTGATTTATTATTTGAAATCTAAACTCAGCATCGGTAATTGATATAACGGAATATGGCATTTCTTTAATAATTTTTTTATCAATACCTTCTTTGTCTAACAATAAACATACTTTTTTTTCTAATTCTTTTAGAATCACCGGATTTAATAAAAGCCAATCTTCTAGGGTGATAACTACAGGGTATATGGGGCAACCATCATATTGCCAATTTGTTTTTTTAGTGCGTATATCTTCTACATTTTTATAATTCTGCACAATAAACTTAGCCATATTTTCCAGCTCATTGTCGAGGAAGCCGCTATTAGTATCAAATTTTGCGTCACGCAATAGACGCTTTGTTTTACATTCTATGCAAATCGCCCCCGTACTGTCTTTTAGAATCCAATCCACACCATGTTTTGTATCCTTGCATACTCGATATTGACTTTCTGGAATAATTGTAAAATTAGATGATGAAAAAGCGCGATTTAAAACTTTTCCAACATATTCTTCATAGGCTTCTCCATAAGCATTATCGAAACCAGGCTCTCCAACGACATCATAAAAAATTCCTTCAGTTATTCGTTTTATCAAATAAGATGGTAGTGGGCAAATTACTCTATTAGGATAATCATGATTAAAAGTAATTAATGGTGTGTTTTGAAGTGGGTTGAAGGTATATCCCCAAGTAGCGTTGTATTTTTGGGTTTGTCTAATGGTCTTTTTTAACGAATCAAAAGTTGAAGTTATATGTTTAAAAAATAATGCACCACGCTCATTATCTACACCCAATTTAGAATAATCTTGATTGATAGACATTCCCCAGTTGTTTAAAAAATGTCCGGAAATAGCCATTCCTAAGGTGTAAACTTGCTTTAATGTTAAGCCAATTTTATTTTCTACAATTGAGCTAACCTTTGAGCCTCCATAAATAAGATAGTATCTCATTATACTTTGGATGCTAGATGGAATTTGCCAGGGAAATTGTTGATGTATTTTGGCCTGAAGATTTCTAAACGCATTGTTTGAACCTTGTTGTTTAGCAATCTCTCCATCGATTCGCCTAATAAAATTAATTACATTAATAAATTCATTCAGTTTTTCTAGGCTGCGTATACCGTTTTGTTCCGAATGAAGTATTAGTTCTTTGGTTATGATTTCTAGTTCCCAAATGTAAAATGGTCCATAATTTTGTCGGATAATTCCAGGCTCCATTAGACAAGTTGGTTCAATCGGGCGAAATTTATTTTGATAAAATTCTTGATGATAGCGCCATATTATATGTAAAGAACCATGCAAATGAAATTTTTTCAAATAATTACGGAATGGTTTATAGTGATTATATATATCTATTTCTTTCAATGAATATCCCTAATTTAGGTAGTTTTTCTAAATATGGAAGTAATGTAATAGTGCTATCACGTAGCACGATTTCTAATCAGTTTTACCAGTTAATAAATCATCAGCCACCTCAAGTTCCAGTAAGACAGTAATGGAGCTGCAAATAGCTTTGAGTGCTTTAGCCCATTGCGGTGGCTCATTATTAAAAATGAGTTCAGCGTGGCTTAACCATTTTTCTCGGCTAGGCCACTGCGAATACGCAATCCACTGGTTTTCTTTGCCAACCACTTTATGCAGGCGCGACCCCACATCTTTGTTATATGATTTTACTTCCAACGTAGCGGTATGCCAAAGCGCTTTGAACTCATTTTCTTTTCCAGGAAGCACATTAAATTCATAAACGGCGCAAAACATATTTACCTCTTTATTTGGTTATGGGTTCAAACCTTTCTACTAAACGTGTCCGCATTGCCTCACAAACTGCCGAATCAGCTTTTTCAGGTGAGCCAACATCAAAAGGTGGATCAGGGTCATATTCTATTCCTAACTGCAATCGCTCAGCGATCGGTTGCCCCGCAATTTTTGCAGCTAATGTTAGCGCCATATCAATACCCGCAGATACTCCCGCAGCCGTCATAATTTTGCCGGATTCTACTATGCGCGCGGATACTGGTTCAGCACCCCAAGCAGGCAGACGATCCAAAGCTGCCCAATGGGAAGTTGCTTTCACACCTTCTAACAACCCAGCAGCCCCCAGAATCAAGCTGCCTGTGCAGACAGAGGTTGTCCAAGTAGTGGTCTGATGGATAGCTTTCACCCAGGCGAGTACCTCTGGATGAGATCGTAACGTATTGGCATTACCCGCACCGGGTATCAGCAATACATCAGCGGAGGTAATTTCCGCTATGCCGTAATCAGCGGTGAGTAGTAAACCAGAATCTGTAGTAATGGAACCCGCCCATTCCGCAACCCGGAAAACTTCAGCCCCTGGTAAACGGCAAAGAATTTCATGCGGGCCTACAGCGTCCAGTGCAGTCATACCTTCGTAAAATAAAAAAGCGATTTGCATAGCTGCGTACCTCTAAGTTATTGATGAAAAATGGAGTTTTTGCTATGAGTTTTAGACATCAGGCCAAATACACTAGCGCCCTTATCACTGGGCTGATTTTATTTTCTGTAACTCAAGCCATTTTCTCTGTCCCAACCCCCAATCCTCCTGAATATGCTGCCAACGATCAGGTATTAATTTTTGTATCCTTTTCCATGCCGACTGCTAGTTTAGCACAGTGGTTCAACCAAGCAGAAAAAATACAGGCTCCCTTGGTAATCCGTGGTTTGGTCAATCAATCTTTCCAACAAACGCAAACACAGATTCACGGACTGCTTACAGAACATTCGGGTGGTTTTATGTTAGATCCACGTTTATTCGATCAATATCAGATTAATCAGGTTCCTGCTGTGGTTGTGTGGGATGCATCTGCTTCCTGCTCGCAAGCTCAAAGCTGTATCCATCCTTATGACGTAGTCTATGGCAATGTAAGTTTGGAATATGCGCTAGAAACTATAGTTAAGCACGGTGACAACGCGGCCATTGCAAAAAATTTGTTACAGCATATGAGAGAAACTACACCATGAAGCAGTGCGTTTCGGTTCTAATACTATTCTGTTGGTTTTGCTCAACAGCGCTAGCTGATAGCTTTTGGGAACAGCATGCAACGGGTTGGCACTGGTACCAGGATCCGCAGAAAAATCAGACTAGCTCGGCACCGCCGATGAATCCTGTACAGATCATGGATATTTGGCAACAGCGCGTGAAATACTCTCTCGATCAAGCGATTTTAAATCCAACGCCAGAAAATGTGCGTACTTATATTGCTTTACAAAATCAGATCAGTACACAAGCTAATCAATTCGCGCAAACCTGGCGATCGGTCTTATTAAGCTATCCGCAATTAGACTATTCATTGCAGCATCCCACTAACACTATTGCAAAGCAAATCTATCTCGATCAGCAACAGCAAGATGAAGCTAAAGCAATACAGCAATTAGCTCAGCACAGCGGCTTATTTTTCTTCTATCGCAGCACGTGTCCTTATTGTCAGCGTTTTGCGCCAATTGTTAAAAACTTTTCGCAGCGTTATGGCATTAGTATCGTTCCCATTACAACAGATGGCATTGCCTTGCCAGAGTTTCCTGATTCTCATGCTGATCAAGGACAGGCCGCGCATTTTAATATTACACAAGAACCTGCATTATTCACGGTCGATCCCTACACACATCAAGCTGTTCCTGTTGGTTATGGTTTAATGAGTGAGGATGAATTACGAGAACGGATTTTACAAATTGCTCAGCATTGGCCAGCTCAAGGAGGTGTGCCTTGAAAAAAATAATGAATTTACTTTTGGTTTATCTAATGAGTATAGCTTCCGCTTCAGCAAGCATCAATTCAGACTTAAACAACTTTTTTAACGGTATGGGATTTTCCAACAACGAAACTGCACCCAATGCCTATCAAGGCCAAGCAGCCGGATTTTATAGCGGCGGTAGTTTATTTGCGCGTGATAGTGTACGCGATGTGCAGATCGTCCAGATAGACTTACCCAGTTTTCGTTCAGGTTGCGGTGGTATCGATTTATTCACGGGTGGCTTCTCGTTTGTAAATTCACAGCAACTCGTTGATGCTATGAAAAATATTATTAATAATTCCGTTGGTTATGCCTTTAATCTAGCATTGGAAAGTACTACACCCGAAATCGCTAATGTGATGAAGTACATTAACACCTTGTCTAATGATATCAACCGAGCGAATATTAACTCCTGCGAAACCGCTGCGGGTCTAGTTGGCGCAGCCTGGCCGAAGACCCATGAAGCTCAGCAGCAAGTCTGCCAGGACATCGGCACCAGCAATGGAATATTTACCGATTGGGCAGCAGCGCGGGAAGGTTGTAGCACTGGTGGCGATATGACTAAAACTTTAAATGGTGCAAGCAACAACCCAAATTATAAGAATATGCTATTAGCCAATGGGAACATTGCATGGAAAGCTATACAACAAAATAGTTTTCTTAGCAGTGATGCGCAACTCGCTGAATTATTCATGTCGCTCTCTGGAACCATTATTGTGCAAGGAGGAGGCAATGATAAAGCAGGTAATCAGTTTAAAGTCCTATCATCTTTAGCCGCCGACGACCAGTTGCTCAAAGCCTTATTACATGGTGGTTCTGCAAAAATTTACACTTGTGATACTACATCCAGTGACGGTTGTTTAAATCCTGCTATTCAAGCTATCACGATTTCAGAAAGTGCTGGGTTGCAAATCCAAGTGGCTAATTTATTAAACGATATGACAGATAAAATTCTCTCTGATACCGCTTTAACTCAAGAAGAAATAGGCTTATTACAAGCCACTCGACTACCCGTTTACAAGATGCTCAATGTGCAAAGCGCTTTTGCAGGCGATAAATCAGTGTTAGACCTTGCAAGCTATGCGGATGTAATTGCAACAGATATTTTATTCCAATACCTGGATGAGAACTTATCAGTAGTACATACCAGCGTAGGTAGTTTACAATATCCAGATAACATCATGGCGCAATTTGAGCGCAGCATTAGCCAGGCGCGCGCAGGCATTCGCGCTGCGCAGCAAAGTGCCTATTCACAGATAGCCATTGCCAGTCAATTGATTGAGCAAACACAAAACATTGAGCAGATGTTAGCCGGACAGCTATCAGCACAGCTGACAAATACGCTTAAGTGGGCGGATGCTTTGCGGCAATAGACTTGATTTGTAACCACCGTACCACAGATAAGGTATTTAGTGTTTTGAGGATCATATTTCGATGAAGCATGAAACAACATCCCTGAAGCAAGATTTATAATAACCAAGTTGGTGACTTTAACAACTAATGAGGTGACACAAATGCAAAATCAAACTTTATCTGCTGATCAGGAAAAACTAAAATCTATTGCTGTCAGTATTTATCATGCTTGGGAAAAAGCGCTTGCAAATAAGGATATTGAAGGTCTTTTAAAGCTATATGCTCAGGATGCCATTGTAGAGAGTCCATTAATTCCACATTTATTAGGAGCGTTTCCTGGGATATGTGTAGGTCAAGTAGAATTGCGTAGATTTATTGAGCAAATAATTCAGCGTCAACCATCGATTAGGCGCTTTTACATGCAAAATTTGTTCACAGACGGTAAGACACTGATATTCGAATATCCCAGACAATCTCCTGAAGGTGAACAAATGGATTTTATGGAAGTGGTAGAAATTAAAGATGGCTTAATACAACATCATAAAGTTTACTGGGGATGGCGTGGATTTAAGGTGATGCAAGATAATCTACATTGGTGTTAATCTTGAGTTAGAAAATGAACCTAGATGATCAAATTGCAAAAATTGCTAGCCTGATTGGAGATAAGACCCGTTCTGCTATTTTGTTGGCATTAATGGGTGGAAAGGCTTTAACAGCGGGCGAATTAGCATTGCGTGCAAATATTTCTCCACAAACGGCTAGCAATCATCTAAAAAAATTATTGGATGCTAATTTAATCGAACTGATAAAAACGGCGTCACGGTATCGTTACTATAAAATTTCTTCGCCATTGGTTGCTAGGGCATTAGAATCTTTAAGCTTGTTATTGCCAGATAAACAACGTCCGCCAAGACATGAAAAACTGGATCAAAACATTTGTTTCGCCAGAACCTGTTATGATCACCTCGCGGGAACGCTTAGTGTTAAAATTACAAATGCATTGCTAAATAAGAAATTTATCCAGTTATGTAATGAAAAATTCGTATTGACATCGCAGGGCGATGATTTTTTCAAAAAAATTAATATCAACTGCCAAGATTTGATAAAACTGAATCGACAATTTACCAAACCCTGTTTAGATTGGACCGAGAGAGAATATCATTTGGCTGGCAGTTTAGGCAGCTCATTTTTAGATTATTTGCTGAATAATAGATTGTTGATGCATTCAAAAAATAAATCGAGAGTCATTTTTTTGACTGAACAAGGTCGACAATGGTTAAAACAACAGCTTGAGATTATAATTTAAAGTGCACAAAACCAGATTTGACTCCGCTCCCTCTTAATTATTGGATTCTTTGCTCATTTTTTCTTTATCTGCTAATTTGGTTAAATTTGACGACGGAACCCAAAAGGTATGTTTTGATTTTTCTTCCATAACCCAAATGGAGTCAATATCTACCGGAACGTTGAGAATAGAAACTCTTAATTTATTGACACCCTTTTCGCATTGAGAAAGAGCCTCATCGAAAGTATTAACTCCAGCTTCTTGTCTTAATGTACTAATCAATAAATTGGTTTCATTGGGCTGTCCTTCAGACTCCGGATATTCAGGCTCTCCCGTTCTATCGGAAATATTTGGCGGTCTTCCCAGCATCTCATAGCTTGATCCTACCAGACCAATAATCAGTGAAGTATAGTTAGATAACTCGCGCGTTGGACACATATAATATGGAACTTTATCTTGAGTAGCAGACGTTATTGCTTTATCGCCAGCTACACACGGAGTTTCAAAGCATGAGTTGGTTTTACCCAAAGCAATAGATGAATAAATAAAAAACAATATCCCCAATATACGTCGTGATCTCATTGGTTTTCTCCTTAATTTAACCCTTTGTACTTAGATTGGTCACGTCCTACCAGCATTACTTTCATTTCTTGCTCCGCAAAGAGATAAGCGCATGCATTGCCAATCGTGCTGGTTGTTCCGACAATTAAAATCACTTTATTTTTCATATTGGAAATCTTCAAAAATGCCGATTTTTCTCTCAGCTATAGTGAAGTGTTCACATTGTTGATCAAGATTATTATATGCTTCAAAATTCTGAGTTTTGAAATTTTCAAAATCGTCAATTTTATCCCATCGATCAATTGTCATATATCTAGCTGATTTAGCATGATCTTTTAATAACGTAGTGCCATGGTAATTTTTAGATTGGCCAAACAATAACGCCCATGCGCCATGTGAACTATATATTTCTTCGAATAAGGCTACTTGTGAAGATTCAACATCAAATTCCCAGATAATATAAATCATTGCAATATCCTACTTCTAACTTTCATTGAGATTACCCAATTCATTGGAGTCTTTCATGAGTATTGAACTTTCTATTATTACCTATGGCAACGGCGATATTCTGCGTGAAGTATTTAACGCCATCGCTGCTGCTATGAACAGCGATTCAGCTTACAGTACCCTGATTCATCTAGCCATTGGCATAGCCGGAGCTTGGGCTATGCTGGATCTGGTCGGTAAACGCAGTTTGACCGTGCTGGTGCGTTGGTTTGCCTTGTATTATTTGGCATTCTATGT
>FTIX01328460.1_pt1 | contig 21944 bp, 21 predicted proteins | sample 1658561 | NCBI WGS metagenome assembly FTIX01 (sample SAMEA3914836, study PRJEB12502) | metagenome | biome: forest; material: soil | place: Canada | collected 2011-07-03 | depth 0.3 m | reverse complement strand
GTATTATGAAGTAGATCGTTGCAGATACGTGCCTCAGTACTACAAAGAAACTAAATGCCGTAAAGTTCCTGAGTACTATGAAGTAGACGATTGCAAAGTTTGCAAAAAAGAAGTATGCGATACACATTGCAAATATGTACCTAAATACTACTGGAAACATGTATGCGGATCAGAAGCCAGCAATATTGGCGGCGGATGCGCTACTGGATCTTGCTCACGATAAGTAAGCACTGATCCATGATGGCTCACCTGCGCTGTTTAGCAGTTCAGGTGAGTTTTTTTTAGAACCTGTCTTCACCTCATGATCAGGTTGTTTAATCATGGACTGAAGACAGGTTATTAATTAGTGTGAATTTTTTCAAATACTTCACGCCACTGGTTCAATGTTCGGATGCGATGCTCTTGTGCATAAGACTTAATGTCAGTATTAAGTTTTAAATAGTTTATAGTTCCAATTTTATATTGTAATTCCTCCCAAGAATCAAAATAAGTGAAAAGAGCTTGCCGCTCTGGTGCATACCATTCGGAGAGATCGAAGAGATCGTTTTCAATTAAAAGAGGAAGTTCTGGATGGAAATAGTTTTCACCCTGTGCAAGTTCTATGAAAAATTTTTTAGATGGGATGAAGTAGGGGATACCTAGTGCTATATTTTCAAATAAAGCAAGATTCGACCAAGCATAAGGAAGATGGATGATTCCCTTGAATTCAGCAAGATCGGCGGCGCCATTATACCGGCCTCGATATGAGGGAATGTTGAGAGAAGCGCACTTTTCAGAAAGATCTATATAGAAAAATTCATTATGATAAGGAGGTAAAAAAAACCGTTCTTTTTTTTCAACATTTGAAGGAACCAAAGAGAAGAAATCCCTATTTTCTTCAGACGTGTAACAAGCACATGGGGTGATCGTTAAATCTCCCGTATTAAGACCCTTACTGCGCGCGTAGTAATGTTCAAATGCATTATAGGCAATGACAGTGACAGAGTTGGATCGACAGGCTTCGTCGAATAGCTGATAGTATTCGGCATCTGGAAAGTCGCAGTCTAAGCTCTCCTTATCGAAATAGTCAAATCTATTGCAAATCCAAATAATTAAAGGCTTGTTGTAATTATTCTGCAGAAAAATACGCGACAAAGGAGCAGTATCGGATGTAAGAATGACATCAAATTGCGAAAAGTAGGCTTTGTGTTTTTCCCAAATTCTTTCTGCTCGTTCCCGTCCAATATTATACAGGGCGTTTTGCGTGGTAGTGGTGTTGTCAAGAAAATCAGGAGAAAAATTTGGAATATACCAAGTCGTGAGGTCTAAGGAAAGAGCTCGAGCTACGCCTTCAAATTCCACAGCGCATCCATGATGAAACGTGAGATGCAGAACTTTTGGAGGGGCTGCAATTCCTTCAGCAAGAAAGAAGCAGAAAAAAAATGCAGACAAGGTTTTCTTTAGAAATCGGATAAGGGACATACAATTCACCAAGAGTAAAAATTAGTTCTCGATAAAGCCAAGTCGTTGGAGAAAATCTAGCATTGTATGGATTCTATTAAGATATGTATGTTTTGTTTGAACAAACTCGACTAGAGAGACGAGTTCATCGGGATGCAGCTGAGCTAAACGCTCTTGAGCATCGTAAAAAAGTTGATAAGAGTCTGAATTGTATATAATTTTTCCTTCAAATAACTCATAAACACGATAAGAATTGGTAATCCCCATCTGTCCATAACTAATGTTTTTAAAGATTCGGCAAGGAATGTAACCGACTTCCTTTTGCCAACTTCCCACAATCGCAGGAGCCATGTAGGAGCTGCTAATAAGTTGAATATGTTCTTTCTGGGAGATTCCCGTTCCGGATGAATTTTTTGCTATGAATGGGATCCCATTTTCATTACAGGCGTTTATAAATGGAAGGAGTTCCTCTCTATTTCCAAAACGGCCGTCGCCCACGGTGCCTATCCAAAAAATAGAGCGGCTCTGTTGAACTGTTGCAAGGTTACTTTTAATGACTTCAATTTCGTTGGGTAGAAGGTCTGTAGCCCAAGGCATGTAAAGGCATTTTCCCTGGAGATCAAAATAAATACAGGGCCCAACTTTTTCAAAAGAAGGATAAGCAAGGACATCGTCTGTATAGACTTGAAAAAAAGCAGTTTGTAGGTCTCGGTATTTAGAGGGACAGCCCGGATTGTGGACTAGGTATATGCAATCAGATCGAAGTGGGATGTTTTGATCTACTTGACCTTCTGTAAGAAACAAGGTATTCGCATAATCAAAATCAACAGGAGCAGTCTCATTATCTAGCCAATACGTGCAGTAACCTAAATGCTGGAACCCGGCAAAGAAAGCACCGTGAATATAAGAATGCGTGTGGCTGTGGAGTTTATGTCCCCAGATGACCACTTTGTCAAAAGTTCCAATGCAGAGATCTGCTGTAAAAACGAGCAGGAGAAATAAGGTAGGGAAAAATTTGGTCATAAGAGCTCCTTGAGGCCACTTTGTCATAGCCTATTTCTGATGTCTAAATAAAAACAAGAAATTTCTGTAATCCCACCTCTCTTGGGGTGCAATTAAAAATGTGGGTTGAGCGAAATGATCGAGGAATGCTTGTGAAAAAAAAAAGTTCTCTACGTTTCCTCGGCGTCCTTTGTGACTCTCCGGTTGCCTTCCAATCTAAAAGCTTAGTTTAAGAGCAGGTTAACCGCAGAGCCACACAAACGCTGAGGTCAATGACCAAGTAAAAAGATGCAGAAGAATGGAATTGAGGCTACAGCTATCGTGTAATTAAATTTTAATTGACTTATCTTGATCAGCCCTATTAGAGTGAGTTTATCCTTACGAACCTGCCTCACGCACTCAGTCGGATGATTTGGCAGTAGATTTGTAATCGCGGGAGAACTACCTCTAAGAGCCTCTCTCGTGCCTGATTACGTAGATTTTTAGACAGTTGTGGATTATGAGAAAATTAGGTGTGTTCATCACAGTTCCATTTCTACTAGCCATTCCGCCCGTACTGGGTTGGCTAATTGGGCGATGGTTAGACGAAAAATTACACACACAGCCTTATCTCATGTATCTTTTAATTATTCTGGGATTTGTTGCAGGTTTTAGAGAACTGTACCGTATTATTAAACAATTTGGTAGTGAACCATGAGTAGCTCCTACATTGCTTCCATGGTAATCGAAGTCCCCGAGCTGCCTAACTTTGTCAGCTTAATTAAGAAAGTATATGGGGATTCCCCATGGGTCATGCTGCTACACGAATGGGAAAATATTGTATTTGCTCTGATCGTGACCTTGGGAATTTTAATCACTTTTTACATAGGGACTCGCAATGCAACGCTGCTTCCTTCCAGTTTTCAAAACTTTTTAGAATGGTTTGCTGAGAATTTGCAGAGATTTGTCGTGGAAGTGTTGGGGAAAAAAGGAAAAAAATACGTGCCTTTTTTAGGCACATTATTCCTATACATTCTCAGTATGAATTTATTTGTATTAGTTCCCTTGATGAAAGCCCCTTCTTCGAGCCTAAATATTACCGTGGCCTTGGCGTTATGCGTGTTTGTTCTCGTGCAATATTTAAACATAAAAAACTTTGGCTTTTTGGGGTTTCTATACCATCTTGCCGGTTCTCCGAAGGGTGCGATAGGATGGGCTTTAGTGCCTTTGATGCTGCCAATAGAAATTCTTACTCAGCTGACAAGGCCTCTCACTTTAGCTTTACGGCTATTTGGAAATGTATTAGGAGAAGACATTTTGATTGGTACGTTTGCCTTATTTGGAGTGACATTCCTTTCTTCTTATGTATATGAACTCCCTTTAGGCATACCGCTGCAAATCCCGTTCATGTTTTTAGCGCTGCTCACGGGCTTAATGCAAGCATTGGTATTTACTTTGTTAACCACAGTATATATTTTGTTATCAACACCAGATCATAAGTAAGGAGAAAAGATGGATGGTTCAACTGTAGCAATTTCTGCTTCTGCCATAGGAGTCGGTTTGGCGGCTCTAGGTTCCGGAATTGGTTTGGGGCTTGCGGTCGCTGGGGCTTTGGAAGCAATTGGTCGTCAGCCAGATGCCTCTGGTAAAATTATGACAAATATGATTATTGGGGCTGCGTTGATCGAGGCATTAACAATTTATGCTTTGATTGTATTCTTTATTTTGCTTGGACGAACAGGTGGTTGAGGGCGGCAATGAAATTAGAATTAGGACAGGTTGTTACTCAAATTATTTCCTTTCTATTCATGCTGTGGATTTTGAAGAAATATGCCTGGAAACCTCTTTTCAATGTTTTGGAAGCAAGAAAAAGTAAAATAAAAAAAGATTTCGAGGCCATTGAAGCTCAACAGCTAGAAGTGGAAAGTATTAAAAAAGAATACATAGAAAAACTCAAACAGGTAGATGCGTATGCTCGGATAAAAACTCAAGAAGGGATTGATCAAGGCAAACAAGCAGCGCTCCAGATTCAGAAAGAAGCGCATGCACAGGCGAAAGCTCTGATTGTGCAAGCCCAATCAGACTTGCAAAAAGAGATTCGTGAGGCTAAGCTTCAACTCAAGAGTGAGGTGGCAAATATGGCAATCATGGCGGCTGAGAAGGTGATTGGACAGAATTTAAATGACCCCCAACAGAAGCGCCTAGTTTTAGACTTCATTGAACAAATGGAGCCCAATCAGTGATTTGTTCAGAACTTGCTTTAAGGTATGCCAAGGCATTGTTTAAATTAAGCTCTTCAACGGAAGAGCTCAAAAAGTGGTCAGACGACTTAAATCAACTGAATACTGTTTTAAACAAGACACCAGCGCTTATGCAGTTTTTCCGCTCTCCTGAAACGACTCAACAAGAGAAGGAGCAAGTGATTCGAAGTGGTTTTGGAAAGTACTTGGACTCCGGCGTGACTCAGTTTTTAATATTTTTGCTGGCTAAAAGACGTTTCCAATACCTTCCTTTAATCATTCAGCAATATGGACAAATAGTGAGAGAGGTATTGGGGATCTTGGAAGGACATTTGACTACAGCTGTGCCAATTGAGGGTCTTTCAAGGGATCAGTTGGTACATGTGATTGAAGAGAAATATAAAAAAAAACTGCTTTTAGAAGAAGAAATAGACCCGAAGCTTATCGGTGGAGGTGTTTTAACCATCGATAATTGGTTGGTAGATTTTAGCATTCGTACAAAATTGGCAGATCTTAAAAAATCGTTAGGAAGTCACCATGACACTTAAACCTGAAGAAATTGCTTGGGTGATCGAGCAGGAAATAAAAAACTACACACAAGAGAAGAAGTCTCTGGAATCTGTTGGCTATATTCTTCAATTAGGAGACGGCATCGCGCGTGTTTGGGGCTTAAATGATGTCATGATGGCGGAGTTGGTCGAGTTCTCAAATGGCGTACTTGGCATGGTTTTGAACTTAGAACTGGATAACGTAGGTGTTGTCTTATTGGGCCCCGAAGAGGGACTTAAAGAAGGGGATATTGTAAAACGGACAGGAAAAATTTCTTCTGTTCCAGTAGGAGAAGCTCTTTTGGGTCGTGTTGTAAATCCTCTAGGAATTCCTCTTGACGGTAAAGGTCCCATTGTCACAGATCATTATCGGCCTTTAGAATACCAAGCTCCCAATGTTGTACAGAGAACTCCAGTCAACCAGCCATTGCAGACTGGAATAAGAGCGATTGATGCCATGATTCCCATTGGATTGGGACAAAGAGAGTTGATTCTGGGGGATCGGCAGACAGGGAAAACCGCCATTATTTTGGATACGATTATCAATCAGAAGGGAAAGGGAGTTTACTGTTTTTATGTGGCCATCGGTCAGAAAACGTCGACTGTTTCTCAGGAAATTGCTCTTTTAACTGCACATGGAGCAATGGAATATACAACCGTGATCTTAGCATCTGCATCCGATCCAGCTCCTTTGCAGTATATAGCTCCTTATGCAGGCACGGCCATGGGGGAATATTTCATGTATAGCGGAAGGCATGCCGCTTGTTTTTATGACGATCTCTCCAAACATGCTCAGGCTTATCGCCAACTTTCCTTACTATTGCGCCGTCCGCCCGGACGCGAGGCATATCCTGGGGATATTTTCTATCAACATTCTCGGTTATTAGAACGGGCCGCTAAGCTGAACGATCAGATGGGGGGAGGATCCTTAACTTCAATCCCTATTATTGAAACCCAAGCAGGAGATGTGACCACCTATATCCCTACTAATGTGATTTCGATTACGGATGGGCAGATATATCTTGAAGCAGATCTGTTTCATGCAGGAATACGTCCTGCAATCAATGTGGGGATTTCAGCTTCTAGGGTAGGGGGCAAGGCTCAAACGAAAGCGATGAAAAAAGTCGCGGGCAGCTTACGCTTAGACTTAGCGCAGTATAGAGAACTTGCAGCTTTTACGCAGTTTGGATCTGAACTCGACGAGAGAACTCAGGCACAACTAGCCCGTGGTGAGGTCATGGTGGAAATTCTTAAACAAGCAAAATTAGCACCTTCTCCCTTGGAAGAACAGGTGATGATTATTTTTGCAGGTTCTCAAGGATATCTTGACGACATTCCGATGGAATCGATTAAATCTTTTGAGAAAAAATTCTTTGTTTACATGCAACAAGAACATGCAGAGGTTCCGCGTACAATTGCAGAGACTAAAGAGTTAGATGATCGGACAACCGCTTTGCTGCGCCAGGGATTAGAAATGTTTAAAGAAAAATTTATGGCGACGGTTCAAAAAGATAAGTCCGCCAGTTCAATAGTGAGTCACCCTTAACCATGAGCACGTTGCGTGATATTCGTAGACGGCTGCGTTCCGTTGAAAATACAAAAAAAATTACCGATGCCATGGAACGAGTAGCTGCGGCTCAGCTACGGCGCGCTCAGGAAAAGGCCGAGCAATCACGGCCCTATATTTTGAAGATGAAGGAAATTTTAGATAGGCTTACGCTGTCTGAGCATAACAATCCTTTGTTTGAGCAACGAGTAGTAAAAAAACGAGCCTTAATCGTCATCTCTGCCGACAGAGGTCTTTCAGGCTCATATAATAGTAACTTGCTATCTGCGGCCGACAATTTTTTAAAAAAGCAGGTAGAAAACACGGAACTATTTCTCTTTGGACGGAAGGCAATTGAGCACTATAAACGCGGCCACTGGACTGTTGTGGAGGAGTTTATGGGCTGGGGAGGGAAAATTTCGCTTTCAGAGGTAAAACAATTTTCCGATAAGCTGATAGATCTTTTTCTAACCCATTCACTTGATGAGGTTTGGGTGATCTATACCCAATACGTGACGTTAATGAATAGACGGGTAGTCTTAGAAAAACTGCTAAACATTGCGCCTCATGCAAGCGAAGACAACTCCACTTGGATCAACTATATTTTTGAGCCTAATCCCGAAGAGATTTTGGAAAGCATGCTGCCCCTATATTTAGCGACCCATCTTCAAGCGGCTTTTGACGAGGCTTATGCAGCAGAATTAGCTGCTCGGATCATTGCGATGCAGGTTGCAAGCAAAAACTCACAAGAGATGATCAATGACCTTACGTTGATTCGGAATAAGGTTAGGCAAGAAGGAATTACAAAAGAAATTATTGAGATTGCAACGCATTAAACGGAGCCTCTATGGGAAAAGGAAAAATAAGACAGGTCATTGGCCCTACAGTCGATATTGAATTTCCGCCGGGGGAGTTACCCAACATCTTCAATGCGATTACCATTGAGTCCCCTGAACAAGGAATTCACCTTACCGCTGAGGTTTCCATGCATTTGGGGGATAACCAAGTGAGATGCATAGCTCTTTCTTCAACTGAACGATTGGTTCGAGGAATGGAAGCAATCAACACAGGAGCCCCCATCAACGTCCCTGTTGGGCCAAACACATTGGGGAGGATCTATAATTTGTTAGGGGAGCCAATCGATGAGCTGGGACCTCTAGATCAAACAACACCAAAAGCGTCAATCCATCGTTCTGCTCCAACGTTAGAAGAACAGGAAACTCATCGATCTATTTTCGAGACAGGTATTAAAGTGGTCGATTTAGTGGGTCCATTTCCAAGAGGAGGAAAGGTGGGCCTTTTCGGCGGAGCGGGAGTAGGGAAATCTGTCATTGTGATGGAGCTTATTCGTAACATTGCCACACAGCACGGGGGTTTTTCTGTTTTTTGCGGGGTTGGAGAAAGAACGCGTGAAGGAAATGATCTTTGGCTTGAAATGAAGGCATCGGGAGTGTTGGCAAAAACAAGTCTAGTTTTTGGGCAGATGAACGAGCCGCCAGGAGCCCGAGCAAGGGTTGCGCTTACAGGCTTGACGATGGCCGAGTATTTTAGAGACGTTGAGCATCAGGATGTATTGCTATTCATAGATAATATTTTTAGGTTTGTACAGGCAGGATCAGAGGTATCTGCATTATTAGGAAGAATGCCTTCTGCGGTTGGCTATCAACCCACACTTGCCACAGAAATTGGGGAGTTGCAAGAAAGGATTACCTCTACAAAATCAGGATCGATTACCTCGGTACAAGCCATTTATGTCCCAGCAGATGATTATACGGATCCTGCGCCAGCCAGTTTGTTTACTCACTTAGACGCAGCGATCACATTGTCTCGGCAATTGGCAGAAGTGGGGATTTACCCGGCAGTTGATCCGCTCACATCTTCTTCACGCATCCTAGATCCTGATATCGTGGGGGTAGAACATTATGGAGTGACCATTCAGGTTCAAAAAATCCTCCAGCGGTATAAAGATCTGCAAGACATTATTGCCATCCTGGGTATTGAAGAGTTATCAGACGAAGATAAACGTACTGTCGCAAGGGCGCGTAAGATTCGGAACTTCTTATCACAGCCTTTTTTCGTTGCAGAAACATTTACGGGCAAGCCTGGCAAGTATGTGAAGCGGGAGGAGACAATAAAAGGATTTAAAATGATCGTTGAAGGCGAACTGGATGATATTCCAGAGCAAGCTTTTTATATGAAAGGGAATATAGAAGAGGTGATTGAAGCAAAAGATGGATAGTAAAACGTATCATTTTTTTTTAGCAACCCCGGAAGGAGTGGTCTTTGACGACCTAATCTATTCGTTGATAGCCCCAGGAATGATGGGTTATTTAGAGGTTTTGTCGCACCACGCACCCCTAATCTCTTTATTAAAGCCTGGGAAATTGGTCATTAAGGACAGTCACAGAAAAACATTCAATTGGGATCTGAACGACGGATATCTAGAAGTCTCGTCCAATCAAGCCATCATTCTCACAAGTGCGACGTCTCTCTGCAGGTGATTGAGAAATCAATTCAATGAGACAGTTTCCTTTTACAGACAGTACAGTAAAAAAAGTGCGGCCAGTGCTGGTTCTTTCATCGGCTCGTCATTTTGGCTCGAAGATAGATTTTAGTGTGATGCCTATGATTATTTCTTTAAAGAGAAATCAAGATCTTTGGCCTGCCGATATTATCATTGAGAATCTTGCCGCCATAGATTAATTCTTGCCTCCTTAGGCATTCTATCCAAAACAGATCGACAATGCGTTCGAAATAGGATGCAACAGATCTTTGCTTTCTAGCGTCGGAGGTTTAAAACGCACCTTACGCAATGCGGGAGCTTTTGCTTCAGCCCAAATGCAGCTCCCGGTGCGTAAGATGAGTTAAAAGGTAGATTTTAGAGATTTTTCTGCTATTTTCATAATGATAAAGCTTAAGAGAGCAAATCCGGTCAGTGTTAGGCCTACAGCCAAAGGAACGATCGTAGCAGGAAGAGCAAGGCAAACGAGTGCGATAATGGACAGAGCTAGAATCGTGATGTTGTCAGCAAAGATAGCCCTACTTAGCCTCTCTCTGTGCACGGTATCGGAGGGATTAGCGCAAGATGAATGACAGGCTGTGGCAATAGAAAAGCACATATATATCTCCTATGTGTATAGGGTTAAAGTTGGTTTAATTGCTAAAATTTTAGAGATTATTAATTTAAAATAAAAGAAAAAAAGAAAGACTGTTATTTTTGAGTGCCATTAAAGGTGCGGGGTTAGCGGATAGAAGTTGGCGAAATGATACGAGTAGAAAAAATTCTCTGCGCTGCCTTGGCGTTCTTTGCGGCCTTGTTATTTCCAATCTAAATGCTTAGTCTACAAGCAGGTTCACCGTAGAGTCGCAAAGGACGCTGAGCAAATGCGGAGAGAACTTTAATGACTAAGTAAAAGATGCAGTAAACATGGCTACCGTATATCAAAGATAGAGCTGGGGATTGAAAACTGGATCGTTTTTCCAATATCCGGTAGTGGGGTATTGAGAGGAAGTTCGCCTGCTGGAATAATTGTGATGTGACCTCCTGCTTTTCCTTTCCCAAAATAGGGAGGAATTGATTCGCCTTTAAAAATTTTATTCAGTTCAAAAATGATGGAATCGTCTACTTTTAGATAAACAAATCCCCGTTGATCTTGACACAATTCGCCTTCTAGACGAGGTTTGGTGCGCTATTTCCATTCGATCACACGCATTTGAGGAATCACTTTTGTCATCGTAAGCGCCGAACTGATTAGGTGGCATGCTCCCTCAAGATAGTCTCCGCGGTTAAAAGCAGCGATTGCTTGATTCATATTTAATAGGATCTGGAGGAGCATGCAGGTCGCTAGGATTTCTATATAGCCAATGGACAGAAAAAGTACGTGAATTTTCATTGAGTGAAAAATAAGTATTGGTGATGGCGAGTAGTTCTGCTTCTACCACTCTTTAGATCCGTCTTGTTCGCCCTTACCCTTTATCATCCTGCCAAGTTAGGCTAACTTTTATTCTGTTTTCGCTTATCATGTAACGAGACACACATACCAGGCGGTTCAAACATGCAAGAAATAGAAAAACCTAATGAGTCCCCAGGAAAAGATTTCATTCGTCGTGTGATTGAAGAAGACATCCGGAAAGGTCTCGATAAAAGCAAAATAGTGACACGCTTTCCTCCAGAGCCAAACGGCTTTTTACACATTGGCCATGCAAAGTCTATTTGTTTAAATTTTGGAATAGCAGAGGAGTACAATACTGTCTGCCATCTTCGCTTCGACGATACAGATCCAACGAAAGAAAACGTTGAGTATGAGGAAGCCATACAAGAAGATGTCCACTGGCTTGGTTTTGACTGGAAAGGAAAATTGTTCCATGCTTCCGATTATTTTGAGCAGATGTACAACTTTGCCACGCAATTGATTAAATCTGGAAAAGCTTATGTGTGCGGTTTAAATGAAGAGGAAACTCGTCAGTACCGCGGCACAGTGACAACTGCTGGGAAAATAAGCCCTTATGCAAAACAGACGGTTGAAGAAAATTTAGAGCTGTTTCAAAAAATGAGGGCGGGGGAGTTTCCTGATGGAGCGTATGTGTTGCGTGCTCGTATTGATATGGCCTCTCCTAACATGAAAATGCGAGATCCGCTTTTATACCGGATACGTCACGCGCACCATTACCGAACAGGGGATGCATGGTGTATTTACCCGATGTATGACTATGCGCATCCCATTTCAGATGCGATCGAGGGAATTACGCACTCTATTTGTACCCTCGAGTTTGAAAACAACCGAGAGATCTATAACTGGGTTCTTGACAATCTTAAAGTAAAATTTCCTTCTAGGCCTTTTCAATATGAGTTTGCTAGGCTCGATTTAGAAAATACAGTCATGAGCAAACGTAAATTACTTCAGCTTGTCGAGAACAAATATGTCAGCGGGTGGGATGATCCGCGACTTCCCACAATTGCAGGACTTCGGCGACGTGGTTGCACTCCGGAGGCGATCAGAAAGTTTTGTGAATTGGTAGGAGTTGCAAAAGCAAATAGCTCTGTTGAGATGTCTCAGTTTGAGTTTTGTTTAAGGGACGACTTGAACAGCAAGGCTCCTCGTGTGTTGGCAGTATTAAAGCCATTAAGGGTGGTGATTGACAACTGGCCGCAAAATCAAGAGGAGTTGCTAGATGCTTCCTATTGGCCTCACGATATCCCTAAAACTGGGTCGCGGAAAATGCCATTTACCCGAGAGTTATATATCGAACGCGATGACTTTTTGGAAAATCCTCCCAAGGAGTTCTTTAGGCTTGCTCCAGGACGTGAAGTGAGGTTGCGGTACGGATATTGCGTGACTTGTACTCATGTAGAAAAAGAGGCAAATGGCGAAATCATCGCTGTACATTGCACATATGATCCAGAAACTCGCAGCGGACATGCTCCTAATGGACGCAAAGTCAAAGGAACGATTCATTGGGTCTCCGCCTCTTCAGTTCCCGCAGAAGTGCGTCTTTACAAAGAGCTACTACTCGATTCGCATGAGTTATCGGACGGTGACTTCTTATCGCATATCAACCCGAATTCTCTGGAAGTTTTATCCGGTTGCCGCGTGGAACCTTCTCTGGCGCATGCGGCTCCAGGTGATCGTTACCAGTTTGAGCGGCAGGGCTATTTCTTTGTGGATCCGGTAGACTCTAAACCAGAGAAGCTAGTGTTTAACAGAATTGTGACATTGAAAGACTCTTGGAGCAAAAAGCAAGTAGGGAGAGGGGTGTAAAAGACTAAAGGACGAGTAAGGACAATAACGACACCCTTGTTAAGGGAACCTCTTGCAGAAAGCACGAACGCCTCATTAAGCTCGTTTAAACCCTTATCGTCCTTTGTCCTTTCGCCCTCAGATGGGCTCTTAAGGAGTTTGTAGAGTTTCTGGCCACTTTCGTCGAGCTGCAACACCAACAGTATCAAACTCGGCAAAATTCACGCGGAAGCCGACTGGGGAGAAGCCTCCAACAATCACTTGATAGCCTTGAATACTCTCTTGACAGCGTGTATATGACCATGGATCATCGGCAAATAGACGTTTTTTAGAGCGCAAATACGTTGCCAAAATAGCAGCGATTGCTTCTAAAGTAGTGGGAACTTCGTAAGGGACTTGAGCCTTTCTAGCAAGTGCAGCGATAATATCTTTTTGCTTAGCATAGCTCTCGCCTTTCGTTCCGTTGATCTCCGCAGCTGTTATCAACAGCCAAGCTGGCTCATCGGTGGGCTCATCTAATCCAATTGTAGGCCACGCTTCTCTACGGCCTCCGTCGTTCATTGCGAGATATTTTCTTGCGCACGCTTCAAGCTTTTTAATAGTAAGGCCCTGGGGTATCCTTACGAGTACGTGAGTTTCTACAATTCTTTTTCCAGGGAAAGCTTTATACGAACGCCTAAGCTCTTCTTCAATGTTCTCGGGTAGAGACAAGTGTTCTTGTGTAAAATCTACGTCTCTTACGATCTCGTCATCCCACTGAGCCCAATGTTTGCTATTAAAAGCAATTTCTCGGTATATCGCTTTCTGCCGGAGAATGGGTGTGCGTGCAACTGTGTTCCATTTCTTACTGACACGTTCACTCACTCCAAGATTGTGGAGATCGAGATAAGAAAAAATATGATAAACGGTAACGGCACTGGGAATGACTTCAAAAGGATCTTTATTCGTAACAGTGGGTCCGTTGTTTTCGCTTTTAGGCTTATCCGTAACAGTGAGCTCCTGGTTTTCGCTTTTAGGCTTATTATTAGCAGGAGGGAAACAGTGATTCCAGCAAGCGGTGACGATCATGCAAATCAGCTTAAAAACTCCGCAAATCACGATAGGAGCCCAAAGACATTGAGCAAGTTTTTTGAGAGTAGTCGGAATAGGTGATTTAAAAAAATCTTGTGAAATTTTAGTCGTACGAGCTCTAGAAGATAAACAGGCGGATCCAATTTCATAAGTCACAGAAGCAATACCTCCCAGAGGGAGTAAATTTAAAGCCCAATCTTTTTTTGTCCAATCTTCTGTGATGCAATTGTAACCCAACAGTACACTATTCTTGCCACTCATTAATTAGTCCATTTAACAATATGAAAATTACAATTATGTTATTCTAATGGGTTATTGTAACGTGGAGTAGTTTTTTTAAAAATCATTTTTAATGCAACTTGTGCTTTGCTTATTAAGATGGGCCTGATTATGCAAAGACCATAGTTCTTACTCGCATCCATTATCCTGATTCGCAACCGCTTTTTACGGTTGCTGAGTTTCAGGGAGTTTCTTTGTACGAACCTCTTCGAGTAATTCAGAGATGATCTGGGCAACAGGAAGTGTTGTTTGCTGGTTAGATCCAAGTCGACGCATAGTCGCTGTTTGATTTTCGATCTCTTTGTCACCTAAAACAAGAATAACGGGAACCTTTTGCAAAGAATGCTCCCGGATTTTGTAGGTGATTTTTTCGCTGCGGTAGTCAGCTTCTGCTCGAAGTCCCGATGTTTGCAGTTTTTGCAAAAGTTGTCCGACAGCTTCGCTATGCTTCTCAGTGATTCCTGTGACAACGACTTGGACAGGAGAAAGCCAAAGAGGGAAATGTCCAGCGAAATGCTCAATCAGAAATGCAACAAACCGCTCATGGGAACCCAGAGGAGCTCGGTGAATCACGTAAACAGGATGTGGTTTGCCATCCGCGCCTTTATAAGAGAGGTCAAATCGTTCTGTCGCTAGGAAGTCGAGTTGATTTGTAGAGATGGTATATTCGGTGCCAATGACGCTTTTAATCTGAAAGTCCACTTTTGGACCATAAAAAGCGGCTTCGCCTTCCACCTCTTCATAAGGTAATCCAGATTTCTGCATGGCAGATTCGATAATGTGAAGAGCCTTAAGCCATTTTTCTGGGGCGTTGATGTATTTATCGAGATTATTGAGATCTGGCTTCGAAAGGCGCATGTAAAAATCTGTAATCCCAAGCGCTCTGTAATAGCGTGCATGGAGGTCCATGACTTTAATAAACTCCTCTTCCGCTTGATCTTCGCGGCAGTAGATGTGGCCATCATTTTGGCAGAAACCTCTAGTACGCATCAGTCCAGACAGTCCACCGTGAGCCTCATAACGATATACAGAGCCATATTCAGCAATCCGAACAGGCAAATCACGATAGGAGCGCATTTTGCTTAGGTAAACATGATGGTGGTGAGGGCAATTCATGGGACGTAGATAGTAGCGTTCACCATCGATTTCCATGGGCGAATACATGTCCTCTTTGTAATAAGGAAGGTGGCCCGAACAGTAGTAAAGGCTCTCTTTTGTCAAAACGGGAGTGACAACACGCATATATCCGTCTTTTGTTTCTTCTTCACGGGCCCATTTTTCCAACTCATCACGGATGATTGTTCCTTTAGGCAGCCAGAGAGGGAGTCCAGGTCCAATGACATCTGGGACAATTGTAAAGAGCTCTAGCTCCTTGCCAAGTTTACGATGATCTCGTTTAGCAGCCTCCTCTAGCATAGCCAAATGAGCCTTAAGGTCTTTGTCATTAGAAAAAGATAATCCATAGATACGTGTAAGCATCTTGTTGTGGCTATCCCCGCGCCAGTACGCACCGGCTAGGTGGGTAATGTGAAAAGATTTGGACATAAAGCCTGTAGAAGGAAGATGAGGACCACGGCAAAGATCGATAAAGTCTTCGCCGTTTTTCACACTCTGCTTGTAGACAGAAAGACAACCTGCTGACAAAAGCTCTCCTTTTGCAATCGCATCTTCGACAATCTCAACCTTATAAGTCTCTCCTTTTTGAGCAAAGTAGTCTCGTACGATTCCAGCCGGCCACAGCTCTCGGGTGATAGGATTGTTTTCTGTTATGATCCGTTGCATGACCGCTTCGATTTGTGGGAGATCTTCGCTGGAAAGCGACTGGTCAAGTTCAATATCGTAATAGAATCCATGGTCGATGGTAGGTCCAATGGCTAGTTTTGCTTGAGGAAAAAGCTCTTTGATAGCTCTTGCCAGTCCTTGGGCTGTTGTGGTGTGACGCATGATATCAAGTCCTAGCTTGTCTTTGTTTGTCAAAAACACAACCGAGACATCCTCAGATAGAGTTTCATTGATGTCATACGGTTTGCCGTTCACCATCATGGCAACAGCAGTTTTTGCAAGGCCTGGACTAATTTGTGCGGCAAGCTCAAGGCCTGTAAGAGGTTGTTGGTAAGAGCGGATTTGGCCATCAGGAAAGGTGATCTTCATAGGAATTTCCAAGGTTAGTCACGTTTAATTAAAAATATCTTGAAGAGGAGTAAATTCTGAGCTCAATACTAGTACTACAGAAGGGAACTCTTGAGAAAAATTAACCATCGATTTCAGGTAAGCATTATATTCTTCAGTAGAGACGTCTTTTGAAGGAGGTGCTAAGCTGAGAAACACAAGGCTTGCCTGATTAGAAAATGTCGAAATATACTTAAGGTAGTCTTTGCCGGGATCGGAAGTAACTAAAATCTCAACATCTACTGGTACGCGTCGATTACGGATCAATTCTTCAAATTGTTCGAGAGCGTGTTGACGATCTAGCTCTGATTCGACGAGAGCTTTTAGGCAGATTTTCGATTTTTTCCAAAATGAATTACGGGTAAGCATGTAAGTAAGAACCAGCATAAAATCCCCGTTTTCTTTATGGTATGGATGCCACCAAAGATGGAGATCCCCACTTGGAAGCCGCGATTCTAAAGAGTCGTTTTGACTATTTAAAATCACCATATTGCAGTGACTTTCATAAGCCTTATTGATGACGCAAGCGAGATTCTCGATGTCATCTCCTTTGTGTATTCCGCAAATGATTGTGTTGGGTCTAAGAGGTCCAAGCCCATAGTTCTCAATCATTTGGTTCATACTTAGATAAATTTTTTCCGCATAGCTCACTTTGACCAAGGCTTGGATGCCCTGTGCTTGAAGCTTTTCCATTAGATCTCTTTGGATCTTTTTTTTCTCAAGTTTGTCCGAAGGCGTTGTAACAAAAGAAGCCATTGTCAAGAACCCTTTTCCTTGATTAATCGCTTGGGAAAATTGTAGTAATGAGCCGTCATTTTCCTTAGCAAAAACCAAAAAATGTGGACGCCATGATTTAGAGATCGAGTTACTTAAAGTTAAGCGGTAAATGGCAAAGCGGGAGAAGAAGATCAAAACCCCTTCCCGAATATCATTCCACGAGCTTTGGTGCTGGCGACGCTGAGCAATGAAATAAATCAAGCCTACAAGGGCTGACGCACTTAAGGCATAACCCGAATCGATCATAATCATTGCGATCAGGCATAGAACCCCGCCAGTCAGTGAAACGCTCCAATGGATACGGAATCGAGGACGCCAGCTAGGATTGGCCATTAACGTCTCTAATCCGGCAGAAAAATTCAACACTGCATAGCAGATTAAAGTAATCATCGTTAAAAGAGGGGCGATCAAATTAACGCTGCCAAAGTAAACCCCCACTAAAGCGACCAAGCACGTGGTGAGTGTCGCGATACGAGGCTCTTGCATTTTTCCAAAGTTTTTCCCAAAAATTCTAGGAACTACTCCATCTTCTGCTAAAGCTTGCAATGTTCTAGGTGCGCCTAAAAGGCCTCCTAAGGCGCTAGAAATTGTTGCACCCCAAATACCTAGAATGATTAAAGCAGGAACTTTAGCCACAGCTTGGATAATAAAAGGATCTGTTCTCAATAGATCCAAGGAGACGTTATCAATCAAAAACCAAGCGATCGTCATGTAAATAACATAAGCAGTAGTCAAGGCGCTGATCGTACCTAAAGGCAGTGATTTTCCTGGGTTACGCAGGTCGCCAGAAAGAGAAACGCTTGATTCCAGCCCGGTCATCGCCGGAAAAAAGATTGCGAAGAGAGCCCAAAAACCTAATGAGGGAGCTGAAGTTTGGATTGCGGTCGACTCTGCACTCATCTCTCCTCCTCCCAAGAACAAAGAGGCTAGAGAGGCTATTAATGTGAAGAAGATCACAAGCTGCACTTTGAGAGCCCCTTTTAAAGAAAAATAGGCCAGCAAAGTCAATGCAAGTAAAGTTCCAAGTCCAATGGAGGTAATTGACCAAAGGGGGATAAGATCGTGTAAAGATTCTGCAAATCCAATGACACAAAATGCCACGGAAAGACATTGCTTTAAATAGAGAGGAAGGCCAATAGCAGAACCCGCTTCAATACCAAGCGACCGGGATAAAAGATAGTAAACGCCTCCCTTCCCGACTTCAATGTTTGTAGAAATCGAAGCCATAGAAAGGGTTGTCAGGAAGGCTATGAGAGTCGAAAAAGTAATAAGCAGGAAAGCACCAGAAAGGCCTGTTTGGCCTACAATCCATCCCAAACGCAAAAAAATGACGACTCCAAAAACCATCAAGATGCTAGGAACGAAAACACCAAGAAAAGTTCCAAAGCCTTGTTTTTTTTCTTCTGTGATAGGACTGTTTTTTTTCCACTGGCTGTTGATAGAGTCTGTGATAGGGCTGATGCTTATTTCGTTCATAGTCTGTTTTCTCCCAAAACGTATACCGCAGTACTAAGAAACTGGCAACAATAAGTTGAATGCTTGGGTGTGCCAAAGCCTTGGAACTTTGCGCGGGCCAATCGTCCAACTTATTGTTGCCTAGCCTCTAAGCCGGAAATTGATTAGGGCTGGTCGTACTGCGGGCTAAGAAAAATTCTTTATAAATACGCATTATATCATAGACGAACTATCAAATAAACATCGAAAAAGATTAGCGTCAACCCAAAAGAAGTCCTTTTACTGAAGATTATGGGTGGAAAATTCCATCCGCTCTAGCGGCTCTAACATGCTCCGAAAAACAAAGTCCATGCGTGTGTGTAGAGAGCTTAATTTTTGATGCACTAATTGCCAATTTGTACCTGAATCTGGAAACGTCTTTTCATATAACTCCGCATTGATATCCTTCGGGCAATAATAAGGGTGAAACATCGATAAAAGAATAGCACCTTGCTTAGCTGAGACTAAAATGGCAGCGTTCTCCCATTTCGGGCATTCTTCCGGCTTTTTACCGAGGCGAATTAATTCACTCCGCAAATAACGGACAAGCACCCTCACCCGCTGTCCACTTTCTGAGATTCCCTGTGGCACAAAGGTACCTCCACCGCTAAGCAGGATTGAACACTGATTTTGACCATCAGAAACGGTGACTGCGTCAGAAAAAAATCCGACTTTATACTTGTCTCCTGGATAGCGGCAGAGAGGACCTTCAGAAACCCCTTCGAAAAGAGGAAGGTTGCTAATTTTTTCGAGAGTGGCTCGTTTTGTAGGCTGTTCCTCGCATACATCTGTATACACCCGTCTTGACGATACCCAGTATGCTGAACCGCAGTTGCAGTAGCCGCGTCCTCCTTTCCAGAAAAATTCTTCTTTCAAAAAAGTTGTTTCCTTAACAGAAAATACCTTATCCAGCCGAGTACTTTGTCCTGCGGGAATGACTAAGAGGGTCTCTTCTGGATTTTCCTTTTTTAAAACATCCACTAACTCTTCTCCTGGCACTGAGGCAACACTCCAGAGCGCCTTCCCATTAACCTGTCGGTATTGGTTTAAGTAGTTAAACATTTTGATCCGTTTCTCAATATTCTCATGATAAGGTCCAAAATAAGAGCTTTGTTGATGTCCTGCATAGACGATCACCTTCTTGATTGCGGGAACAATTTTATGTGCGTAAGCGTTTGTCAAGCTTCTCGAAATATTAACGACCATATTTCCTCCAAATCGAAGCAGTTGCAATAGCTGCAATATTTTTGATAATGTCAGATGGAATAAAAATTAAAACACCCTTTATGAAAGAAGTTTCAAATCCAAAGATCGGCATTAGCCAGAGGAATCCACATACGTAGATCAACATTTGGCCAGATAAAATAGCGACAACGGCTGAAGACTTTTGAGCAATTCTTGCCGTTAAATACGCCGCAAAAGGGAAAGCAATCAGATACCCTCCGCACTTACCCATGATCCAGAAAGGATTTGAGTGGCCAGCAAAAACGGGCAGGCCGACTGTGGCAGCAAAAAGGTAACAAAAAACAGAGGTAAATGCTTGTTTTGGCGACTGTGTGAGCGCTAGAATAAAAATAGCAAATGTTTGGAGCGTAAAGGAGACAGGGTAAAATGGAATTTTTGCAAAAGAACAGAGGGTAATCAGGCAAGAACCAAAAAGCATGAGGCAGCAAAACGTTAAACGATCATTGTAAATCCAAGCGTTTGCCGCGGGTTCCATAAAAGTAGAGCTTTTGCTCATAGATAAACTATTTCTCATATTCCTCCTTTTTGTTTTGTAACGTGACTTGCGAATTTTTTATGTTTTCCAGGCACGGAGCAAAATATATCCGTATCTACTTCCATTTGTCTCTTATATAACACTAAAAATCTGGAAGAATTACCTAAAAAATAGGTGAAAAAATAGAGAAACTTCCCTATAACCTTTCTAGAAGTGAATCATTAACCTAGAAAATAGGTGCAGTTTTTGTTAAAATCTCTTTTTGGTTGCAGAAGCGTCGAGCGCATTCTCCTCTATTTGTTGGTAAATGAAACATGTTATGCACATCAGCTTCACCGTTTGCTTCACGCTCCTTTGACCCCGCTGCAAAAAGCGTTGACACGCTTAGAAGAAGGCGGTGTGATTTCAAGCTGTTATGAGGGAAGAACACGGATCTATCAATTTAATCCCGATTATCCTCTTTTAAATGAGCTGGAAATGCTGCTCAAACAAGCATTCCACCAACTCCCCCCTCATGAGAAAAGAAGTTATACTTACTTGAAGCAAGAGGAATCCTCTGGCAAGAAACAAAATGATATCCTTCTTCAACTCGTATGGGATCAACTGACAGGAGTGACTGCTGTCACACTGGTTGCTAAATCTTTCTCAAAGCAGCGAAATGGGTGGAGTCGAAAAGGAAATGGGAAAGTTACTGTGGTACAAGAGGGGCAAACCATTGTCTTTAATGAACAAGGAAGCTGGAGAGGAAACCAAGGGCAGACGTATAATTATACGAATCGCTATCGCTGGACAAAGGATCGCTTGAAGGGATTACTTTCTTTAGAACATCTACGCCTAGGGGAAAATAATCCAGTCTTTTTGTTCCACCTTGTTCCTGTAGAAGGTAATCTCCTTAAATCTGTAGACTCCCACTTGTGTGGAGAGGAAACTTATTTTGGCTGGATTCAATATAACGCTCTTTTTCTACAACTCAATTTTCGAACGATTGGACCTGATAAAAATGAAGAAATCGAGTGTATCTATACTTAAAGGGTTGAGAAATAATGATTTTAACCATGAAAGATAATCAGTGAGTGCATATGCAGATTAAAAATTGGGATGAAGATAGTTTTATTCACCACCTAGCCAATCAATTTCCAGCGAGTGGAACCTTGATGGGAATTGGTGATGATTGCGCTGTGATTCCTGGAGAAGAAGGAATGGCTTGGCTCGCCACCAGCGATGCATTCGTGGAAGGAGTGCATTTTTTAAAAGAGCAAATGGCTGCTTCAGAAGTTGGTTACAAAGTTGTAGCTGTGAATGTGAGCGATATTGCCGCAATGGGAGGTAAACCTAAGTATGCATTTTTAACGGTAGCGATCCCTTCTACGCTCGACTATGAGTGGCTGAAGCAGATGACGCAAGGTGTAAAGGAAGCTTGCCAAACATGGGAGGTTTTACTTCTTGGAGGTGACACGGTACGTTCAAAGCGGGATATTTTTATCAGCCTAACCTTGATAGGGTCCGCCATCCAAACAAATCTCAAATATCGGCATATGGCCGAGCCTGGAGATCTCATTTGCGTCAATGGATACTTAGGAGATTCCGGAGGTGGATTGAAGGCTCTTCACACCGAGACCCCTAATGCTCAAAGGCTGATCGATGCCCATTTTCGTCCTCAACCCAACCCACAAGAAGCTATGTGGCTTGCCTCGCATGCAGAGGTTCATGGAATGATGGATATCTCAGACGGGTTGAATTGCGATTTGCACCGTTTGGCAACCGCCTCTAAATGCGGTGGCGTGATAGAGCTGACACAACTGCCCATCTCTGAAACACTTCGTCAGGTTTCCATCGCGAATAATTGGAATGCACTTGAGCTCGCATTAACGGGAGGGGAGGACTACTGTTTGCTTTTTACAGTTGCTAAAAAAACATTTAATTCAATTAACCAATCTTTTA
>FTIX01000840.1_pt1 | contig 22325 bp, 26 predicted proteins | sample 1658561 | NCBI WGS metagenome assembly FTIX01 (sample SAMEA3914836, study PRJEB12502) | metagenome | biome: forest; material: soil | place: Canada | collected 2011-07-03 | depth 0.3 m | reverse complement strand
GCATAGGAGGGGTGTGATAGAGGGGCTCAGAGGGAAAGGGAACAAAGGACAGCCGCAGGAGAAGGTAAAATAGCTAGTCAATGATAGTAACTAACAAAAAATGACCAAAATTTACTAAATTCAACAAATCACTTTCAGCCTTTGCCTGCATATTGCTTTCCCCGATTATGGTTAAATATACCTACTGAAATACGATGAAATGGTATTAGAGCTACGAGAGAGGTACAGCAATGTCAAATATGAAGCATGAAATTAAAATTTTAGTTAGCAGCACAGTATATCAATATTATTATTTGCTCATGCAGCTGGCATTTTTATCCGGTGTAATCGCCATATTGTTTGACGGCTTATGGTCCTCTACTGTTTTCTTACCACTCAGCGTGGGAATAGAAGTTCTAGTTAAATTTATTATTACCCATGTCATTGAGCATTTCATACATCATCAATGAGCAGGCAAGAGAAAGGAGAAGTATATGGCTACTAAGTTAAATGATTTTCCATTAAGCACACAGAACCAAATTTTATTTTATTTGGCAGCAGATAATTTTAAAGCTGCAAAGGAACTTTATGATCTGTATCAAGAAAATGAAATACTCGAAACTATTTCTGCATCATTTCCTGCTGGCGCGGATAATAAAGTAGAAACAGTTTCACCGCCTCAAGGTCATTGATACAGGCAGTTATTTATTAAGGAAGAAATTAAAATGGCTTTAGATAAGCCATTTCATAATATTTATTTTACCACATTGCACTCAAATAGTTTTAAATAGTATGTCTTCTAGGCCTCACTTCTTTTCCTTCTGGTATGCTAGGTAGAGCAGGAGGATGTTGATATGGATCAACTATTGCTCTCAGTCGTTTGGATCGCTTTTCTTCTCCAGAAACTTTTGTCATACCAAGTTGTTTTGTGCCCGCTCGATAAAAAAATAGTGAATTTCCTGTTCTTATTTGCAATTCTTTTTTGTATTCTTTTTGAATAGATTGTATTACTTTTAAACGTTCACCTATCTTGTCCAGTTTATCGTTAATGCTTTCTACATTGGGAGCAATAGATAAGAGATTTTTAATTATATCCAATGCTTTCTGTTTTTCTGGTTGTTCTTCTAGTTCATTTAATCCATCTGAGTTGATCAAAAATTCTTCTATTATTTGATCCTTGATGAACTGAAGTTCTTCTGGGTCATCAAATCCGTATTCTTCGAGTTTCGATAATAACTCCTTGTATTTGTCGTCTATATCAAGCAACTCGAATTGTACTGTGTCATCCCTGAAATTCGGTTGAGCAATATATAAAATGCAATCATCTAATTGATCATCCAATTCATTTATGAGATTGGTGATTTCGTTGATTTTATTAACATCGGATGGTGATTTACTTTCTTGGCTCATAGCACTGTTCTCTGAATGATTATTTGAATGATGAATATTTGAGTTATAATTAACTTCAGACATATGCTAAACTACGTTCATTAAAATATTCTTAAGTCAAATTTAAAATTGATATTTTCCATCTTGCAGCCCTATCGAGCTCAGTGATATCCTGTTCGTCATCAAAAATCCCCAGCGCAGAGTAATCCTTTATGGCAAACCCTTATCTTAGTATCGTCGTGCCTGTTTATAATGAGGCAGATAATTTAGAAAATTTATGTTCCCGCTTAACCACAGTGTTAGATGCCTATGGCAAATCGTACGAGATTATTTTGGTCAACGATGGCAGTTCTGATAGCAGTGAAGTCATTCTTGATACATTATTCAAGAAACGTCCCGAAATCATTCGAGTTGTGCATTTTAATGGCAATTATGGCCAGCATATGGCGATTATGGCTGGTTTTGAGCAAGTGCGGGGGGAAATTGCAGTTACTTTAGACGCCGACTTGCAAAATCCGCCCGAAGAAATCCCCAAACTGGTCGAAGCCATTGAGGCGGGGCATGACTATGTCGGAAGCGTGCGTAAAAATCGGCAAGATACCTGGTTTCGGCGCAATGCCTCCAGGCTCAACAATGCTATCCGCTCACGCATTACCCGCATTGTGATGAACGACCAAGGTTGTATGTTGCGAGCTTACAAACGCAATATAATAGACGCCATGCTCGCCAGTAAAGAATCCACCATCTATATTCCAGCCCTAGCTTACAGTTATGCCAGTCATCCTACTGAAGTGGAAATTGAGCACAGTAATCGTGTCGCAGGTGAGTCCAAGTATAATCTGTATAAATTGCTGCGCTTGAATTTTGATATTATGACTGGGTTCTCATTAGTACCCCTGCAAATATTTACCCTCATCGGCCTTTTGTCTTCTCTGGTGAGTGGGTTGTTTGTGGTTTTCCTGATTGTTAGACGCTTTGTTGTTGGGCCGGAAGCCGAAGGCATATTTACCTTATTTGCCATCCTTTATTTTTTAATCAGCATTGCGTTGATGGGATTAGGCATTATTGGCGAATACATTGGTCGTATTCACCAAGAGGTTAGGCAGCGCCCCCCTTATATAGTCAATAGAATCGTGGAAAAAAATGGTTAATGTTCTCGGTAAGAAAATTCTGGCAATCAAAATTGATGTGGATACCGATCGTGGCACGCGAATTGGTGTGCCTAATTTACTGGCACTGTTTGCAGAGTTAAATATTCCGGCAACTTTTTTATTTTCATTGGGACCAGATAACACTGGCCGTGCCATTAAACGCATCTTTCGCCCGGGATTTTTAAAAAAAGTTGGCCGCAGCGGTGTAATCAGCATGTATGGCCTGCGCACCTTGTTAAACGGCACGTTGCTGCCAGGGCCACATATCGCCAGGCGTAATAGCAAAACCATGCATGCAGTTCATCAAGCTGGCCATGAGGTGGGCATTCACTGCTATGACCATATCCGTTGGCAGGATGGTTTGGCCACGATGACGGCAGAACAAGTATCCGCTGAATTTACCAAAGCTTGTACTGAGTTTGAGAAGGTATTCGGATTCCCCGCGCAGACCGCAGGCGCGGCAGGATGGCAGGCAAATGCCTTTAGTTTGGCGGCCTATGATCGCGCTAAATTGCTTTATGCTAGCGATACTCGTGGGGAACATCCATTTTTTCCGAGCATAGCGGGCGTTATTTTTAAAACTTTGCAAATTCCTACTAATCTCCCTACTTTAGATGAATTATTAGGTCGAGCGGAATATCCCTTGGCGGGCTTGCATGAGTTTTATTTAAATCAGTTGCATGAGCATCAACCCAATATTTTTACTGTACATGCTGAAGTAGAAGGCATGAAATATCTGCCCTGGTTTCGAAATTTCCTGCAACAGGCAAAAGCCCAGGACATTGAATTTGTTAAAGTGGCTGATATTGCTAGATTCTACCTGGACAATCTCGATCAAGTGCCTGTTTGTGAATTGCTGCAAGGAGAAGTTTCAGGTCGTAGTGGAACCTTGGCCGTGCAGCAAACCTAGAATTGTAAACAGATCCTAATAATATGAGATCAATGTGTTATGCGATTATTTTTATTCCTCGGTTCAAGAAGAGGCTATGCCGTCCTTAAAAAACTGATAGAAACCAAAGCGCAAATCTGTGGCATTCTTTGCCTAGTTGAAGATCCCCATGAAGAACAATTCCACCCTAAAGTCACGCGTATTGCGCAAGAATCCGCTATTCCGATTTTTTATTCTACTGAGGTGAAATCTGCTGAATATAAAACCATCATGCAGCAAGTGCAGCCTGATATCGCTTTTGCCATCGGTTGGCGCTATTTAATCACCGAAGAAGCCTACCGTATCCCCAGCAAGGGTACGCTTATTTTGCATGATTCACTACTCCCGAAATATCGTGGCTTTGCGCCGATGAACTGGGCCATAATCAATGGGGAAAATACTACAGGCGTCACCTTATTTTATATTGCAGATGGCGTTGATTCAGGTCCCATAGTCGATCAGGCAAGCACCCACATCGCGATAAATGACACGGCTAAAACTGTCGATGAACGCCTTATAAAATTATATGAAGATTTGATTATTCGCAACTTACCGGCTCTGCAATCGGGACAAGCAAAAAGTATGCCCCAAGATGAAAGCCACGCCAGCTACACCTGTAAAAGAACACCTGAAGATGGGGAAATTAATTGGCGGAATAGCGCATTGCAAATCCATAACCTGGTGCGTGCGCAGACTCATCCTTTTCCAGGCGCTTATACGACTTTAAGAGGGAGGAAGGTGTTTATTTGGGAAACAGAATTGCCGACTATACAAGAATATTATGTCGGTAATATTCCAGGTAGAATCGTGAAAAAGCGTTCAGGGATGATTGAAATATTAACAGGGCAGGGGGTTTTATTAGTGAAACGTCTGCAATATGCTGGTGAGGAAGAACAGGACGCAACCCATGTGGCTATCAGCGTAAAAGATACTTTTGGAAGATGACTCTCCAAAAGCTATCTTCCATTGTCATCCTGCGCTCCGCTGTCATCCTTCGCTGCCGCTCAGGATGACATAGGGTATCAACTAATCACATGTCTTATCACTCTGCCGGTCACTTTATCTACTTCCATATCAGCTTCTCTGTGCTGGGCATCATACACATCAGCTCGATAATGGTCGCCTTTGTTTTCAAGCTTGGTGACGGTAAAGTGGTGTTGTTCAAGAATTTTCGCTGCTTGCAACCAATCAATGTGTACAGCTGGCAATGATTGGACATTAATTATTTGGCCGGTGTTAGCATTGATATTGATCATCAGGCGCTGATTAGAAGTATTGGTAACGATAGCTTGATAAAGCGGCCCTAATAAAGTGATCAGATCTTCAATACTGTAGCCAGACTTAGTCAGGAGTTGTATGGCATCTGACATATTGATTTTGGCAGGAATGTTTTGCGCAGAAATCACCCCGGGAGTAGCGAGAGCCAGGGTCATGAAAATGCCGGCTATTAACTTACTAGATTTATATTTCAGCATTGCTTTTCACTCCTATAGGTGCAAATGTATAGTCATTATATGAGTGGCTATACATTTTAGTCAATCTGCTTGCCATCCATCTCATCATAGCATAGCAGTTAATATAGAAAACCAAAAATATAAAGGGGGATCTTACGGCCAAAGCCTATCTCCAAGTTATCAATCGCCAGATAGCTGTTGGCTTCTTTTTTGATTTGATCGAAATTTTTAGATTTGCCACCAACCTCAACTATATATTGATCATCAATGATAAAATCGGCGTGATCGTGTAAATTTAAGCGATAACTATGAGAGAGTTGATTGACAAAAAAAGTTTCTCTAAGATTCCCAATATCATTGCTTAATTTTACAACACCGTTAATTGCACAGATAAGGTTAGTGTTTTCCAAGTAAATCTTCGCAGGTTTCCGAATGAGTTTTAATCCTGTGGCATTATGATATACATTGTTCAGTAGTCCTGCTTGTTCTAAATGTTCCAAACAGACATAAATAATTTCACGCGACACCCTAAGATCTTTGCTAATCCTATCAATATTGGGGACAAAGCTTTTACTTATAGCCACCAGCCACAGTAATTTTTTTAAAATCGTAATGGTTGATTGCCTAATGTTGTGTACGACAGCGATATCTTCAAATAAAACTTTTTCAAGAATATTGTTGATCTTGGATAAATAATCCTGAATTCCTTCGAGAAAAAATGGGAAATATCCGCTGAGTAAATAATCATGAAAATATTTGAGAATAGTTTGTTTCTTGAAGTTTTCAGCTATGGCTAGGTGCTGAGAAAATACTTCGGCTAGTGTAACTTGAGGCACTTCCAATTCAGCACTAAAATGTAGATATTCTCTAAAAGATAGGCCCTTAAGTTCGTAATAAACCATTCGACGAGATAAATCGTATTTGCTTTTCTTTAAATCCAACACTGAGCTGGCGGAAAATATAATTTGTTTATCACGATAAGTGTCCAAAATGTTTTTAAGCTCTTGTGCCCAGCTGGGATACTTATGTATTTCGTCAATAAATAAGGCCTCTCCGCCAAATTGAAAAAATGTCTGTGCGATGGCAAACAAGCCTTCACCAGATACATAAACATTGTCAGCAGAAATATAAAGAGCCCTAGAAACACTTTTATAGTGATTTAGTAAGAATTGAGCCATTAAGGTTGTTTTACCCACGCCACGATTGCCAAGAAGACAGATGCTTTTGGCCTCCCAGTTAATTTGGTGGTAGAGGTAGCGCTTTTTTGCAGTGAATATATTGGCCATTACTGCTTCATGTATGGCTATTAAGGGCTCCAAGAGTATTGTCATATGTGTATAGCAAAAATTAACCAAAACTGTAATATGAATATTACAGTATTAAAAGATTCCTGTCAGGTATAGATGACACTTGCCCTTAAAATGGTGAGACAGACCTATCAGTCGAGGGGTGGCAAGTGGATTTGATCTGGGTGAACAGTTAATTTTGAATCAGAAATTTCAACCACATATACTCTTTGCGATAGCGTCTGGCAGATTTTAGTTTTAACTTGATCGAAAGTTGCTTCTTTTGTTCAGGTAGAATGTCGAATACTGTGGACCCTCCCATCTCACCATCAGCTACAGGGACAACAATCAGACTTAATTCATCCAATAATCCGGCATTCAGAAAGGAGCCATTGCAAATGCCGCCACCTTGCACGGTCATACGTTTAATGCCAAAAAGTTTATTAAGTTTCTCAAGGGCTACTTTCAGATTCAGAGAAGACTTGCCGGCAAAAATATACGAAACATTGCGTGAACGCAGATGATCAAGATATTCTGCGCTGACTTTTTCGGTCAGCACCTCAATCACATGTTCGGTATCGACATGATTCACTTCCCAGTTAAGTTTCCCTGAAGGGTCAATGACGACAGCATAAGTTTTTTGCGAATGCTCAGCAATAAAATCTACCTTGGATATGGGAAATCGTCCGCTGCGTTTTCGACGTGGTTTCTTGCTGGAAAACGCTTGCATGGTAGTTCGGCCTACGATCCAGCCATCGGATTTAATGGTGGCGGCAGATTCCTCAAACACTTCCGCACCGTTAACTGGCCAACGCTGGTCGATGATTTTACCGTCTACCGTGGTTACCATGTGGCAAATAAGATAAGGTTTCATGGCTTTTCCTGATATATATAGAATTGTTTGAGATGGGTTCGTCACCTATAGCGATTACATTAGCCCATTCGCGCTATTCACCGAGTTGTGGCTCTGTATAATCCGATGTAAACGATAATTTCGCAAGCATATAATGAGATTCAGCCCTTAGATTCTTTGTTGACAATTTTTGGCAATGCTTTTAAGCTCGGTCAATTAACTAAATGGGTGGAAATTAATATGTTAAATGTCATACGTAAATCTTTCAATCAACCATTGGCTAAAATTCAAGATAATCCACTACTTTACACTATATGGGGTGTGTTTCTGCTCTTCCTATGTTCGCAGATTACAATCCCTTTAGAACCCGTTCCAATCACACTGCAATCATTTGGAGTGATGTTGGTTGCAATTACTTTCCCCCGAAAAATTGCGATTCAATCAATAATAAGCTATTTGGCAATAGGCGGCATCGGAATTCCTGTGTTTGCAAATTTTTCCGGCGGTTATCCGGTATTTCTTGGGCCGACAGCGGGTTATCTGGTGGGTTTTTTGGCTGCTGTTCTAGCGATGACTTATATCAGCACGAAACAACATAATCCGCGCAGCTTCTGGTCTGTTTCGATTAACTGTCTGCTGGGAACTGGTATCATTTTTCTTTTTGGGATAGTGGGTTTGCTGGCATTTATGAATTTAAATCATGCCATTGCGGTGGGTTTAGTTCCCTTTATCTTGCCAGGTATCATTAAAGTTGCATTATTAGCTACTAGTTTAAAATATTTGAGAAATGAGCCATCACCGCAATGATCAAGTTCCGGCCGCATCATTTTATGTGTACTCTGGGGTTTCAGGGAAAAGGCTATTCTCAGCAGTTTGTAGATAATTATGCGGCCATTGCTTCTCAATTAAAAACTGACCCAAATACTCTAATTACAGTCACATCTACATTAGATGATATTTGTCATGCCTGTCCTCATCAACTAACTAATAAGCTCTGTAGTTCTCAAACCAAGATTGACAAACTCGACTCGGCCCATCAAGAAATTCTGGGGTTAACCGAGGGGCAGGTTATTTCCTGGCGACAAGCTCAGGAACTCATCAAGAATCATATGACTATTTCCCAATTCCACTTAGCCTGTGAAGGTTGCGAGTGGAAAGAGCTGGGAGTTTGTGAGGAAGCTTTAAAGGAATTAAAAACTATATAATATCCGGAAGGAGGAGCAACATGCCACATTTGATTTTAGAATATAGTTCAAATATTTTTGAAAAAGCCAATTTGTCTAGTTTGCTGAAGAAGATGAATGAATATTTGAGTGAAATATTACCCACGGATTTGTCTTCTTGTAAAAGCAGATCGATAGAATATAGCGATTTCTTTGTTGGCAACGGCAATCCACACAATGCATTCCTGCATGTGAATTTAAAGGTACTGTCTGGCAGGAGTGCTGAGCAATTGCATGACGTTGGTCAGGGATTGATATCTATTTTGAAAGAATATTTTCAGCATTCTGCAACTGAGTTGAATTTGCAGATTACTTTAGAGATAGAAGAGTTACAGAAAACGTATTTTAAATATGTTTCTTAAATATGGAGCTTGCTATGGATTTAATGGATGAGTGTTCTAACCCGATAAGAAATGAATCGCAGACGGATCAAAAACCCGCTACCCCATGCATACTAGTAATTTTTGGAATTACTGGAGACTTAGCGAAACGTCTATTACTTCCTGCCCTTTGCAATCTGGGCAGTGTGGGATTGTTGGATGAAGCATTTAGTATCGTTGGCATCGGTAGAAAGCCATTTACCACAGAATCTCTTCAAGATGAGCTGCTAAAAGACATTAAGCAGTTCGCTAAAAATCCAGAGGCGGTAAAATTTGGTGAAACCTTAGTGAAACGTATTAATTATGTAAAAGGTGATATATCCGAGGCCAATCTCTTCGACAACTTGAAAAATAAATTGCTAGAGCTCTCATCGGAGCAAGCCAATAAAAATTATTTATTTTATTTAGCAGTTCCGCCGAATAAAGTAGCCGATATCACTATGGGCTTGCATGAAGCCCAACTTCTTAAGGAGGAAGAAAATTCTTTCAGAAGAATCATTATAGAAAAACCTTTTGGGGAGGATTTGCTATCAGCCAAGCAGTTAAATCAAAAATTACTCACAGTTGTCGCCGAGCAGCAAATATATCGTATTGACCATTTCTTAGGCAAAGAAACGGTGCAGAATTTACTGACATTTCGTTTCTTGAATAGCATATTTGAATCCATATGGAATCATCACTATATCGATCATGTTGAGATAACGGTAGCAGAAGTAATCGGAGTTGAGTCAAGAGGGCATTTCTATGAAGAGGCCGGCGCGTTACGGGATATGGTGCCTAATCATATGTTCCAAATATTGAGCTTGCTTGCCATGGAGTGCCCCCTCTCATTGTCTTCAGATCCGATCAGAGATGAAAAAACTAAATTACTCCGTTCTATTCAGAGAATGAATGTGGAGCAAGTGTCACAGAGAACCGTTCGTGGTCAATATGGTCCAGGGCAAATTGACTCTAAGGAGGTGCCAGGATATCGAGCTGAACCAGATGTTTCTCCGCAGTCCAGCACCGAGACCTATGTGGCCCTGAAGCTTTATATCGACAACTTACGCTGGCTTAATGTGCCATTCTATCTACGTACCGGCAAGCGTTTGAAACAACGCAGCTCAAAAATTGTAATTAAATTTAAATCGCCGCCCACCGCATTATTTGGCAAACAAATACAGCATGTGTGTCCCAATTTATTGTATATTAATATTCAACCCAAGGAAGGTATTTCCCTGCGTATTGGTGCAAAAGTTCCCGGAATAAAGTTAGAAGTAAGTCAGGTCAATATGAATTTTAAATATTGTGATTACTTTGGTGTAAATACGCAAACGGGTTATGAAATTCTTCTATACGATTGTATGAATGGGGATCATACCTCCTTTCAAACAGCAGAGATGGTTGAAGCTAGCTGGGCGTTGGTTCAGCCGATTTTAGATAATTGGGCTGGACCAACTCCCGCTGATCTTTACAATTATGAGGCTGGAACCTGGGGACCAAAAGCCGCTGATGAATTATTGGCAAAAGATGGTAGAGAATGGTTTCCCTAATAATGACTGTAAGACCTATCTGATGCACATATTTTGTTTCTAGCTATAAAAATTAGAGTACGTCATCCCCGCTTTACCGAATCATTCTAAAATGCCAGCCTATCAAGCGGGGATCTAGTGCCTAATTTTCAAATGAAGTGAGAGGGGCATAGTTTATTATGGGCATCTGTGCTTTCCGTTGGAAAAATGGGGCAACTAAGTGACCATTATCAAAGCAGAGCTCTTATCTGATCCTTCAATCTGGGTTGTAGGTGCCTGTGATTGCTCCTCAGTAGTATGCGTAGCTAGAGAATCAATTGCCTGTATTTGTACAGGCTCATTAGATTTAACGCTCAGAGAAACAGATAAGGAGTGATCCTTGAATGAAGAAGCTGAAAGAGTGAACCCATTTCTCTGTGTATGAGCATAAACCGGCATTCCCTTTTGTTGCGCTGACCGATGAACCCCATCGATTGCCACTAAAATATTATTCAAACATTCACTGAGATTAGCCACTATTTCTGAATAAAGTTTAGCATTCTCCTTTATTCGCGGGGTATATTTGTCTATTTTTTTCCCTAGAATTTGTTTTGTCAGTTCGAGATTATTAATTTGTTTTTTGTAGGATTTCCCCGAGTTATCATTTCCTAGTGACCAGTTGCTGGCATCTTGAATTTTCTGGTAGCTTTCACTAACAAGTGCTTGCCCTTTAATTTCTTTATTATTGGTTATATGCGCCCAAAGTTTTCTCGGAGGAGAAGGGGGCTTTTTAGCTTCTATGCGCGGAGATGATTTCGTAGGTGAAGAATCACTGGGTTTTTTTGCAGGGGAAGCACTACTACATTGTTGAGTTACTACTGAAAAAGTAGACTGTGTTAATGGATTTATTTCAGGGCCAGTGGGTCGCTCTGACACAGATAAATGCTGGAGTCGCACATAGCTTGGATATTCACCTTTAACAAATTTAGGTTTTTGATATTCTCCCTCAAAAGTGGAGCGCAGATTAGGAAGAAGTTTTTTATGTTGATTTTATCCATTTTTCACAAAATTAAATTTTACCCATACAATTGAAGGTCTGACAAATATATGTCAGGTAACTTTTACAGCAAAATTTACCGGACTTTTAGCTTGGTATTTTTTTCTGAGGCAGAGAAAGGCTATTCAGCTAGTCATGAAGCATGCCATGAAAAATTTAAGTGTATTGTGCACGAGAAAATAGCTGAAATCCTCTGCCAGTTATCTTGAAAAACCCGCATAGGCTGGTTGTGACTGGAACTCTTCTTGGAAGAGAGGAGTTTCTCGAGAATCCATTCGCTCAGGGATTTTGTGTTCACCCGGGTTTTTTATTGAAGCTGTTTTCCCTTCAACATCAGTTTTTGCAGTGAATTTGTTTTGCGCCAATTTCTCAGACGTGACTGATAATGCAGTCAGGATGCTCGCGTTGGAATTTTTTGATATATTAAACCGAACAGTATTAGTATCCCGCTCTTCCATGCCTAGTATTTCCTGCTGAGTTTCTTTAACGGTGGTTAGCGTATCAATCTGAGCGTCTATTATTTTTATTTTTTTCTGCGCTAATTTCTCGGCATGAGATCTTTCCTCCATTTCTCGCTGCTTAGCTTTCTTGGGAGAAATAGTTTCCTTGATTTTCTGTAACAGGCCAATGGGTTTTTTTATGGGTTTTGGCTCAAGATGTTGCTGCCATAAGGTTTGCTCTAATTTTGCATGTCTATTTTCTTTTAATCCAATATTTATTTTTGCGAACTTTCGCGTCATTGGATCATCAGATTTTTCACGCAAATTTTTGAGCATTTCTAGATCAGAAAGCACATCTAAAGCACGATGTGAATCATGGTCGCGCATAAGGAGAATTCTGGATTTTATGAGTAATTCTTGATCATGTTTATTGTCGGCTTTGGCGCTTAGGGTATCCAGGTAACTAGCAATAAGTTTATTACTCTGAGTGTGTAGCTCGCTAATCGAGACATCAATCTTTTCACGCATTTTTTCTTCTTTTCGATCATAGACTTTCTCTGCCACCATGCCAGTCATTGCCGAGGTGGCCATGATTCCTAAAGATATGCCTGCTGCAGGCCCTGAGCCAAGGGCAACAGTAAAAGGTGCAACTAATTTTGAAATGGCGCTGCTCCCTAAATCCAGCATTTCTCCGGTATTACCATTACGAATTGCTTGCAGGGTTTTACATAATTCCTTGAAATTTTCCATTAATTGACTGTTTTTTTCTAAGGCTGTAGTCAAATCACTCTGAGCTTTTGATAATGCTAAGAGATCATGAAAATTCATGGTGCTGGACTTTGCGTCCACATAACGTGTTAATAACTTGGCTGTTCGCGTGGCTTGGTCCGCACTGGCTTGAGAGGCATAATAATCACTTACAGCATCCTTATGGGGAGCTGTTTGGGCTACCACTGATGCTAGTTTTTCACCTGTTTCGCCTTTACTTCGCACTACATCTAAATTATCTACCTTTACGGCAGTATCAACAGCCATTTGGCTTATTGAGGCTGTGGTCTTTAAAAACGCTTCTAACATGTTACACTTATCTCATACCGGTCTTTATTTCTATACATGACTCAAAACTATTTTCTTTCCTAGCCCAAAGTTATTTTAACTTATAGGTTAATAAGGAAAATCAATTATCTGAAGTTATTATAACTAGCTAAGCTTAATTCACCCTTAAATCACCGATAATTTAGCCGGAAAATATCTTTTTCTAGTCTATTATTAAGAGAATTAACCCATTATTAGCTTAGTAGGCAAGGATCGTGAATTCACTTAAGAAGGTTTAATTCCTGCCTTCCTATAATAATAGGTATAATAGGCCTATTGATTACCAGATATATTCATTCAGATGGAAGGAATCTAACTATGACTGGTGTAGAACTTAAAGATTTTAAATTTCCTATCGAAATGGAAGTGTATATCGATTTTCACTAGGCAGATGGTTGGAAATTTTTCAGCTATAGACTACATTTTTCTGCTGAAAACCATGATCTAATGTTTATGAATTCGCTTGAATCTTGAAAGGAAATCAAGCAGGATGATTTTTTCCATGGAAGGAAAGCAGGGATGCGATCACAGAAAGTTTTTCTGTGATGGATTCAGGTGGATTCCTTATTATTATGATACTCTCTCTACTTTATAGTTGTTCTCACGAAGGAAAAAATATGTACAAACTACTTTCTGCAGCATCCATCACTTCCCTGCTATTACTCAGCTTAACCGCCTGCAAACCCGGCGTCTATATGGATCTGCGCCCGGAAGCCGTTAAACAACGCCAATTACAGCAACAGCAGCAACATGAAGTCGCCAATCCCGCCACCACTCAAGCACGTGTTAATGCCTCCCAGCAACGTCAGCAGAATAAAGCTAATTTAGTTGTTGCCAGCTAGCTCCAGAAGCCTGGGGTTCACCTGCAAAAATCTGGGGATTATTTAACCGAGTGTTATTAACTGTGAGGGAGCAGGGCTCATTGGTGTTTTAAGCCTAACATTTACATCAAATGCTCCCTGTAAATTCTTTATCTTTTCTTCAATTTCCCGACCTTTAAATTTCTCATTAAAATCAGAAATAGAAGGAGCACCCATAGCTAGATTATCAAGAGAGTATTTGCCCTGATTAAGCTTGCTAATTACTTGACCAAGCTTAAGCATTGCGCGCTCAGTTTCAGTTGGAGATTTAGACCAAAAAGAAGTAGAACTTTTTGTTTTTAATAATGAAATAATTTCATCTAATTCAGTCTTTAAAGAGAAGTTATTCTTTTCATCTCTTAGTGTTTCAGTTTTTTTTATTTGACTCGTCATTATGTACCTTTAATTAACTTATATATTTAATTTATTTTATTATGTAAAAATTAAGATAGTATTAGCTGTCAACTTAAAGTGACTTTGACGAAACAGGGTATTTAAAAAAGGCGGACCTTGGAGTCCGCCAGAGGATTAACTGGACAGATTCACCTTCAATTAAGCAAGGGCCGAGCTAAAATACAATTTCCTTCAGAACCGACACTGGGTTGATTTTGGCTAAAATTCGCAAATACTGCGCAGGAACCATTATTCTGACTCTGCGGATTATCGGGATATCTTAATAATCTTTGCACTTGTTCTGGGCCATATTTAAGAGTGACGAAATATATTGGATTTGAAGTCTGCAGGCCTAATGGCAAACATGCACTACTGTCAAAAGACGCCATAGCGCTGTTTGCGCCATTTCTGTGCACGGTAGCTCTTTTGCATTCCACAGTGCCCACATCCTGGGGCATACGCCCCGTAACAATCAATATACCTTCGTTATATCGCGCATTTGAAGCTATATTGGCTGTTATACTAATAGGTGACGCAATGGCGGAATTACCCCAAATAGGTAACATGAATGCCAAAGCGATTGAAACAAAAGCCAAGTTTTGAAATTTCCTCATAAAACCCCCTTTTTTGATCTATAATTCAGATTATTGTTATATAAATATATAGCATAATTCTAAAGTTTAGCGGGGCAGGGTGAAGGTGGGTAAAACGCTTACATTTTTTGTCAAATTTTACTGGAACTAATACAGGGTTAGCTGGTAAGTTCTTACACAATTTGTACCAGCATCGAGGCATAGTTACAGGGAGGAAGGACAATGCTCTATAAATTCTTTAATGTTATCCATAACTAACTCTGTTTTTTCCCAAATTAAATTATGAGATGTCTGCGGTACTATGACATGCTTATATAATTTATTACCTAGATTAGAAGCAAGAATACTGGCCATTTCGACCGTTGCTAGGGGATCTTGTTTGCCAGTCAAAATGAGGGTGGGTGTTTGAATGGTGTTGAGGCTCGCCGTACAATCAAATATCTTAATTAATTGGGTAAAAAAGTGGTTTTGAACATCCATTTTCAATTTTAATCTATCATAAAAAATGGCTTTCTCATCAATTTTTTGCACACTCCCATAAGGACCACAATAAGATGCATAACGCATTTTGGTTTCTTCATTGGGATTATTAAAAAAATCTAAGAGCGCTTGTTTGGCTTGATCTCCCCCTAATTTGAAAAAGGCTTGTGCTATTTTTTCAACATCAAATTTCGCGGAAGTTGCACATAAAATGAGTTTGCTAAGTTGCTTGGGATATCTTATGGCATATTCTAATGCCACCATGCCACCAAATGAGTGGCCAAAAATAATAGGTTTATTGATAGATAAGGTTTGGCAGAATTCACTAATATCACTTGCCCATCTTGCAAAATTCCAGCTTTTTTCTGACCCAGCATCACTTCTACCATTCCCGTGCTGATCTAAATAAATAATCTGCGCGGATTCACGTAGGGCTGAAAAAAATGATTGATAGGGCGTGTGATCAAAGCCAGGGCCACCATGAAGGACTATCATACTGGGCAATTCCTGCATATGGTTTTTCGCTGGGATTAACCCAGGGTTTTCCACATCAAAATAGAGTAGGCTACCATTAATACGAATTTTCATATAATTTTACAGTTTGATTAGAGATTTTGCTGAAAACATAAGAGTGCGGAAATAGGCAATGACCAAGGCTCTGATTAATCTACAGCTTAAGTTTTCAAGTCTTGACCTGGTCGATTTTCAAGTATTTATCTGTTTCAACAATCAATTCTCTTTCCTGGAAAGAAGTCATTTGCTCAGCTATTTTTTCACTGTCGCCAAAACGCGCAATCGTCGATAAAGTATTCTCCATAGACTTTATTGCCGCGCGTTGAAGATCAGAAGGAATGATAGTGATGCTGTAACCCAGTTCTTCCAGACGAGAGTTTGGCACCAGAGGCGTTTTGCCACCAAAAAACATATTAATCAGTTTGGGCTGTGGGATACGTCGGGCGATTTCCTCTATCTGTTCTACAGTTTCGGGAGCTTCGACAAAAATCATATCAGCGCCAGCGGCAAGATAAGCTTGAGCGCGTTCGATGGCTTTATCAAAACCCTCGACGGCAATGGCATCGGTACGAGCGATGATAACAAAATCAGAGTCCTGCCTGCTTTCTTTAGCGACACGCAATTTATGACACATTTCATCAGCAGCGATGACCGATTTGTCGTTCAAATGTCCACAGCGTTTGGGGAAAGTCTGATCTTCAATATGCACTCCTGCTGCCCCAGCTCGTTCAAATTCCCGAATGGCGCGACGAGTATTCAAGGCATTGCCAAAACCAGTGTCTGCATCTGCAATCACCGGCAATTCACCAGCAGAATCGACAATGCGAGCTACTGCTGCGCATACTTCCGTTAAACTGAGTAAACCGATATCGGGATAACCCATACTGCGAGCGATGGCTCCGCCGCTGGCATAAAGCAGCTGAAAACCAGCTCGTTTGGCTAATAACGCAGACATGCCGTCATAGACGCCAGGAGCGATGGTGTGTTTCTTGCTATTAATCAAATTCCGTAATTTTTGCGTGGTAGATGGCATAGATTCCTCTTAGATTTTCAGTCTGATAAGTATATAATGTTCAACTGTAATAAATATAGCGGCCTTACACAAGATCCAATTCAGAGCTTCTGTGATGAATACTCGATCCCTTCTTACTATAGGTGATTATCCATGCGATCTGAAACACCCTATCAAGATACTAATAAACTCTTGGCTACACAGCATTATCCGCAACGCAATTCACAATCACTAGCTCGGGTCTTACGCTATTTTTTCATCGCATTATTCGCTTTTATATCGTTCTATATCGCATTATATCCAGGCTATATGTCTGGAGACTCACTACAGCAATACACTCAATCTCTCACGCATAACTACAACGATTGGCATCCCCCTATTATGGCAGGGTGGTGGTCCGTTTTAAATTTATTTTTCCATGGCCCACAGGGGCTGCTATTTTTTCATTTAGTATTATTATGGGGTTGCTTGGCAGGCTTGGCCATTTATTTTCGCGCTAAAAAAACCGCTGGTCTTTTCTTGTTGATCGGCTTTGTTCCGTGGATTGCAAATTTTGAGGGCTTGCTATGGAAAGATATGGGTATGGCTTATAGCCTATTAGTGGCTTGTACTCTAATTATTGTGACTAAAACGAAGAATGTCACTGCCACGCTCATGATCATTGCTACGATGCTCTATGCTTTCATGGTGCGAGCCAATGCTTTTTTTGCAATTATCCCCATTTTCTGGTTATTTATAAGATACCTAAGACCTCATGCCAGATTTTTACCCACTATTTTATATACATTAATATTACTTGTAATTTTCCAAGCCTGCGCTTATGTGATAAATTATAAAATCATTCATGCCTATAAAAAAAATCCAGAACAGTTTATATTAGTGGACGATTTAGTGCATATGTCTTTATTGGTTAACAAAAATCTTCTCCCCTTTGTTGAGATGGATATAATAAAAAACTGTGCAAAAGTGCCCACGAGTTTGTTCTGTATTCGACAAACTCCCAGACCGAATTCAAAAAAATATAGCTCGAAAGATTGGCAACAAATAAATCGGTTATGGCTAAAAGCTGTCGTTGAAAATCCAATAGCTTATTTAAGTTTTAGAACTGATCGTTTCCTTAATTTAATGCAAATTAATAGAAAAACACCATTTTACACAACGCCATTTTGCATCGAGCCTAATTCATTAGGCCTGGTTAAATCTACAAATATTCTGACCTCACGCTATGAGTCTGTTATTCATCGTAGTGTTCATTTGGTTCCACTACTATTCAAACCCTATTTTTGGCTTTTTTTCTCCGTTATTTCTGTCATTCTTTCCCTGTTTTTATCCGGAGATGGCAAAACTATTTTATGTATACGTATGCTAGTGCTTTCTTCCCTATTATATATCTTAGGATATTTCCCCTTAGCCCCCGCTGCTGATTTTCGCTATATTTATTGGAGCATCTTGGCCATAAACCTTGCCGTTGTGCTATTTTTTGTCAGTGATAAAGTCCATCTTGCGCTGTCTTTTAAGAAGAGGACTGTTGCATAAATACCTCTTCAGGTGGGGTCTTTATCTCGAGTCATGATGTAGCGACTAAAACCTAACGAACCTTTAACATAGCAGATTCCTGAGCTAGCTTAGTTCTCTGCTGCAATCGTTGTTCCATCAATATCACCATGACCCCGCCCACAACTACCATAATTATTCCCCCAACAGTCAACCAATCCGGCACATGACCCCAGATCAGCCAGCTTAATAATCCAGTAAATATGACCGCACTATATGACAATGGTGCAATTGCATGTGCAGGGGCGAACAAAAAAGCATGAGTCACTAATAACTGCCCTAAATACAGCGAAACCCCCAGGGCGAATAACCATAATACATCATATCCTTGCAGAGGTGTCCAATGTAAGAACATAAAAGGCAGCGTGACTACTGTGCCGACCAGGAGAAAATAAAAGGTAATACGTTGGGTTGGTTCGGTTTTTCTGAGTAAAGAAATAGTCACCATAGAAACGGCCGATAAAATTCCTGCACTTAGGCCGACTAATGCGCTGAAGTCGATAATGCTGGCATTTGGTTTAATGATCATTAACACTCCTAAAAACCCGATAATCAAACCCAGCCAGAGGCGATGTGGAATAGCTTTTTTTAACCATAATAACAATACTAGAGGCACAAATAATGGAATAGTATTTTGCAGTAATACCGCATCAACTACCGGGATATAACGTATAGCAAAAACCATGGCGGCAAGGCTCAACATACCAGTGGTCGCCCGGATTATCATCAGCCAGGGATGTCTTGTTTTAACACTTGCCATACCAGATTTCAAAACCGAGGGGAGATTGAATAAAAATCCAATAAAAAATTGGGCAAACACCAGGGTGGTAATGGGTAAATGCGGTAATTTTTTAGCACAAATACTCATGACTGCCATGAAAAAATAACCTAGCAAAGAAAAAAGGACGCCTTTCATAAATTGAGTAATTTTGATATGCATATGAGTTCCTCGTTATAGTTTTAATAGTTTAATATTATAACTTTTTCATAGATAGCAATAATTAGCCTATTTGTTAAAACACTTTTTCAAAAAAAGAAAGAATAGACGGGGTTGCTTCTTCGCCTCACTCCACGCTATGTGCTATGACAGTCCACGGGGAAATTAACTTTTTCGTACAGGGGATGAATTAAAAGTAATTTTTTAATATTAACTTAAGATAAAGTCTTTAAAGTCATAAGATAAATCTTGAAGGGGGGCAAAAAATTTTTAATTAAATCGGATAGATAACCATAAATATAAGCATAAACTACAAATTGGATGCCAAATATGACCGACCAGAAACAAGTTGCCGGAACAGATTTTTGGGATGATGTGACAGAGGGAATTATTAAAAATCATGCTCAGGAAGGGAGCGAAAGAAAGCTAAAAAATTATTTGCAACAGTACCGCCGACAAAACTTAGATTACAAGGGGGAATTATCTTCAGAATCTAAGGCGGATTTAAAAACTGCAGGAGTGGCAATTGGCGTAATTAGCCAATTAGAAGGCCAACTAAATAAAGACGTATACTATAGATTAGCCCATGAAATTTTCAAGCACGGCAGCCATAAAAACGTAGCAGATTTTAAAAAATATCTGCAAGAACATCCTGAAAGTACCTATAAAAACTCCAGATTATTAATTAAATTACTTGACGATCTAATCAAAGGAAAATTTCGTTTTGCAAATACCACTAGGAGAATTGCCGAGCTGCAAATAATAAGAATGACTATAGAAGTGATAGCCCAAGCTCAAGAAGAAAAGATTAGACTTCATCCGCGCGATACTAAATTAACCTCCAGGAAGGTGAAAGGACTATTTCATTTATCTTTTCTTAAGTTTCCTAAGGAACATCAATCAGGTTCTTCTAACTCTAAAGAGGAAGAAATCAAATCACTGCTCTCTCCTCGGCTGGGGAGTAGTTCAGACTAGGTTAAATGGGACTAATTGCTCCGTTTTCAAAAGGAATTAGGGTAGCTGAACTTACAGATTAGTCCCTGTATTCTGGTTAAGATAATGAATGTAATCGCTACTAGCCATCTCTTCACTTATCTATCATAATACCAGCGGATTGTGGTATTGGAACCAAGTTTGGATGGGAATCACTCTTCCCCGATTTGAGTGCGCTGGAGTGGAGGGGATTGAAACGTTGTATTTTTACTATTTGTATTCAAGTTTCCTGGAGGGACCATGACAGAAATTAATCATCATCAAGTGACACATTACGAAAATAAACTCAGCCATGAAATAGACGCTTGGGATTTATACCAAGCTATACAAAACAAAGAAGATATTCTGATTGTCGATGCCCGTTCTCCTGAAGCTTATCAACGTGAACATATTGCTGAAGCAATCAACTTTCCGCATCGAACCATGACTAAAGAAACAACTGCTCATCGCTTAAACCCCAATACTTTATATGTGACTTATTGTGATGGTATTGGCTGTAATGCCTCCACCAAAGGGGCATTAAAACTCGCACAGTTGGGTTACAGAGTAAAGGAATTAATTGGTGGAATTGATTGGTGGAAGCGAGACCAACATCCCGTAAAGGCAAATAATAATTGTGCCACCTCAACCGCAGCTGCTCAGTGTGGCTGTGATTAATGAAATAGAAACTGTCTCACAACTGTTACGGATATCTTTATGCATTTATTTATGATCTACATTGGTGGAAAACATCCAAATTCCTTGATTGAATTACACGATATACGGTTCCTGGCTGCGGAAAATATTGAATCAACGTATGAGGAATTAAGAAATAGTTGGTGGGGAATTCCCAGCAGTTTACATTTGGATTGTTGGGGCATATTAAAACAAATAGATGGCTATGATATTCATCTCAAAGCCTTTCCCGCGCAAACCAATGAAAAGCTCTATTTTGTGAATTTAGGTGGCTATGGTGATTCCGAATTTACTGAGTTTCATAGGAATTTTTGCGTGGTAGCTCAAGATGTCATGGAGGCTAAAATAAAAGCTAAACAACAAATAGCGCACTGGCAATCTCCACATACTGATTCTTTATATGAAGTTGACGATATCCTCCCTGTGCAAAATGCAATAGCGAAGCAAGGCTGGTATATTCATTTAGAGCCTGCACACAATCCTATTCCTTTTGATTTTGTTGCCAAATACATACCTATTTCTGTTTAAGAGCGCGTATTCCCTTGGGATGTTTTGTCTGTAATCATATCTGTCCTTTCGCGGCATAAACAGCATTACAGGTGCCGATTATGATCATACAAAGCACCTGTGATGCGCTAAGCATTAATTGTATTTTTCAGAGGTTGCCATGAATCCCAAAGTTGATTTATTTTTGAATAGAGCCACCAAGTGGCGGCAGGAATTTGAGCAATTAAGAGAGATCCTTCTTGCTTGCGAACTGACTGAAGAAATGAAATGGGGCACACCCTGCTATACGGTTAATAACAGTAATGTGATTCTGTTCCATGGTTTTAAAGAATATTGTGCGCTTTCATTTTTCAAAGGGTCCTTAATAAAAGATCCTCAAGGAATTTTGATCAAACCAACAGAAAATGTGCAGGCAGGTCGACAAATTCGATTTACTGCCGTTGAAGAAATTGTGAAGATGAAATCCACTTTAGCGTCGTACATCAATCAAGCTATAGAGATAGAAAAATCTGGTATAAAAGTGAAGTTTAAAACGACTGCTGAATTCATTATCCCCGCGGAATTTCAGCAGAAATTAAACGAAATTCCTGCTTTGAAGCTGGCTTTTGACAATTTGACTCCTGGGCGGCAAAGAGCTTATCTGCTATATTTTTCTGCACCTAAGCAATCAAAAACCCGAGATGTCAGGATAGAAAAAAGTCTGCCGAAGATTCTTATGGGAAAGGGCTTGGATGATTAAAGGCGAGCGGGGTCAAATCTGGATTTATCTCTTATTTGTCCCCCTGAGTGCATAAATCCAGCTCATATCATTACCCACAAACAAGGTTAACTTATTCATTCCCCCTTGCTATCATCCTGCAAAAACGCTGTCATCCTGTAGAAACGCTGTCATTCTGAGCCCTTACTTCACTGCGAAGTCTATTTTGCTACAGAAGTTCCTATTACTGAATGGCTTAGCATGGCTCGCGCAGGATCTCCTTGAGGTGGCACTTCATACGCAGTGCCAGCTCAAGGGGATCCTTCGCGAGCCACTGCCCGGTAAATTTGTGATAAAAAATTCTAAGCCATATGAGCTTTATAGAA
>FTIX01000581.1_pt4 | contig 22485 bp, 18 predicted proteins | sample 1658561 | NCBI WGS metagenome assembly FTIX01 (sample SAMEA3914836, study PRJEB12502) | metagenome | biome: forest; material: soil | place: Canada | collected 2011-07-03 | depth 0.3 m | reverse complement strand
CCTTCAAACAGTGTTTAAAGGGCTAAATGCGGAGAGGGTGAGGCGCAGAGAGATTTTTTAGATAGTGACCTTATCGGATTCACTACGGGGTGCAATTAAAAGTGTGGTACGATAGCTGTAGCCTCAACTCCATGTATAAGGATATAAGGAACAGAAACGCAAAGGGAGCAAAGGGCGCAAAGGGGTATTGGTGAAGGCGTAGAGGAAGTTAAAGGCTTTTTACATAAAACGTTGTGTGCTACAAAAAAGATTTAAAATATGAGCTTGCTTTTTTACAAAAAAATGCTACGCCGAGTCCTTATGTGTGTGTATAACAAGCCTCTAACCTACTCTACACCTCTTGAGCATTTTGTCAACTTCGCTCAACCCACACTTTTAATTGCACCCTTCACTACGGACCGGTAATGAGGCTTTTTACCAGGAATATACGACCCCGCCAAGGACATTAACTGTGTTGGCATGCCGCCACCATTCACCGCCTAGTTCAAAATAACCTTTCAAATCCTCGCAAAAACATGTTGTGAAAGTGAAGGCATAGTCAAAACTGTAATTGTCCTGTTGATTACCACAAACAGGAAAAGAATCGCCAAATTGCTTAAAATGCCCTACGGCCGAATTTTTTTTACTCGACCATCGCTGGTTCCAAGCAACATCGACGGATGTATCGATCGAGTCACACAAGTGACATGTTGAAAGATGTAAGCCAAGACGTGATCTGGTGGACGTCCAATCGTGTTTGTTGATTGTCAGCCCCCATCCGTGGGCATGATTTTCATTAATTTGACCACGCCAATTTTTTCCCACTTGAATACCCAAAAAGGGTTGGATAAGGCCATATTCACATTCTAAATCGAATCCTGCTTCGCCATAGAAGGTAAAGGTGTTGAAATTTGGTTTACTATGCGCTTTGTATCGTATCTCTCCCACCTCGATTGTGCGTTTGAATCGATTTGAGGAATACCCATAAACCAAGTCAAATAGCCCGTAGAACACGCTTGGCCTATAGAGACCATAAACGCTTGCAAATCCTGTATCACGATTGGCGCTTCCATCGCGATACGTGACGTTGTCGTATTCATATGAACCTGCTAACCCTAATGTGAAATCGCGACAGAATGTTTTTTGGATGCCGCAAGTAACTTGATAACTATCGAAGTTGAGTTTATGGGCAGTGTTTCCGCGTAGATTTGTGAAACCATAACCTGCTTCTAGCCAAGGGGTCCACCCATTGTAAGGAAGTTCACATGAAGCGCAACGATCATCCCCTGCTACTAATGATCTGAGTGGATCATATAAACGTCGAAGAAGCCTGCCGGTAGAGATCTCTGTCACTAAAACATCATTGGTATATTGAAAACCTGACAAGCTCTCAAGAGCTTTCTGTGCCGCTGCTAATGGCAAATTGGCAAGCGTGCCGATTAGAAGAGATTGTGAGGCGTTTGGGCCAACAATGTGATCAAGATTGGTCGCAACGCCAAGCTGATTGCATTTCTCCGCTGCAGTTGTAAGAGCCGATTGAAGTGTGAGATAGACATTCTCTAGATCATATGTCAACGTTGGATGGATGAAGGCCAATGAAGTAGCGCTAGTAAATGTCCCTGCCACACCTTCTTCAGCCGTTATAATAGTATAGGGCTGCTGAAATTTAAACGTGCCATCCGCAGAGCTGACGACGACTGCACCTCCGTTAAGTGTCGCTGTTCCTAATGCATCAATGAGGTCGCTTTGCCCACGTCCATTGACTTCGACAGCATACGTTCCATTGGTATTGATATAGTTTTCTACGATCAAGCTGCCGATGCTTTCTCCTGGAGAGGTAACCCCCATGTTCGTTAATGTACCTCCAATAGCTCCGTTACCTTTTAATGTCCCAAGAGAATTTGTCAACACATCTCCTGCGAGCGATCCGTTCAAAACTAAAACACCTTCCTGGATTGTTGTCAGTCCTGTATAGGTATTCTCGCCTGAAAGTGTTTGTGTTCCCGCTCCAGTTTTCAGTAATGCCGAGCTGGTTGCAGGAAAGTTTTGGATGACCCCAGAAAATTCAGCTTGAGTCAAAGCGTCGGTATTAATAATCAATTGGGGTTGCGATTGGGCAACGCTGCTGCTATCACCGTCTAGTCCAGCAATGGTGAAGGTGGAAAGTGTGGTTCCAATATTAAGCGAACTATTGCCCAATACGATGTTGGCGTTCCCTCCTGCGTTACTGCCTTGAATATCAATTCCAAAAGAGCCTACAGTGCCTTGATTGACAGCTTGGATCGTCACTTTACCACTAGTCACATTGAATCCTTGACCAAATACAATCTGCGAGCTTCCTACGATTCCGGAATTGAACGCTCTGATCATAGAGCCATCATTGAGCGTGCAACTTTGAGCAAAGGTCAGTTGAGAAGCGTTAAGGTATCCCACAAAATTGTTGGGGCTCCCTTCGTTTATAGTTGTATTACTTGCATGAATGTCAAAGGCTGTTCCCGCAGTAAAATTCCCATCTACCAACATTTGATTGCCATTGACTACCCCGATATTGTTAAACGTCCCTGTTGTGTCCTTGTTTGTCCCACTATTTGAAAGAACAATGGAGGCGTTATTGCCAAGAACACACGTAGCGCCAAATTCGACTTGCGAGCTACCGACTGTTCCCATACTGTTGTTGTTTTGACCGGATGCATGATCAACGCCCGAATTAGATATGGTTAATACAAAGTCGTTTCCTGCGTGAAAATCACTCACTGAATACAGTTGTTGGCCTGCAAGCGTTCCTATGGAGTTAGCCGATGTCGCATTGCTTCCTTGATAAGTTCCTGTGTTTGATAACAGGATCGAGGCGCGATCTCCCACAGTGCCTCCATCCGTGAGGTGAAATTGAGAAGCGGAATGATCAACCGTATTATTATTCAGAAAACCTACAAAATTTCCACCCGGCCCTGTACTATCATCAAATCCCGAGTTTGTAATCTTTAAAAGAAAATCGTCACCAGTTTGAAATTGATTCTTCAGCAACAATTGCTTGCCATAACCCATCAAACTGCCTACTTGGCTGTTGAAGGTTGTATTAGAGGAATTGGATCCTCTATTTGAAATCATCACAGATGCATTGTTTCCAATGATAAGGCTATCTTGAAAGGCGACCTGCTGGCCCCCTATGAGATCTCCAATAAAATAGTTACCTACGCCAGTGCCTGTGTTTGTCCCCAAATTACTCACACTCATCGTAAAATTATCGTCAACGGAAACACTGCCTACGCAATTGAGTTGACAACCGCCTACAGAACCGACATTCACATACGTATTAGATGCATTGCCGCTGAAATTCCCACCGTTGCTGCTCGTAATATTTGCGTGTTTACCCAGAGTGACCGAAGTGAAGAACGTAATCTGATCTGAAGAAACGTCTCCTACAGCATTCCCTCCAGCTCCATTACTACTATCAATGCCGCTGTTAGAAGCGTCCAGGCTAAAATGATCGCCGGCTACAAAGGCATGCAAACCAGGCGCTGTCCTATCACCGATAGCAATCTGTTGAAGGTTCATGCCTGCAACATTAGAACCCCCGTTTGTATTGGTACCGCTATAAGTCCCACTGTTAGCAGCACTCATGGTTGCGTGATCTCCCAGCGTACACCCTTGTTGAAAGAGGATCTGATTACCTGTCGTTCCTGAGTTGGAGTTAATCACTGCGATCTGGTGATTGCCATATCCGTTGCTAGTATCCGTACCGGTATTACTCACCTTCAAACTAAAATCGTCATCTGCTTCGAAAGTACTTCCAACAAAAAACTGTTGATCATTGAGATAGGCAATAAAATCCGGGAAATTGGTTGTTTGTGAAGAGTTGGTACCTGTATTAGAAATAGTAAATATACAATTGTTGCCAACTGCTCCGGTTGTTTGTAAAATCACCTGCGCAGCATTGATTTGGCCTATGTTGCCGAGGCCAACACCAAGGCTGCTATCATTGCCAGTATTCTGCGCCTCAAAATTAAAATTGTCTGCAACCTGAAATGCCCCTGAAGATATAAACTGACTGCCATTGATAATCGCAATGGCATTGCCTTGGACAGTATTGGTTCCGCTAAATGTCCCGCTGTTTGACAGTGAGACCGTGACATTATCTCCGGCCGTAAATGATTGATCAAACTTCAATTGGCTAGCCCCTGTGTTGGCTACTCCATTGTTCCCTGTCCCATTCGTGCTATCATTACCTGTATTGCTTGCTGTGATATTTCCACCGTTAGCGATGGTAAATGCTCCGTTAGAATGGAGATTTGAATTAATGGACCCAATAGACGCCCCAGATAGATTTCCAATTAATGCACCGCTATTTGAGCTTGTGATGATGGCGCTACCAGAAGTCCCCGCTCCTCCAGTGAAAGATATGAGATCCCCAGGAAAAGAACTGTTGTTAATGTTAATGACTGTAATGGTGGGGTTTGTGTAGGTGCCAATAATCCCAGCTCCATTAAACGTCAGAGTCTCGTTGTTAAAGCTAAAATTAAAATTAGACGCTTTGAAAGGAAAGTTGAACGTAGATACAGAAAAAGGCGTCGAATTTTCGGTGGGGTTGGTATCGATACCGGAAATGGTACTATTGAAGATCGCATCGTCGCTACTTCCTGGAACCGTACTAGGGTTCCAATTAGCGGAATCGTTCATATCATTATTCGGATTTTGAGCCGACCAAGTGATCGATTCAGCGCATGCAGAGCTTGAACATCCAATTAAACAAGGAAAAATACATTTGAGCAAAAAATGACGTTTTATCATGCTTGGGACTCCACCAGTACTTTGTTTTCTAATCCAAGACGACAATATAAGGAGATCGTTTATTAGGAAACAGATTTTTCCTCACATGAGAAAAATGTGAAGGCTCACAAAACGGTGGAGGAAGTGATTTTATGTGGAGAAACGACAATCACGGAATGATTGTGGATTAAGTCATAAAGAGCCTGCAAATCGAGTTCCTTATCAACAGAAGCTCTAGGATGGGGTTCCAAATGGAATATTCCAGCAATAAGGAGAATGTTTCCCTTAATCTTTTGGGAACCCTTTTTGACTGTTAGATCTGCTAATTTGTCTTGCTTATTTATAGCAAAAGTAAGAGCCTTCACCATCGTCTTTGTTCTTTCTTTAAAGCCTTTCCAAGGATCATGAACCATAGTCAACAATCCCCTAGATTTTTCCATTAATTCTCGTGGATCTACGGGGAATCCTTGTTCCGCTTTCAGACGAAGCTTTCTCGCATCTATAGCAAACCGGACTCCCTGGGAAGAAGCAGATGTTGGGTCATCCCAGCCATAGATAGCCTTTGTTAAAGAAGAGGGAATTTTGAAACGTTCGGCTAAATATTTTTCTTCAAACTCTCTTAAAGGTCCCTCGCCCTTATCGATACGATTCTCTCCCCACTCCAGCATGACAATAGAGCCAGGCGGCTTCCCAGCCCAAGCCATTGCAATGCTATTAGTCTTACGCCCCTCTTCACAAAGAGGGTGCTTATCATGGCATTCAGCCATGAGAAAAACATTACCCTCAGCCAGCCTATCGACTTTTGGCGAAATGTAAATGATACGATGCTTGTATCCGCTTCCTTTGTTGATAACGAAAAGAGGGCTGACGCCAAAAATGGCGCAGACAATATCACGGATCCGCCCATATACAGGAGGAAATCCTCCAACATATCCCATGATCGCATTGGGGATCTGTATTCCAGGATTGGGTGTATTTTTTCCACAGGGTGATAACAGCATGGAAAATGTATACCAGTAGAAAGCCATTGTAGGAAAGTAAAAAAATCACACCCAACACACGAGGAAACTGGCTACTGGAAAAAAAACGAGAGACTATAAGGAAAAACCATCCCCACAGCAATTCAAAATAAGAATTTGTTTGTTATGAACGTCGATGCTAAAATATTTTTAACAATTTAAATGATAGATTTAGGCTTCTCCTAAATTTGTCGAAATGGTATCTGTTAAAATAAAATCTACATGATAGGCAAGCCATGTATATATTAAACCTATTTATTTTCTTAATGACCGCTTCATCACTTGCCGCCCATTTTTCAGAAGAAGATGCAATTATACAGTTACAGCGGATCCACCACAAACTTTGTTTGACTCATGGCTCATTTTTAGAAGAATACCCAGAGCAAGTCATGTCTGTCATGTTTGTTTTACCAACTGATAAAATTTTGGAAATCGGCGGGAATGCCGGCAGGAATAGCTGTGTCATTAGCTCTCTTTTAAACCAATCAGATCACCTGGTCGTTTCAGAATCCGATCCGAACGCAATTCCTATCTTAATGGCTAACCGCGATCGTAACGGTTTTTCTTTTCATATTGAAGATTCCGCAATTTCACAAGTTTCCCTTGTTCAAGCAGGTTGGGTTACATTTCCAAGCGAAATAGTGCCTCCAGGACATTTTAAAATTAAAACCATTTCCTATAATGACCTGAAGAAAAAATATGGAATTCTGTTTAATGCATTAGTTGCTGATTGTGAAGGCGCCTTATACTACATACTTCGAGATGATGAGAGCATTCTAGAAGAGATTGATATGATTATTGTCGAGAATGACTATCTTCAACTTAAACATTATGAGACGGTGCGCGAGCAATTTATCGCCCATGGATTTCAACCCGTCTACAGCAAAGCGGGCGGATGGGGACCATGTTACAATGTATTTTACCAAGTTTGGCAAAAGCCGTCGCGGTTAATGAATCATTGAAATCTACGATGTCACCAAATTACTTATGAAGATATAGACCCTGGCCCCACAAAAAAAAAGTAAAAGGTATTTTTTTAGAGAAAAGTCGAAAGTTACTGGGAAATCCAGGTTGTGTGAAGAGAGGTCCCTTCAATCCCTTTCAAATGAACCCATTTATCTGTAACGCCAGCTTGTTCCAGTTGCAAGAAATAAGTTGGCTTCAGACCTGTTGGGGTACGAATCACACATTCTTCATCCCGAGGAGGTACTCCATCGCGCTGTATAACATTGCAACCCAATTCAAGCGCAGTAAAGGCCATAGTAATAGACTCTTCATCAAGAGCAAGGGGTTTATACACGGATTGACGAATAAGACTTCTCTTGTAAGGAACCCTTACTGTCGTAATCTCTTTAATGGTTTGAAGAGAAAGCGCATAAGCAAAGCCTTCGCCTGCATATCCTCCTGTTTGGCTGACATACAAACCTTGACCAAGTTCATTTTCTCCAAAACGTCCTTCTGCTTGCTCTTTACTAATTGTCTGTCTAATGCCTTGTGTGAGAATGTTATTCAAATTTTTAACGCTGCTTGATGCGTGAATTAAAACGGTATTCTTTGGAATCCTCCCAGAGAAGGTGAGAGCAAGTACTTTGTCGCTTTTAGAAATTTTTTGACGATTGATAAGAGCCACCTTTTGTAAAAGAAGTTGGTCATTTCTCTCGTAGATAGTTTTAAAGTTTTTTTGTCCTTGCTCCGTGCGTGCCTCGTCGTATAATTCTTCCAACTGCTTATTTAGCTGTAACAACTGCTCCCAATCCTTTGGATCGAATGATTTTTTTAAACGCTCACTTTGAAATGGGGTTGAACTCGTCATTTGTTTGAGGGGACTTTGTGCAATATTGAGTACACTACTATTCTCTGCACTACTCTTGCTCTCTTCTTGTTCTCCCCTCATTCCATGAACTGCCGTTTTAGAGGGTGGAAATGAGTTCCTGTTCCCTTGGATAGATGGAGATTGACGCAGAACTGTGTGGCAGAATATTTGTGCAATTTTAGCATGAGTGTCATTGAGTACATCCGGAGAATGGCATCGCCTCCAAAGGACACTCACACCTAACAGCAAGAATCCACTCAGACAAGCCAAGACTACGGACGTAAGCAGCATTAGCCTAGGATGCTGAAATTCCCGATTTAGAGGATCTACCATGATTTGTGCGAAATTGTCGAAGCCATTGCCAATCGCTGACATACCTTATCTCCATCACTAACATTGTTTGTCAATTATACATGTCTTATAAACAAATATCTACATATTTATATATAGATGCAAAGTTCTGATGTTGTATTTGACTCCTTTGAGAATCAGAACGGGCAAGACTAAGTAAATCCTACGAAATCCCCCTCTCTAGCACGGCCAACGAGACAAAAGAGCCGCTTAATCCCTTTAAAGAAGTGATAGATAAATCCCAGAGCCACGCACCCGTCTGTATTTAGCTCCTCACCCATGTTGTTGTTGAATGCAGAGGTAAAGCTGAAGATCCAGATTTGGAACTCGTACCATATAGGAAAAAGCTGTTAGTGACATTCCGCGAGCCGTTTTTGACTCTATGTGCAATGTCACATCAACCAACGAATCCCAGTTACTGGGTATACTTCGAACTTTTGACTGGACTTCCTTCATACGAAAGCCGTGCTTCGATCTAAAAGTATTGAAATAAAAATTTAATTTAATTAGGATCGCGAATTCTAACAGATAGCTCCAAGTGAGGCTCCAAATGCCTGTTTTTTAATGCCGTTCGAATAACATGTCCTTACGTTGATAATTTTCGGATATTTTTATCACTATGTTAAAATTCCATTTCATGATTGTAGGTTTGCTTGTAACAGGATGCATGGTGGGTCCTGACTATCATGAGCCCTACAAACCTATTGTAGAAGAGTGGAAGATAGACGATGGTTCAGTAAACGAGCAACCATTCGATAATGTTGAATGGTGGGAAGTGTTTCATGATAATGTGCTTACACAAGTAATTCATGAAGGATATGCTAATAATCTCTCTTTACAAATCACGGGTGTTAAAGTATTACAAGCTAGAGCACTGCTTGCCCAATCTGTTGGGGAGCTTTACCCTCAAGAACAAAACATAACAAGTAATCTTACCTATTATAGAATCGGTGGCAGCGAATTTCAGAACTTATTACCTACCTATTTTGCCACAGATGCGTTAGGGTTTACGACAAATTGGGAACTCGATTTTTGGGGGAAGTATAGACGTGCTATTCAATCTAACAATGCAACCTTTTTAGCATCGATTGCTGCGTATGATAGTGCTTTAGTAACACTTACTTCCGACATTGCTAGCGCATATATCAAGATTCGCACCACTGAAGAACAAATCAAAATAACGAATACAAACATTCAAGTGCAAACTCAAGGGCTTGACATAGCCAAAGCTCGCCATAGTGCAGGAGAAGTCAGCCTTGTAGATGTCGAACAAGCCTTGACTGAATTATCAGAAACCCAAGCAAAGATTCCTCAGCTTAATGTTGAATTGCAAAAACAAAAAGATGCTCTATGCCTGTTGTTAGGAACGGTGCCTAATCAACTAGATTGTCTACTTGATCTACAGCATGGAATACCTGAAGCCCCTCTCTCCGTTGCTGTGGGCATCCCTGTTGAAACAATTGCAAGACGTCCTGATATATGTCAATCCCGATTAGAAGCAGTGGCCCAATCGGAATTAATAGGGTCTACCAAAGCCAATCTTTTTCCTGCCTTATCCTTAACAGGAACCTTTGCTTTTTCTGCAAATAATATCTTAGAATCTTCGCTTGCTAATCTTTTAGAATGGTCCAACCGGACATATACCGCAGGACCAGCATTAAGTTGGCCAGTCTTAAATTATGGTCAAATCACTAACTCCGTACGTGCGCAGGATGCTGTTTTTCAGGAGGCCTTATTGAATTACATTAATGCTGTTTTAAAAGCACAGCAAGAAGTGCAAGATAGTATCACAGCTTTTATTGAAGCAAAAATTGCCGTACAGTACTTGACTGAAGCTAACCGCGCGGCTACTAAAACTTTGCAATTGGCTATCATTCGTTACAGAGAAGGTGAAAGTGACTTTACCCCAGTGTTAAACGCAGAGCAGCAACAACTTCGTGTACAATCTTCATTGACTAAAGCCCAGGGGGAAATTCCTCAAGCTTTAGTTTCACTTTATAGATCATTGGGTGGAGGATGGGAGATTAAAAACGGCGATGATGTCATACCAGATCGTATTAAATGTGAAATGTTAAAAAGGACGAATTGGGGAAACTTGCTGAAGCAAGAAAACCATCAAGAGCCGGAAAGCGGATGGCAATGGTTTAAGCAACTCTATCTGCCAAATTGGTGATAAATATGGATGTTGAAACAAAACAAAATAAGATAACAATAAGTAGCATGATCGCTGCAGCAGCTGTGATTGGTGTCGCAGCCTGTATCGTATTTTACGTGATCAAGCGTCACCCATCCGAAGGTCTTCCTCAAATACCCCTTCCAAAAGTAGTCGTACACCTCCCTCAATCGAAAGAACTTGTCGAGTATGTCACCCAAACAGGCACGCTTGTCGCTTATAACTCCGTCGATTTAGTCGCACGTGTTGAAGGATATTTAGAGTCAATAGAGTTTACAGATGGGACCTTTGTAAAAAAAGGACAAGAGTTATTTATCATCCAACCTGACACTTATTATCAACAATGGGTCGCGGCCAAAGCGGCCGTAGCGGTACAAGTTGCCGCAAATATTTATGTTAAGTCAGAATATGAACGGCAAAAAAAAATGTATGCGCAAGACGCAACTTCCCTCAACAATGTGGAAAAATGGCTAGCCAAGACTCAGGAAAGTGATGCAGAAATAGAAAAAGCCGTCGCAAATGAAATGATCGCTGCAATTAATTATAGCTATACACACGTGAATGCCCCATTCGATGGCCGCATGGGTCGCCATTTGGTGGATCCCGGCAATTTGGTCGGTCGCGGCACAGCAACCGATTTAGCAAATATCGAACAAATTGATCCTATCTATGCGTATTTCAATCTCAATGAGCTAGATTTTATTAGATTACGCGATGCCGCAAGAGCAGACGGTTTTAAACCCGAAGATATCAATCAAATTTCTGTAGATATCAAATTGCAAAATGAAACCACGTTTAAACATAGGGGAAGGTTGGATTTTGTTAACACGGGGCTTAACTCCTCTACCGGGACGTTAGAATTCCGCGCTCTTTTGGAAAATAAAGATTACTCTTTATTACCCGGCTTATTCGTCCAAGTACGCATCGCCGTTTCCAAACCGGAAAAACAATTGACAATTCCCGATTCAGCTGTGCTTTATGATCAAATTGGACCTTATGTGTTGATTGCTGATGCCGATAATATTGTTCAATTGAAACGTGTTAAATTAGGCAGTATAGACCAAGGAATGCGTGCAATCAAACAAGGGTTGACCGCAAGTGATAGAGTCATTGTAGAAGGACTGCAGTTTGCAACACCAAACAACAAAATGAATGTGCTTGAACAGTAATTGTTTAGGGTAAAATGAACATATCTAAATTTTTTATTGAACGCCCTGTCTTGGCTAATGTGATTGCTTTATTCATCGTATTTTTAGGAATTGTCGCAATAGCAGTTCTGCCTATAAGTCAATACCCAGCGATTGTTCCACCCACGATTCAGGTGACAACAAGTTACCCTGGTGCTAGTGCTAAAACCTTAATTGAGACTGTTGCCCTTCCTATTGAGCAACAAGTTAATGGGGTTGAAAACATGATCTACATGCAATCTACCAGTACTGACTCGGGTATTTACACCTTAATCGTTACATTTTCTATTGGCACAGATCTCAACTTTGCGCAAGTTTTGGTGCAAAACAAAGTGCAAGCTGCGATGGCAGAATTACCCATGCAAGTCCAGCAACAAGGTGTTGTAGTCGAGCAAAAATCAACTGCTGTATTACAATTTATCACCTTAACTTCAGAAAATAACGAATATGATGGTTTGTTTTTAAATAATTATGCCACCATTAATATGCAGGACGAATTAGCTCGTTTGCCAGGCGTTGGTAACGTGCAGATTTTTGGATCGGGCTCCTATGCAATGAGAATATGGCTTGATCCTAACAAAATGTATACTTATTCGTTAAATCCCTCTGATGTTCTTAACGCTATCAACCAACAAAATAAAGCGATTTCTGCAGGTCAAATTGGCGCTCCGCCCACTTCAGGCTCGCAAGCCTATCAGCTTACTGTCAATGTTCCCGGTTTACTGATTAGTCCCGATGAATTTGCTGATATCATCATTAAATCGGAAGCGACAAAATCTGGACAAACTGCATATGCAGGTAACAGTGCCAAAATTGTTCGTATCCGTGATCTGGGGCGTGTTGAGCTTGGCTCTTCAAGCTATAGTATGTCTTCTAACCTCAACAATAAACCCACCGCAGCAATTGGTATTTATCAACTTCCCGGTGCCAATGCCTTAAAGGTCGCAAATGATGTGAAAGCGACCGTAGAAAAAATGTCTAAGAAATTTCCTCCCGGATTGAAATACTCTATTCCTTTTGACACGACTAATTTTGTCAAGGCATCTGTTGATGAAGTTTATAAAACGTTATTTGAAGCGATGATTTTAGTGTTAATTGTGATTTTTTTCTTTTTACAAAATTTCCGAGCCACTCTTGTCCCAGCAACGACTGTGCCCGTTACTATTGTTGGGGCATTTTTTGCAATGTTACTACTTGGTTATTCTATTAATTTATTAACTTTATTTGCTTTAGTGCTTGCCATTGGGATCGTTGTCGATGATGCAATTGTCATTGTGGAAGGGGTGACGCAACACATTGAAAAAGGCGAATCACCCAAGAATGCTTCTATTTACGCTATGAAAGAATTGATGGGACCTGTCATAGGGATAACCTTAGTGCTCATGGCAGTATTTGTTCCGGCAGGTTTTATGCCGGGATTAACCGGTGCGATGTATGCACAGTTTGCTTTAGTGATAGCTGCGACAGCGTTTATTAGTGCGATCAATGCCATGACTTTGAAACCTACGCAATGCGCTTTATGGTTGAAGCCAATTGATCCGAACAAAACAAAATCTGTAGTGTATCGTGTTTTTGATAAAGTGTATTATCCCGTGGAAGCCGGATATCTTAAATTCATAGATAAGTTGATCCATCACAGTAAAATCGTGAGTTTAATCGGAATTTGTGTTGTCGCGCTTACCATTTTTTTATTAACTCAGATTCCCACAGGCTTTATTCCTATTGAAGATCAAGGTTATTTAATAATGAGTGTGAGTTTACCTGATGGATCCAGTTTGGGACGTACAGAAAATTTACTCAAAAAAATCGGTGATCAAGTATCTAAAGTTGGTGGCGTTGAAAATGTCATTGCGATTAATGGGGTTTCTGTTTTGGATAATAATGCCAATTTGGCTAATGCTGGGATTCTTTACGTCATGTTTAAAGATTGGAGTGTGAGAGGAAAAAACGAAGATTTACCTGCCCTCTATAAAAAGCTCAATGATATTGCAGTCGACACGCTAGAGGGAAAAATTTTGGTAATGATACCACCTCCCATACAAGGTTTAGGTAATGCAGGTGGTTTTCAAATGCAAGTTGAATTGCAAGATGGGTCATTTGATTATCGTAAATTGCAAGCTGCAACAGATTTGTTAGTTCGGTATGGAGGTGAACAACCTTCGCTGAGTCATTTAATGACGTCGTTTCGAGCTTCTGTTCCCCAAGTTTATGCTCCAATTGATAGGGTTAAGGCAAAATCTTTAGGGGTGCCGGTTGAGGATGCCATGAATGCCTTAGAGACCTATGTGGGTTCTTCTTATGTGAATCTCTTTACGAAGTTTGGACAAGTGTTTCAAGTTTACGTTCAAGGAGACCCAAATGCACGTATGACGGAAGATAGCCTTCGCCATTTATACGTGAGAAACCAATCCAATGAAATGGTGCCCATAGGCACACTTACCAATATCTGGCCGGCTACAGGCCCCTCTATTATTTCGCTTTATAATCTTTATCCTTCCAGCAATATTTATGGAGTATCTACGCCAGGATATAGCTCGGGCCAATCGCTTCAATCAATGGAACAATTGGCATCTAAAGTGCTGCCGGCCGGGGTATCGTATGAGTGGACTAGCACCGCTTATCAGGAAAAAATTGCCGGACAATTGAGCTATTTGATTTTTGCACTGTCCCTTCTTTTTGTGTATTTGATTCTTGCAGGACAATATGAAAATTGGATCACACCCGCCGCGATTTTATTCAGTGTACCTTTGGCATTGCTCGGCACTGTGGCTATACTATCTAGCTTGGGCCTTGCGAATAATATTTATACACAGATTGGTATTTTGTTATTAATCGCATTGTCTGCTAAAAATGCCATATTAATTGTGGAAGTTGCTCGTGAACAACGTGAGTTGCATGGTAAATCTATTATCGAAGCTGCTTTACAAGGTGCTAAAATACGTTTTCGTCCTATCATCATGACTTCATTTGCTTTTATTCTGGGCGTGATGCCCTTAGTATTTGCGACGGGAGCGGGAGCAAACGCGAGACGCTCTATCGGCATTGCTGTAAGTAGCGGTATGCTAGCATCCACTTGCCTTGCTGTAGTATTTGTCCCTGCATTTTTTGTTGTACTGCAAAATTGGCAGGATCGGAAAAAGAAGATTTAGGATAATGAAATGTTATCTTGGAAAGAAAAAAAAGTGATTATTGCTTTCACAATAATCACTTTAACTCCAGTTACTGGGTACACTTCGAACTTTTGACTGGCTCAGTCTCTCGCAAGAGTTTTCAACTCTCTCAAAATTAATAGCTTAAAATCCACTTGAAAATAAAGTATCCCAAAAGATACAATAAGGTTATATGGAAGAGATCGAAATTGAAATTTACGAAACAACGACAGGCAAGCGACCTTTCGAAGTTTGGCTTGAAGGCCTCAAAGAGATTCATACAAAAGCCAGAATCTCTATGCGGCTAGATCGATTAAAGCTTGGAAACTTTGGAGATTGCAAAACGTTGCAAGAAGGAGTTTCTGAGTTGAGAATCCATTATGGGCCAGGAATTAGAATTTATTATGGAAAAATTGGTAATAGAATTGTTTTATTACTTTGTGGTGGTGACAAAGGTTCTCAAGATAGAGACATCAATAAAGCAAAGGATTATCTGAAGGATTATCAATCGAGGAGTTTAAACAATGGCAAGAAGTAGAAATTATCAAGATTTTCTTCTAGAGCAACTTCAAGATCATGATTTTGCTGTGGCTTATCTAAATGAAGCGCTAAATGAAAGCTTGAAAGGAGATGAGGAATCTCAGAAGCTTTTTCTTATGGCATTACGCAATGTCGCAGAAGCGCAGGGAGGTATTGGTGCTTTGGCTAAAAAAGCTCATGTAGGCCGTGAAAGCCTCTACAAAACGCTTTCAGGAACAGGTAATCCTAAATGGCATACTCTTGTTTCTTTGTGTGTGGCTATGGGATTGAATTTGAGATTGACGTAATGATTTTAAATGTGAGGTAATTACTGAATTCAAAAAATGATAATGTCGTCCTCCTTGAAACGTCAAAGGGAAATAACGGCGGAAATGAAGGCACATGTCAACGCAGATGAGACTTGTTTGATCACGGCAAAGACAGTATTGGGTTTGGCTAAACGGGCGAAAGAGATCTTCATAAGTTCGAAGATGCCTGAAAAACAGCAATTGTTGAACTTTGTCTTTTCGAACTTGAAATTGGGGAAAAAGCTGTTAGTGACATTACGGAGCCATTTTTGACTCTATGTGCAATGTCACATCAACCAACGAATCTCCGGATGTGGGATTCGAACCTACGACCAATGGATTAACAGTCCGGCGTAAGCCAATAATCTCCAGCAATTCGCAATACGTAGCAAGAAGAATACCGAGAGCGCAGAAGAAAGTCCTCTATGGCTAAAGGTCGCCACTTGTCGCAGATTCTTGTGAGCAACTGCACCACCAGTGCACCATTTTGAAATTGACAACCCACCAATTATATTGGTAATATAACCAAAAAGGTTGGTGCATTATGCTTGAGTCTCTCTTTGGTACTCCTATCGTCGAGAAGATATTGTTCTTTCTATTAGTAAATAAAAAGTGCTACCCCTCTCAGCTCAAAGAGGTGTTTAAAAACCCGTTATATAGCTTTCAAAGGGCTTTAGCCAAATTGGAAAAAGGAAATGTTGTAGTGAGCTATCGAGAAGGAAAAACTCTTGTTTACCAGTTTAACCCCCGCTATCCCTTTCTAACTGAACTAGAGGCCTTTTTACGTAAGGCATATTCTTTTTTTCCTGAAGATATCCGTGAAACATATTACGAACCTATCGTCCGCAAAAGACCGCGTCGGCAAGGAAAACCCTTATGAAGGCAGGATAAAGATAAGGATTAGAGCTTTCCTTACAGGCCTTTAGAAGGCCACTCTTTCCTCATCATTTAAAAATCGAACTCTCCCGTGAGGTTCAGATGGTTTTGTGACCTTCCGCATCGGCGACTCTTCAAGCCACCCCCATTCCTTAGTGGCTACACTTAGCGCATGTGAAAGCGCCGCTAGATAGCGAACAACTGTAGAAGGTGAACGGATAGTCCCCTTGAATGTTTTTCCTTTAAGAAGAATGTCTCGCTGTTCTGCGATGAGCGCGGGGGTGAGGTCGGATAAAAGGCAGTGTCCCATTTGACTTTTCCACCGCTTAAGTTGTGCTGTGGTGGCTGCTGCATTTTTTGGTTTTGTGGGAATCACGTTCTGGATATATCGATCACTAAGCTCACCCACATTGTGTTTTTTCGCTTCGGCTGTCTTAAAATGCCGCCCCTCTCGCATGGCAGATTCAGTTTGCTGTACCCAGAGTTTTGCATCTGTCTTTCTTTCAAAGGTAGCAGAAGCTGTTGGGTAACCTCTTAATCGAATCTGAACCCTGTAATGTATCTTGCCATCATCTATCTTGCGTTCTTGAATATATGCCATATTACCTCCGTGCTGTTGTTATTGTTACAACGACGGATTGCTAATCCTTTGAGGGCCATCGAAAATCTGCATTGTGGCATATTTCTGAAGGCTGGCGACTCGATGAAGATTTACTTTTGGTGCACGGATGGTGTACTTAAAAAAAACTCTATTTCAAATCCCGAACTTCTAGGTCCTTTCTTGGATAACTAGGATTTTTGTCCTTATTGTCCCATTTGTCCTTTAGATGAATGCTTATTGTGACAGCGAGAGTTGCTGCCATTTGTTGCGAGCTAGTGCACCATTAGTGCACCATCGGGTAGAAAGTGACAGTTAGGACTCTCGCCATAACTGCATTTATCAGAAATCTCCAGTTACTGGGTACACTTCGAACTTTTGACTGGTTAGGTTTTGCTCAAGAATTTTCAATTTTAAACTCACCGGATAATCACACTGGCCGCTGCCGATAAACTTCCATTTGCACTTACACTCACAACATCATATGTATAAACAGTATTTTTCTTGCAATTGTGATCGAAATAAGTCAAGAGAGAAGCAGCAGAAATTTTAGCAATGGGGGTAGAACTGTTATTGCGGTAAACAAGATAGCTGACGGGAATATTGCCACTAATCGGTGGGCTCCATGAGATAGTATTAATGATATCTGTTTGGGTTAAAAAGCGGTTTTTCGCCTGAAATCCTGTCAAAAACGTTGGAGGCAGAATTGGTGAGGGTGGTGGCAGAGGATCAGGGGTGATTGCTAAACCTTGAGGGGCATTGCCTACCGGAATTGTGTTAGTTATTGTATTGGTCATTGTATCAATGACATAAATTTGGTTTAAACTGTTATCGGAGACATAAACAGAATTTCCATTAGGGAGTATCGCCACGCCAAATGGCCCTGCACTTCCATCTCGAATGGGAATTATTGTAGTGACTGTATTACTTAAAGTGTCAATCACAGATACGTTCTGGCTATTTTGATTTGCTACATAGACTTTTGTTCCATCAGGTGTTATTGCAAGTAGACGCGGATTTGATCCTATAGGAATAGTTGCTATAACTGTATTAGTCAGTGTGCTAATCACAGATACAGTGCCATCATTCAAATTTGTGACATAGACAGAATTGCCATTTGGTGTGATAGCTACCCCAAAAGGAGAAGCACCCACTGAAATAGTCGTTAAAACAGTGTTGTTTGAAGTTTCGATCACTGATACGGTTCCATCCAAATTATTAGCGATATAAACAAAATTTCCATTAGGAGTAATGGCAACGCCTACAGGCCACGTACCTATCGTAAGCACGCCCGTTGTTGCGTTCGTACCGGTATCAACTATAGTGGCAGTATTCGTTCCATTATTACAGATATAGGCCGTATCTCCATTAGGAGTAAATGCGACTCCAAATGGTCCATTTAAATCGCTGGAGATTGTTGTAGTAATAATCTGAGTGGCTGTGTCAATAACAGACACAGTGTTACTCGTGTAGTTAGTAACATAGGCAAAGTCCCCATTTGGGGTTATAGCCACATCTTGATCGGAGCTATTAGGGGGCAATGTAATCGTTGCAAACACTGAATTGGTTGCTGTATCGATGACCGAGAGTGTACTATCCGTGGAATTAACCACATAAACATAGTTTGCAAATCCCTCAGAGACAAAACAGAATATCATCAAGGAAGTATAAATCAGGGACAATTTTAGCAATTGGTTATATTTTCTCATGTTTTCCTAAACTCAATAGACCTTGTTGCATAAATGCCCTGCCGGGAACCAAACCCGAGATACCTCTCAGGGCATTTATGCAATAAGACCAACTCAATATGTTAGAGCCTTACTATTAAATGAACCTTATATCTTCAGTAAATTTAAGGCAATTTTTTTAGCTATTTGTTTGGATTGTTGCATCTCCCATCCATCGCGTAAACTCCGGATGTGGGTTCGAACCTACGACCAATGGATTAACAGTCTTCCGATACCCTACAAGCACAACACAACAAGCTACAGAGAGTAACAGCTACAAGATTTAAGTTTAGCCTTACTTATTTGTTGTCATTTCCAGCCCTTTTTAGCCATTTGTTGTGGATGAGTGGGGAAAAATTGGGGAAAAAACCTTGAAGGACGATGATGTGACTGATAAGATAAGAGCCGTACGCCAATACAAGGAAAATGCATGGGGATGAGTGAAGAAAGTATGCGCTTTTTGGAAGAACAAATTCCAGAGCTTGCTGAGCTAGCAGTAAAACTAGCCTATTTGAAGGCTCTTGCATCCGGTAGTAGTGTTTTGGAGTGCAAGAACGGAGTTCTCATGGAGACATTTCCAGATGGAACCCGAAAAATCATCAAGAAACTCCCCCCCTCGACACCGGTGAAACCAGGAACCAGGTTGGAACTTCGATGAAGGATACTCCTGCCCGTCTACGCATGTTTGCTGGCCCTAACGGATCGGGGAAAAGTACTATCAAATCAGTAATTGACTCTACACTCCTTGGAATGTACCTTAATCCTGATGAGATTGAGGACAAGATTCGGAAAGAGGGTGTTCTGGATCTTACAGCATATCAGATTCAAACTAACGCTAAAGAAATACTGCACTTCTTCGCACACTCTCCTCTTCTGGAAAAAGCAGATCTAGGAGATTCTGTAAGGAGCTTGCGATTTGTGGATAATCGACTCCTTTTTCAAAAGGTGAAAATTAACGCATATTTTGCTTCCATCGCCGTTGCTTTCATCCGAAATAAGCTCGTTGAACACAAAAAATCGTTTACCATTGAGACCGTAATGTCCTCCCCAGATAAAATAGAGCTACTCCGTGAAGCTCAACGTGTTGGTTATCGAACCTATCTTTACTATGTAGCCACAGAGGATCCTGACATTAATATTTCTAGAATCCAACATCGAGTAAAGATGGGTGGGCATTCTGTACCCGAAGATAAAATTGTGACCCGTTACCACCGCTCCTTGGATTTATTGGTGGAAGCCATTCAATGCTCTCATCGTGCCTATATCTTTGATAATTCGAGCCATGAACATATATGGCTAGCAGAGATCACCAGCGGCGTATCCTTAGAAATGAAAGCCTCTCCAATGCCGTCTTGGTTCAAAAATGCGGTATGGAACAAATTCGACATCAAAGAAAAAAAAGAATAACAGTAATCTACAGATGACCAAGAGGGCAGAAAAATTTATAGAGGGTGGGTCTATGACTAAATTTCAAAAACAACCTCGTGAATATGATCACCACTGAAGATCTGTTGAATGAAGAGCTCATCGCCAAAGCAATTTGGGAGTGCTTAAAGAAAAATGACCCTGATGGCGTGATTGAAATTCTGGAAGCCCATCTTAGCGCCAAAAACAAAAGCCAGCCTGCCAAGGAACATGATCTCCCCCGAATAACCCTATACCATGCCTTTAAAAGCAAAAACCCTACTCTTCACACGTTAGCTAAATTGGTGCATGCAACCGTTTAAACTGCTCTATTACAACACTTCTTCAACCTCTTGGATGAGCTTTTGAACGTCGATTGCCTCAGAAGTTTTTTTTCGATCCTTGTCCACTAGAATCATTACTCCGGGGACAACTGGAATATGCGTTGGGACTGTAATCGCCAATTCATTTCGTGCGTGCATGCCTTCTAATATTCCATTTATGTATTTAACCCCTCGAATGATCGCTTTCAGTCTTTCCTTTTGCTTCCTCCAATCGCATGTTATAACTATAAGAGGATGTCTCACTTTCTGGGCAACAAATCCAGTAACGAGAAACTCGGCAAGATCTCCATCCAACAGCTCTCTGCTAGTTCCTCCTTTATAAAGATTAGGACGCTCGAGCCATCGCTTCTTGGGTTTAGTGCTGCTAGAGACCTCAAGTCTTTCCAATCCGGCGAAAAGTCTAGCTCCCGAAAGATTTGATCCGTCTTGCATCTGCATGAGATAGCTATGCACAAGTCGCAAGAGTATATTATGTTCAAACTGTTCGACATCGGCGCTCTCACCAACACGCCCTATTAACCATACACGGCTCATAAGGACATGCCAAGCCAAATGCTTCACCAACATCTCAAAGCCATATCCCTTATCTCCTTGTTCCAATTCTTTTTCCCAATCTTCCAACAAACCTGAAATACTCAAGGCATGTGTGTGACAAGGATTTTCTCGGCGCCATTTCACAGATTTCTCAATGATTTCCTTTCGATCGATGACCTGAAAAAAAAGGTGCCTTAAGGCTTCCATTGTTACCAGGACCTCTCTTGAGAGGAAACTAGTAGATTCATGCAGTATTTTCTTTACACCGACAGGATCACACTGTAAAGCATCCTGCTGGAAACTTTTCAATGTACGATACAAGGCTTGAGGCATTGGGAAATAGGCATCTATTCGATCTTGATATGTTTGCGGAAGCGTATCTATAAGATTTCCTAAATGGATCTGTTCAAGAAATCCAGCAGGAGTATCAATCGTCGTGTAGTCACGTTCTAGTTCAGGTATTAGCCCAATGGTTTCGCCTATTAGCCAGTCCCATTTCCGCTGAGTTTCAAGAATCCCGTCCCCTCCGATAACACCAAATCGGTCCCTCACACCATTATCAAAGGCTAATAACTGATCGATGATAAAACCTCACCCTAAAAGGGATTTTTTTAACCAGAAAAAGTCTACCCAAAATTTTCTATTGGCCCCAAATGAAGAAACGGCAAAAACGACACCAAGGACAAAGAGCCGCTCCCGTCCCTACTTGGTGTCCTTATAGTCTTTGGGTCCTTAATGTCTTTTGTCTTTTTGGGAAACTCCGGATGTGGGATTCGAACCTACGACCAATGGATTAACAGTCCACTGCTCTACCGCTGAGCTAATCCGGAATAAGAAATATCACTATAAATCAGACCTCTAGGGTGTTCCTAGTGGGGAGTAACGATCTTAGCCGATTTACAAATTAAGAGGCAATGAGTTTTCACCTCTGCGAAAAAAAATCGCTTCAGCTTGGCTAAATTGCTTTTTACCTTGGGTAAAAAGCGATGCAGCCAAGCTGAACTTACCCTCTCTGTATCAAAAGCGCATACAGAGAGGGACAATATTAGTAATCCATTCCTGGAGACATCGCAGGGGCTTTCTTTTCCTCTGCATTTTCTGCAACAAGCGCTTCTGTTGTGATCAACAAGCCCGCAATAGAGGCTGCATTTTCAATTGCACAACGTACCACTTTCGTAGGATCAAGAATTCCAGCAGAAATCATGTCCACAAACTCACCCGTCAACGCATTATATCCATGGTTTTCGGCGAGCTTCTTCACTTCCTGCACAACAATCGGGCCTTCTACACCCGCATTCACTGCGATTTGGCAAAGCGGCGCACTGAGTGCTTTGGCAATAATTCTAGCCCCTGTCTTCTCATCCCCTTCCAAAGAATCGGCAAGGGTATCTATCGATGAGATACAGCGCACTAGAGCCACGCCTCCCCCTGGTAAAATGCCTTCTTCAACTGCTGCAGCTGTCGCATGCTGAGCATCTTCAACACGGTCTTTCTTTTCTTTCATTTCGACTTCAGTTGCTGCTCCTACGCGAATCACAGCTACACCGCCGGCTAATTTCGCAAGGCGCTCTTGCAATTTTTCCCGGTCGTAATCTGAATCGCTTTCTGCAATCTGGCGTCTAATCAATGCGACTCGCTCATTGATCTTCTTCTTGTCTCCCATCCCTTCAACAAGAGTTGTGTTTTCTTTAGTTAACACAGCCTTTTTGACTCGTCCCAGCATTTCAAGAGTCACAT
>FTIX01000051.1_pt3 | contig 22739 bp, 21 predicted proteins | sample 1658561 | NCBI WGS metagenome assembly FTIX01 (sample SAMEA3914836, study PRJEB12502) | metagenome | biome: forest; material: soil | place: Canada | collected 2011-07-03 | depth 0.3 m | reverse complement strand
GGGGCTGGCCACCAGCCTGGGAAATGACTTGGGGCAGATGCCGTGAACATTTAACGTCAAAGAGGATTTCCGATCCCGGTTGGCGGGACAATACATCTTGCGCAAATAACATCATCTGGCGATCGGGCCAGATGACTTCTGCGGCATTGGTTACCACACCCAGGCGATCACCATCGCCATCAAACGCCAAACCTATATCCGCATGATGGGCCAGCACTGCCTGGCGTATATCCTGTAAATTCTCAATCACACTGGGATCAGGATGATGATTAGGAAAATTGCCATCGATCTTGCAGAATAGTTCAATCACTTCACAGCCCAGTCGCCTAAATAACATAGGCGCCACTTCCCCAGTTACCCCATTACCGGCATCAATGACAATTTTTAATTTTCTGGTTAATTTAACATCGCTGACGATGCGCGCGAGATAGTCTTCAATAATATTTTGGCTGCGCAATGAACCTTCGCCATAGGTAAAATCCCGGTTCATAATGCGATGATAGAGATTTTGGATATCTTGTTCAGCTAAAGTCCCACCGCCGAGAACAATTTTAATACCATTATAATTACTCGGGTTATGGCTGCCGGTAAGCATAATTCCTGACTGAGTTTTTAGGAAATGTGTCGCGAAATAAAGCACTGGAGTGGGGACAATGCCAATATCGATCAGATGACAGCCACTTTCTATTAAGCCTTGGGTCAAGGCTGCGAACAACAGCGGGCCAGAAAGTCTACCATCACGCGCCACTACCAGGTTTTTTTGACCGCGTTTTTGCGCCTCAGCACCAATTGCCAGGCCTATTGCGTAAACCACATCAGGGGTCAAACGGTCAGCGACTACGCCACGAATGTCATAGGCACGAAAAATATCAGCGGGGATAGTAGTGGGGAGGGTATAATTTGCCATCTTAGTTTCCTTTAAAGGACAGATCCTAGGTAATCATTGGGGTTACTGTATGAACGCCTTCAGCCGTGGCAATCAACAATACATCCGCCGGTTTTTTAGCAAATATACCGCTTTCCACAACCCCGGTGATTGCTTTTAAAGTCTCCTCCATTGCAATCGGCTGCAATAGTTTCAAGTTAAATACATCTAAAATAATGTTGCCATTATCCGTCGTAAAGCCTTCACGATAGACCGGCTCCCCGCCTAAACGCACAATTTCTCTGGCCACATAGCCTCTCGCCATGGGGATGACTTCAAGTGGCACTGGCGCCTCGACGCCAAGCAGATCAACTTTCTTGCTTTGATCGATAATACACACGAACTTTTTAGCTGCTGTGGCTAAAATCTTTTCACGGGTTTGAGCTCCTCCGCCCCCTTTAATTAAGTAGCCGTGAGCATTGGCTTCATCAGCACCATCGATATACACCGCGACTGAATTAACTGCATTTAAATCATAGACGGGAATGTGTAGTTCTTTGAGCTTCGCTGCTGTCGCTACAGAACTGGCCACTGTGCCTTCAATGCGATGTTTAATGGTGGCTAAGGCATTGATAAAATGGTTCACGGTGGAACCTGTACCCACACCGATAATCGCATCTTGTTGCACAAAATCCAGGGCTGCCTTGGCTGCCATTTTTTTCAACATGTCTGGCTGCATTATATTTACCTCGTGTGAATACCATTATCTTCTAGCAAAGCGTCTATGCGCGGCGGTCGACCCCTAAATTGAATGAATAAATCCATAGGCTCTTCAGCTCCGCCACTTTCTAACAAAGTATGGAGAAATTCTTGGCCGGTTTGTCGGTCAAAAATTCCTTTTTCAGTAAATTTTGAAAACGCATCACAGGCCAATACTTCCGCCCATTTGTAGCTATAATATCCCGCTCCATAACCACCCGCAAAAATATGCGAAAAACCATGTTGGAAACGATTAAACGCCGGGACTGGAGTCACTGCTAATTGTTGACGAACTTCATCGAGGATGCGCTGTACCTGGCCTTGTTCCTCAGGGTTGAATTCTGCATGGAGGCGAAAATCAAACAAGGAAAATTGTAATTGTCGCACCATCTGCATTGCCGATTGAAAATTCTTAGCTTTTAACAATTTAGTAAATAAATCGTCGGGCAGAGTAATGCCGGTTTTAAAATGTTTGGCAATTAAATCGACACTGGGTTTTTCCCAACACCAGCTTTCCATAAATTGACTGGCCACTTCCACTGCATCCCAGGGTATACCATTGATCCCGGAAACAGCAGCGTAATCAACTTTAGTTAACATATGCTGTAGGGCATGACCAAATTCATGAAATAAAGTTGTGACATCGTCATGGGTAAATAATGCCGGTTCATTGCCTACAGGCGCATTAAAATTACAAGTCACAAAAGCCACTGGGGTCTGCACCTGTGATGCAGATAAACGTCGTCGGCTTATACATTCATCCATCCAGGCGCCATCCCGTTTATGAGGTCGGGCATATAAATCTACATAGCATTGACCCCGCAAAGTATTCTGCTCATCATACAGGGAAAATACACGTACTTCTGGCCGCCAAACATCGAGATTTTTTTCTTCCTGAACTCGAATACCATACAAGCGCGTCAAGATTTCAAAAAATCCAGACAGCACTTGTTGTTCCGGGAAATAAGGCCGAAAATCCTCTTTGGCTACGGCATAGGCTTGTTGCCGCAACTTCTCGCTATAATAAGGGATATCCCAAGCAGCTAAATCCTCTACATCATATTTTTGCTTGGCGAATTCGCGGAGTTTTTGGAATTCTTCCCGCGCCTGTGCTAAACAAGCAGTGGCTAATTGTTCAAGAAATGTCAGGACTTCAGTAGTGGTTTTTGCCATTTTATTGGCCAGAGAATATTCAGCATAATTCCCAAAACCCAGTAACTGCGCCATTTCATGGCGAATTTTCAGGATCTCTAACATGACTTCGCTGTTATCCCAACGTTGCGCATTAGGGCCTTGATCAGAAGCGCGGGTGACATAAGCCGTATAAACTTCTTCGCGTAACTCCCGGGAATCTGCATAAGTTATGATCGCATCATAAGAAGGCATTTCCAGAGTGAACAGCCACCCCGACAATTGTTTTTGCTCAGCCGTTTGCCGTGCGGCAGCGACTGCATGACTGGGTATTCCAGCTAACTCTGCCTCATCTGTGACTAAGCGTGTCCAGCCTTGAGTGGCATCGAGTATGTTTTCCTGGAATTGGGTTTGCTGTTGTGACAGCTGCTTGTCTAAATCAGCAAAACGTTGTTTGGCCGCAGCTTCTAAATGCACACCAGATAGACGAAAATCACGCAAGGCGTGATCAATGACTTTTTTCTGTGCTGTATCTAAATGCTGATATTCTGCACTGGCAGCCAAAGAGGAGAGGGCTTTATACAGATCCGTATTTTGAAAAATCTCCACATGATATTCTGAAAGTTTTGGCAGGCAATTTTTATATACCGCGCGCCACATTTCTGAATTGGCCACCGAATTTAAATGCCTGATCGGAGCCCAATACTGACCCAGAACATCATCCATATCTTCCAGGGGCTTTAATAAATTTTCCCAGGTATAAGGCGCGCTCTGAGCAAGTATCTTCTGCAATTGCTGCCGATTATGCTGCAAAATTTCGTCAAGTTGTGCTTCAACTTGCTCAGGCTGGATTTTGCTAAATTGCGGAAGTGGAGATAAAGTTTGATTTGTCATGAAAACTAGCCCTTAAAGTTCTTTTCTACAAACTCCCAATTGACTAAATTCCAGAAGTAATCCACATATTTTGCACGATCATTCCGGGTATCAATGTAGTAAGCATGCTCCCAAACGTCACAGGTTAGCAAAGCCGTTTTATCGTCTGTCAGTGGGGTGCCTGCGTTTGAGGTGCTGTAAACTTCTAATGAACCATCCTGATTTTTCGCCAACCAAGCCCAGCCTGAACCAAATTGGGTGGTGGCTGCCGTAGAAAATTTTTCTTTGAACGTGGCGAAAGAACCAAAAGCTTCTTTGATAGCATCAGCCAAATCACCTTTGGGTTCTCCACCGCCTTTAGGTTTCATGCAATGCCAGTAAAAAGTATGGTTCCACACTTGTGCTGCATTGTTAAAAATTCCACCGGAAGATTTAGTGATAATTTCTTCCAAAGATAAATGCTCGAAGGGTGTACCTTCAATCAAACTATTCAGTTTGGTGACATAAGCCTTGTGATGTTTGCCATAATGATATTCTAAGGTTTCCTTGGAAATATTCGGAGCCAAAGCATCTAACGCATAAGGAAGTTTGGGTAATTCAAACGGCATAACTGCTATCCTCCTGATTAAGTTTTGTACTTGAGTTTACACAATAGAATTGACGAGTCTAGGCGTTTACATTGAAAAGTCAAGTCAGTATGTTTTTTCAAGAACGCAATTGGCACTTGAAAATTTAGCGATAATCGGCAACAATACGACACTTGGTAATTAAAAATTAATAGATAATCTCATGGAAAGAATATTCAACAAAACGGCTCTGTTTCTCACCGGTCTTATATTGGCACTCACCGCTCCTATGGTTAGTATGGCCTCTACATCGACTGCTGGCACGCCCACACATAAGCATTCGTCGAAAAGCTCAAGGCATTCTCGCCATTCAAGCTCTGCTACGTCCACTCAGCAAACACTGCACCATAAGCATCATGCAACTAAGTCCAGTCATCATCATCAGCACAGCCATCACCACGCCAGCCATAAAGATTCAGCTGACAATGCTGCCTATGCCGCTGCTATCGCACAGCCCGCGCCAGCAGTAAGTTCAGACCATTCCTCCGACTCTGGTTTTTTTAGCAAATTTAGTCATTTCTCAGCTGAAAAAATCGTCAGTTTAGCCGATGCAACCGTACATAACCTACGCTATACCCACTACAAACTGGGGGGTAATGATTTTGATCCTACCCGCGGAGTATATCGTCTGGATTGCTCTGCTTATGTGGATAAATTACTAGAGCAGGCCAATCCCCAAGCGTATTCCACCTTGGCTGAATGGAGCCGAACGTATAAACCGACCACAGCAGATTATTATGCGTTTTTTGATCGCTTGCCCAGCGATAACTGGCGTTATTGGCATAAAATTGCCCAGGTTAGCCAATTAGAAGCTGGCGATATCATGGTATTCCGCTATACACATCGTCGAGCGGGAGGTCATGTGATGCTCGTTATGGGCAAACCTGTTCCGGTATCGCCTAATGTCTTTTGGGTCAATGTCGCTGACTCTGCCGCTTCCGGCCACAGCGATGACACCCGACCAGCCCATACTTCCGGCGTAGGTATCGGTAAGTTACTACTACAAGTAGATCCTGATACTCAGAAAATCAACTCCTATGCTTGGAAAGCAGGCGCCAATTGGAAGCATAATATAAGCTTTGTAATGGCTTCCCCGGAAAATCATGGGGATCTAAGTTAGTTTCCTTCATTTAATGATTATTGTACTGTTCTGTAGACATTTCTATATAAACCGCCCAAATATTTGGTATTATGCGATCTCCTCCTAATGGCAGAACGCATGGATACCTATATGCAAAACCCCCATCGCTCATACAAAGCACGCTGCTTGCAAACTCTTGCTTTAACTTTCTCCTGCGCAATCATTATCTTACTTCTGCCTATTAAATCCTTGGCGACGATTAATATTATCGCTGCCGAAAACTTCTATGGTTCTATTGCTCAGCAATTGGGGGGTAAATATGTGAGCACTGACAGCATTCTACAAAATCCGAATGAAGATCCGCACACATTCAGTGCCGACCCCAGCGTAGCGAAAAAAATTGCTGAAGCCGATATTGTGGTATATAACGGCCTGGGTTATGACGAATGGATGAAACGTCTGTTATCTACTAAAGGTAAAAAGGGCCGGCAAATTATTATTGTCAGCGAGTTAATTGGCGCCAGCAACGGCGAAAACCCGCATATTTGGTATGAGCCGAGCACTATGCAAGTTTATGCTAATGCCCTCAGCCAAAAACTAATTCAACTTGATCCAATCCATGAGAGTTACTATGAATTACAATTGCTGCATTTTCATCATGAGCAGCAAGCTTTTATGGGTTATATCAAATACTTGAAACAGCAATTAGCGGGTACACCAGTCACCGCAACTGAACCTTTATTTAATTACATGGCGACTGCTCTGGGCCTAAAAGTGCTCAACATCGGTTTTCAAATGAGCATGATGAACGAAATGCCGCCCAGTCCTTCTGAAATCAAACAAATGTTAAGCGATCTGCAAAGCCATCGGGTAAAGCTATTAATTTATAATACACAAACGACTGACCCCACTACAGAAAATATAAAAGACAAGGCCAGGGAAAATAAAATTCCAGTGATTGGTGTAACCGAGACCCAACCCCCCAATATGAGTTATTACGAGTGGATGCATTCGCAGCTCACCCAAATTGCAGGTGCCCTATAGCAATGAATTCTGCGTCCCCTGTGGCAATCTGCGCACACCATCTCACGCTTGGCTACATGAAAAACCAAGCAGTGATTCAAGATTTCAGCGCCAGTATTGAGCAGAAGCAGTTTGTGGGTGTATTTGGGCCGAACGGCGCCGGCAAGACCACACTGCTTAATAGCTTGCTTGGCTTACTAAAACCGCTCAGCGGCTCTCTTGAAGTGCTTGGAAAATCCCCAGAGCGGGGCAATGCACAAATCGGCTATGTCCCCCAACTCATCCCGGCCTTAAACGTCGCCATTAGCGGTGAAGCTCTGTTAAAAGCCACAATTAAAGGCGATCGCTGGGGATTACCGTTACTTAACCATCAGGAGCTCGAGCAAATTTCCCGAATTGTGGAATTAGTCGGAGCACAGCACTACATCCGAAGACCTTTCCTCCAACTCTCGGGCGGCGAGCGCCAGCGCCTAATGCTTGCCCAAGCGTTGTTAGGTAATCCACGCATTTTATTGCTGGATGAACCCTTAGCCAATCTAGATCCCCATTACCAACACGTCTTGGTTGAGCTGTTGGTGGAAATCCAATCCCGGTTGGGCATCACTTTATTATTGACTGCACATGATGTGAATCCGCTACTCTCTGCAATGACCCAAGTACTTTATTTGGCTCGGGGTAAAGCAGCAGTCGGCACGGTGAAAGAAATCATCACCAGCCAGACTTTAAGCGCTCTTTACGGCTCAGATATTGAGGTAATTGAACATCAAGGCCGAGTTTTCGTCATGCACAAGACTACTGGATATACGGAAAATGCTCACTGTCATTGATTGGGTTACAGCTCCCTTCCAATATGATTTCATGCAAAACGCCTTTATTGCTGGGACTCTAGCGGCCATTCTAGCCAGCTTGGTGGGATTTTTTGTGGTCATTCGACAGTTGGGTTTTGCCGCCCATGCCTTGGCACATGTCGGATTTGCCGGAGCTACTGGCGCTGTGCTATTGGGGTGGATCCCCCTGGTCGGACAACTAGCAATTACTCTTTTTGCAGCGATCTTAATGGCTGTCACCGGAAAACGCATACGCGAAAAGGATACCATGATCGGCATTACCTTGGCTCTGGCCTTGGGTCTGGGTGTGTTATTCATGCATTTTTATCGAGCTTATGGTGGGCAACTGAATTCGATACTATTTGGGGACATTCTGGGTGTATCTGGTTACGCTATTCATTGGATCAGCTGGTTGACGCTTATCAGCATTGTCTGCCTAAGTATACTCTCCAGGCCTTTGTGGTTTGCGAGTTTAGCCCCCAGTCTTGCTGAAGCTAGGAGTCTGTCTTTATTAGGTTTATCCGTGCTGTTTTTCGGAATTTTGGCGGTCACTATTACTCTTGCCAGCCAAGTAGTCGGCATTTTGCTGGTATTTGCTCTGGTGATAGGACCGCCAGCGATCAGTCTGCAGTGGACAAAAGGGTTTTGGAGCGGTATTACTTTGTCTTGCGCACTGAGTTTATTAATTGTCTGGACTTCAATCTATGCGGCTTATTATGCAGACTGGCCGGTGAGCTTTTGGATCAGCACACTTGTTTTCATTCTGTATACTGTGGGCGCAATTAAAGAGAGTTGGCATACTTAGCTCATGCTGCTCCTCGGCGAAAACGGGCGATGACCGGAAGTTAGTCAGTCTTTTAACAGACATGGAAGGAACCATATGAAAAAAGCACTACTTTTATGCATCAGTCTGGTGGGAATGTTGAGCTTTGGCACGGCGCAAGCCATGGAAAAAATTTTCTATTTAACTCAGGACGCCTTCAATAATACTTTATTTAGTCAAACAGTCTTAAATACCATCCAGGCTCACGCCTCGGCCATGGATATTTTGGCGCCACAAATATATAGCTTTAGCGCAAATGGTTTAATGCGAGGAAAATTGGATCCTGAATTATTGTCATTGGCTAAAAAATATCATTTAAAAATTTTGCCTTTAGTCACTAATGAAAATTTCAAGCAGGATCTCCTGCATGAGTTCCTGAACAATCCCAGCGCAGAAAAACGTCTGATTGATTCCCTGCTGAATTTGTGCAAATTGTATAATTTCTATGGCATCCAATTGGACATTGAACATGTAAACTTCCTAGACAAAGATGCACTGACTCAGTTTGTACAACTAGCAGCAGATGCATTTCACAAACAGGGCTATAATTTGAGTATTGCTGTAGTGCCTCCTTTGGAAAGTCAGGCTTCTCTCTCTAATGCCCATCAACAATGGGTTTTTGAAAATTGGTCTGGGGGTTATGATTTTTATGCCTTAAGTAAGAGTGTCGATTTTTTTAGCTTAATGGCTTATGACTATCATAATAGCATCACGCCTCCAGGACCCATTGCCCCGTTCCAATCCGTTGAAAAATCCCTGAAAGCTGTGCTTGCAGATAATGTACCTGCAGATAAAATTTCTCTGGGTATTCCTCTTTATTCAGGTTATTGGGCTTCTGTACCTAATATTGATAGTGATGGCAATTTTTTAGAACCTAGTTTTTATCTAAAAAGAGAAATTATTGATTACCCCACTTTGCAGAGGGTGTTAGCTAGTGTCAATAAACCTTTACTTTGGGATGAAGACGCACAAGTGCCTTATGTCATCTTTGATCAACAAGGTATTTATGGGTTCCTGTTTGTTGAAAATGCCAAAGCGTTCCAGGCCAAATTAGCTTTAGTTAATCAATATCATTTACGCGGGTTTTCTGCCTGGAAATTATCTTTTGAAGATCCGGGGATATGGGATGTTTTAAAAAAATAGTATTCACCACCAGCCCTTTAAAATCTACTTAACCTCTCTCTGTAGTACAGCTTTTCGTCGATTTTGTCACAGAAGTTTAACTTTCATTAAGGAACTTAATCTCCTGGAGTTAACACTACGTTAAGAATAAAAATGGATAATACCTTCATATCGTCTATTAAAATATTCATATTATAGAGAAAGAAATGTCCGAACATCGAGCATCGCCAAAGACAATCGAAATTTCGCCTAAACATCTAAAGGTAACCGAACTTTCGTATAAACACGAAGAAGTAATTAAAGATATCTCAGCGCTTGAAAGATCTCGACCCCCAGTCTCTAACTTTATTCGTCTGGGCGACAAAAAATTAGATGGATTAAAATACGAGTTAGAGGAAGAGGCAGATAATATCCCTGATCATAAAGCTCGTCGTCAACTTTTATCTCAAATAAAAGCGATAGATGACCTCGATGACTATGACGAGGCTGTAAAAGAATTAAGAAACTATGGAGAGCGCGAAAAAGAAAAATTCAAAAGCCTTGTAATCACAACCTTCGGAGAAATTCCACCTGAACTAGATATAGATAAGCTGGAGACATTTACTCAATACGAAGAAATAATAGAAAAATTCAAAAAACTAAAAAACTTAAAGGAATTAACATCGAAAGTAGAGTATATCCCTGGGAGACTTTTAGATGATATAGAGCATCACCCACTTGAAAGCTATAGAGATATTGTCGAAAGATTAGAATCTTTGCATGATTTACAAGACCTAAAAAAGCAATTAGAGGCTTTATCAAAGCATCTTTCCTCTCATCCGCCCACCTTCTTGCAAACCTTTATCCCAACAATAGAGCGATTAAAATTAAAATTAGAGTTTTTAAAAGCGGAAATTGAAGAGGCTGAACTTCCAGCTGATCTGGCAAAAATTAAAAACACTGAAAATGCTAAACTGGCAGATGATCTGGCAAAAAACATCTCTGAATTATCCGATTTAGAGGACAGCATATTGGAATTGGAAGCTGAAATTGAGGAAGCTGAAATTGCTGCCATGTCAAGGCCCGGTAGACTTAGGCGATTTATAGTTAATCCCATTCATAAGGGAATTTTAAATCCCATTGTACCACCCGCAGGTGATTTCGTTTCATACTTGCTCACTGGGGAGAAGGTCTATCGGAATTCTGCAATGGCTACCGGATTAACTGCCCTAAGTTTCATCGGCCCGGCAATACTAGGAAAATATTGCTTGAACAACGAAATCGCCACTTTAGGACACTCCCATGGTTTATTATCTAAAATCAGTCATGTTGAGTATTTAGATGGTATTGTGGGCTACGCGGCTATAGCATTATTCGCCTGTTGGTTAGTGAGATCTTTAGTGGCCGCAAAAGAAGTGAGACCACAATTCTCTGGGGAAATGGAAGTCAGTTCAGACAAAAAGAAAATACTGATTAAAAAAGCTGTGGCTTTTGGTCCTTTGGGATCAGGCGCTCTAGGATTGTTTTCGAAAAATTCTGCCAGGAATCGGGTTGAAGCGTCTAAGAATTCTGCCAGACCTCCCGGTGATGAGGAGGAATCTAGATCAGAAAGCAAAACAACGCCCAGTGCTGATAGCCATTCCTGAGCATTTCACGAGTATGCAGGCCACATTCCCCACACTCTATTGCTGCACACTTATCTGGTTTAAATCACGATTACAACCTGCACCTTGCGGGTCTCCACAGCTTCTTGAATTTGGCGATCAGGCAACGGCTTACAAAGGCATATATACATGCTTTAAACACCTATTTATGGTAGAATAAGGGCAATTATTCGCGGTTGAAAGACAGCTGAAATAATGATATTCTTATTGAGAATGATTATCAATCACATTTAGGAGATTTTCTCTATGTTAGTATGTAAAAAAGCCCCGGATTTCACTGCTGCCGCAGTTTTAGCGGATGGCAGTATTAAAAAGGACTATACCTTAAGCGAAGCACTTCGCGGTAAATATGGGCTGCTTTTCACTTATCCCTTAAATTTTACTTTCGTTTGCCCAACTGAATTGATCGCGTTTAACAAGAGAATCGCTGAATTTAAGCAACGTAATGTCGAAGTTATTGGCCTGTCTATTGATTCGGAATACAGCCACTTAGCCTGGCGCAATACCCCAGTCGAAAAAGGTGGTATTGGTCCTGTGCAATATACTTTAGTCGCTGATGTCAAACACGAAATTGTCAAAGCTTATGGGGTGGAATTGCCTGAAGCAGGCATTGCCTTACGCGGAACCTTCTTAATTGACAAGCAAGGCATCATCCGCAGCATCAATATCAACGATGCTCCATTGGGCCGTAATGTCGATGAGATCTTACGCCTAGTTGATGCATTGCAATATCATGAAGCTCACGGCGAAGTCTGCCCAGCAGGCTGGGTAAAAGGCCGCGCTGCATTGAAAGCTTCCAGTGAAGGTGTTGCTTCTTATTTAGCGGCTAATGCTGAAGAGTTATAAATAATCTAATTGTATAGGGCGTCGATGGCGCCCTATAATTCAGGCATCCCCACGGCATTTCTGACCGTAATAAACATTTCCCCAAAATCACCGTCTTTAATAACAACTGACTTTATCTTAATTACGGTATTGTCACATCCCAAATTGTAATTTAGTATCCTTCGCAATTTATGTATGCCCAGGATAAATTTATGGCTACTGATACAATTGCATTCGTCAAAAAAACAACACCTCGGGCTGATTTTGACAGTCCATGGAAACACAGCCTTGGTTTTTATTTCCGCGATTTTATAGAATTCTGTTTGCCACATATTGCTGAGCAAATTAATTGGTCAAGAGGTTATGAATCACTTGATAAAGAATTAAACACCATTACCCGAGATGCAAAAATTGGTAATCGTATCGCTGATAAATTGATCAAAGTCTGGAAAAAAGATGACAATGAATTTTTGATATTGTGTCACATTGAAATAGACGGAGATCCTAAAGACAAATTACCTGAGCGTATGCTAATTTATCGCTACCGCATCTATGATTTGCGTCACCTACCCATCATCAGTATTGCCCTACTGATTGATGGTGATCGCAATTGGCGAGTCAATCATTATCGCGAAGAATGTTTTGGTACTTATCTAGAAATTCGTTATATCGTAGTGAAACTACTGGATTACCAACACCGGCGGCAAGAACTAGAAGCTATGAACAATCGCTTTGCCATCATTATGCTGGCTCAATTAACAGTATTAGAAACAAAGCATGATTTAAAAATACGTTTAAAAGCTAAAACCGCTTACACGACTACTATTTGAAAAAGGCTTTAGCAAATTAGATATTATTCAGCTATTTACCCTGATCGATTGGCTGATTACACTACCTGAAGAACTTATGGTAAAATTCAACCAAACATTAAAACATATTGAGGAGGAAAGACACGTGAACTATGTCACCACCCCGCAACGCGTTGGTTTTCAACAAGGTTTAAAAGAAGGACGAGAACAAGGTTTGAAACAAGGTTTGCAGGAAGGGGAAGCTGCTCTACTAATCCGCCTGTTACAGCGCCGTTTTTTTCCCCTACCCTCTAATTACTTATTACGAATTCAACAAGCGGACATCGATACGCTTTTCGTCTGGGGTGAACGCATGCTTGAGGCCAATACCTTAGAAGAAGTGTTTAATTAAATATCCATATATGATTATGTTTGCGCATATTTAGTCACATTATTCCACTTGCCATTCTATTTGCTCCCCCGCTCGCAATGGTATTAAGCGCTCATGACCAAAATCCAGATATTCAGGCACTTGCCAAGGTTTTTTCAGCAAAGTGATCGTCTCGGTATTCTGCGGTAAGCGATAGAAATCGGCAGCGTACTGACTGGCAAATGCCGGCAATTTATCCAGGCAACCCTGCTGTTCGAAAACTTCGGCATATAACTCTAAAGCAGCATGGGCTGAATAAATACCCGCACATCCGCAGGCAGTTTCTTTCTTCTGCAGCGCGTGGGGCGCACTATCCGTTCCTAAAAAAAACTTAGGATGACCACTAGTGGCAGCGGCAATTAATGCCTGCTGGTCATCGCGCCGTTTTAATATCGGTAGGCAATAATAATGTGGACGGATTCCCCCTTGCAGTAAATGGTTACGATTTAACAGCAAATGATGGGCAGTAATGGTCGCAGCAAGCGTGCTAGGCGCTGCCAAAACGAAACGCATTGCCTCCACTGTACTAATATGCTCTAGCACCATCCGCAACTTAGGAAAACGCCCGAGTAATTTGGCTAATTCTTCAAGAAAAACTTTTTCCCGATCAAATACATCCACTGCGGAATCAATACTCTCCCCATGAATCAGCAAGGGCATATCAAACTCTTCCATGGCTGCTAACAGTGGGTAAATGTTTTCCAGGCTGGATACGCCCGCATCTGAATGGGTCGTTGCGCCTTTAGGATAAAGTTTAAAACCAATGATAGTGCCTGCGGCCTTGGCTTGTGCCACTAATTGCGGCGTCATTTCAGCAGTGAGATAAAATGTCATCAACGGTTGGAAATGCATCCCAGTCGGAACTTGAGCCAAAATACGGTCTCGATAAGCTGCCACTTGTGTCAAGCTGGTAATAGGAGGAAGTAAGTTAGGCATAATGATAGCGCGCGCAAATCGCTTGGCAGAGTCTGCGACAGTAGTACTTAAATATTCGCCATCGCGTAAATGCAAATGTGCATCATCGGGCTTAATTAAGGTGATTTTTTCCATATTCTGTCCTATACCTAAAATGTTTTATGGATGAAAAATTCTGCTCGTCCACTCCTATGATTCTGAAGATGAGCCCTTAGATAAATTTCTCTTTGGATTCAATGTCTGCAATTCAACTTCCTCACTCGCAAGACTTGACACTTCAATTCCTGGAGATACTTTTTCTTTATGCTTATTTTCCGAAACTTTAATAACCAGTAATTCTATCTCTGTTGGCTTAAGAGGAACTACAGGATTTTTTTCTAACTTCGCGGCGAAAAGCTTTTTTGATGCAAATTGTTGAACTGATTTTTTTGAATCTAATTCTTTTAAGATTTTATGGGCAGAAGATGGAGGTTCAGTTACTACAGTCATCTTCATTTTATATACTTCAGTTAAAGCTTGATAATCTTCAATTCTTTCTTTATACCCAGCTTGTTTATAATAACTAAGCATTTTTTCAAGCAGCGTTATTATTTTTCTATAATGCTCTTTTAGCCCCTGGATGCTAATACTGTATAATCTAAGCTCCTCTGCCTTTAAAGCATGCTCCACCAAATAAGGGGTCAATTCCCGAATTATTTCTTCCATTTTGTCATCCAATTCCTGACGTAGCTTGAATGTCTGAACAAACCAAGCATTGTCTAAATTAAGATAATTTATTCGACTAGTAAACTGTGCTGCCTTGTCAAGCTTTATCAGTTTTCTTTCCCGTTCCGAACTTTCTTTCAAATTAGCAATATCCTGCTGCAAAATATCAAAATGTACTATTAATGAATCTAAATCCTGGTATTGAACAAAGCCTTTTCTTTTTTTTTCTTTTTTTGTTCGCACGACTCTCTCCTAGTTACAGTTATTCTTCACCACATGAAGGATAACAACTAATACGGTATTGCTCACAATTCATCAGGATTTTATAGTATTTAAAATTCAACTATTGAAAAACGCGATGACTACATCACCTCAATTAAAAATTACAGATCCGCTGCTATTATACTTCATTCATACTGGGCTCATAGCAGAAACAGCAGCTGAGAAAATTATCTTATCCTGTCAACAACAAGCAATTTCTCTGCTTAAGTTCCTCTATCAACAGCCGCAACTTCCACCCGCGCAAATCGCACAGGCACTGGCCAAATATCTGGGCTTGGATTTTTTTGATCTTAGCGCAATTAATAGCAAAACCCTAGCAAAAAACCTCTTAGAAGTGACATTGATTCGGGAACATCAGGTCTTACCGTTAAGCATCACACAGCGACAGTTAACTCTGGCGATTAGTGAACCTGCGCAATTAGGCCTGATGAATGATATCAAGTTTCATACCGGTTTAGATGTGCTGCCCATCGTCGTAGAAATGCCCAAGCTGCAGCGATTCATAGTCGATTACTGTAGCGCGCTTCGTTATCATTCCCTGCATAGTAACCAAGAATTCCCAGTCGCGAACCAAAATGATGATCTGAGGATCAGCCAATTTGTCGAACAAATGCTGATCGATGCCATTCAAAAACATGCTTCTGATATCCATCTGGAACCCTATAAACCAGGTTATCGACTGCGCTTCCGCATTGACGGTATTTTACACAGCATCACTGAGTTATCCCTCGATTTTGCCAACCGCTGCCTTGCTAGAATTAAAGTCATGGCCAAACTCGATATCGCGGAACGTCGCCAACCGCAGGATGGACGTTTTAGCTTAATAATTAATACGTCAGAAAACCGAGATTTTCGCATCAGCACTTGTCCTACCTTGCTGGGTGAAAAAATTGTCGCGCGGATTCTCGATGCCAACCCCGCTGTGCTTGATTTGGAACAATTGGGTTTAGATACGCAGCAAAAACACCAGCTCATCAATCTCATCGAAAAGCCTCAGGGATTAATCTTAGTGACTGGCCCAACTGGCAGCGGCAAAACCATTACTTTATATACTATTTTGCAAAAACTTAACTCGGCTGAAAAAAACATTGCTACTGTCGAAGATCCCGTAGAAATAGAATTAGCCGGCATTAATCAAGTGCAGATTAATCTGAAGATTGAGCTGACGTTTGCCAAAGCCTTGCGTGCTTTATTACGTCAAGACCCGGATATCATTATGATCGGCGAAATTCGCGACCAGGAAACAGCGGACATTGCCATCAAGGCCGCACAAACCGGTCATCTAGTGCTGGCCACATTACACACCAATAGTGCAGCAGAAACACTGACGCGCTTGTTAATGATGGGCATATCTTCCTTCAATCTGATTCAGGCTCTGCAACTCATTATCGCCCAACGACTGCTGAGAAAATTATGCCCACACTGCAAGCAAGCGTACAATAGCGCCGAATTTCTGCACAATCATCCAGAACTTGCCACCACCTTGGCGGAACCACCATCAGCGATTTTTTCTGCCAGCGCTTGTGAAATGTGCACGCAAGGTTACAGCGGCAGAACCGGAGTATTTGAGTTCCTGGTGATGACGCCAACGATCATGAATATGATTTTAGCTGGCAAACTCGCTGCTGACATTGCTGCAGAAAATACTAGAGCTGGCTGGAGAAACTTGCGTGAGAATGCATTACATAAAGTGGCGATGGGTGAAAGCAGCTGGCAGGAATTGCAGCGAGTGATTTTTTAATGTTGAGAAAATCCAAGCGGTTTTTATGGCAGGGGATTGATGACCAGGGTTTTAAAATCGGTGGCGAATGCGTGGCCAGCAATAGCAAGGCAGTTAGCGCTGATTTACATCAGAAAAATATTCTGCCTTTAACCATTCGCCGCAAAAGACAATCCTTACAGCTGCGTCCGGTAAAGAAAATCAAGCCCATGCATATCACGCAATTCAGTCGCGAGTTGGCCACGCTGATCGCCGCTGGAATTCCTTTAGCTATGTGCCTAGGAATTATTGCTGAAAATACTGCGCATAAACCACTTCAACAACTATTCCTTGATTTACAAAAAAATATTCATAATGGCCGATTGCTCAGCGATGCTCTCAAATCTTATCCTGAGTATTTTGATCCAATTATGTCGAATTTAGTGTCTATTGGCGAACAATCCGGCCTATTGGAATTGCTTTTACTGCAAATAGCTGAGCACCGAGAAAAAATGGCCAATCTGAAACAGAAAATTAAAAAGGCTTTTTATTATCCTTGCATCGTTTTAATCACCGCAATGTTCGTGACTCTCGGCTTGTTAATCTGGGTGATCCCAGAATTCTCGCAACTGTTCGCCAGCATGGGCGCGGAGTTACCCAGCTTTACTCGCAGCATCATTGCCATCACTTATTATCTAGATCGTTATGGCGGTTATGGTTTATTAAGCTTGATCATTATTGGCATCGCTATAAAAGTTTCCCATTCACGATTTCTGTACATGCAATATTTGCTTGCTTATAGCTTATTAAACATTCCAATATTTGGATCTATTTATCAGGCCAGTATTTTTGCCCGCTGTTTTAATACCTTGGCTATCACCTTACAAGCCGGACTGCCATTATTAAATGCTCTAGAACTCACTGCAAAAATTTCCGGCAATCCTATCTATGAAAATATTTGGCACAACATAGCGAATAAAATTTGCCAGGGCGCCTCATTGCAGAAAACCTTGCTGGTATATACGCAATTTCCCGCGCGGGTGAAACAAATGATTGCCATCGGCGAAGAATCCGGTCAGCTGGAGGCATTACTCGGCAAACTAAGCGAATATTATGCTGCCACGGTCGATCACTTCGTGAGTCATTTAAATCAATTCTTAGAGCCGGCAATTATGATCTTTCTGGCTGTGGTCATTGGCGGGTTAGTGATCGCTGTCTATCTGCCGATATTTCAACTGGGGTCGGTGATTGGATGAATCTCCTAGAATTATTGCTATTGGGTTTGTTCGGCATACTGCTGGGCAGTGGTCTGAATATGCTGACACATAAATTACCTATCTTTATTTATAACAACTGGAAAATACAATGTGAACTGTTTTTGTATTCTGATCGAACTGAAATTTCCTCTCGCCCATCTTCATTGGAAGTTCGCCTGAACTGCCAGCATTGTCAGCAATTCTATTCACGATTGCAATACATTGCTTTCTTGTCTCTTTTGCTGGGATCATTGCGATGTGTGGGCTGCAAAAATTTTAATAGTCTGCGCGGCTTACTGATAGAATTTTTATCTTGCAGTCTGGTCATTTTAATTACTAGTCATTTGGGTATTAATTGCCCCGCTTTATGCTATCTCGTGTTATTTAGTTCCTTGCTATTACTTGCTGTTATTGATTACTATCATTATATCGTGCCTGATTGCATTGTTTTGCCATTATTATGGTTGGGATTAATTGCCAATACATTTGGTTTGATCTGTAATAGCGAAACTGCAATTTTAGGCGCCAGTGTTGGATATTCTTTCCTGTGGCTTTCTGCCTGTTTGTTCAAAATTATAAGAGGTTATGAGGGTGTTGGTCGCGGCGATATGAAATTACTCGCCGCCATTGGCGCTTGGTTGGGGGCTTATCCATTGATTTTTATTGTACTTGCTGCTTGCAGTCTGGGAATTGCCGCGGTTTATGTGGCTGTGTTCGGTTATAAACGCAGTTCCCAAATCAAATTACCGTTTGCGCTTTTTCTGAGCATCGCTGTCGTCTTTGATTTTTTTCTGAAGGACCTAAATTGGCGAACACCCTAGCAAAAAATTCTTAAGAAATTATTAAATATCCACAAATTACAGCTGATCTATATGTGTTATTGCCATTGTTGTTTCGTGTTATATTCTATTTATAAAATTTTAGATTTCACTTAATTATAAAATGAGGTAAGAATCATGAGCAATATCAGGCAAGAGATCACTCCATCCTCGATCTGGAGGACCAATCCCACTTTCACTAAATATGGGCTTTTTGGGAGTTCCGGTCTAGTGGGAGGATTGGTTGGAGGTGGAATGGGGGGTTGGGAACTCGCTAATGCGTGTCAACTGGAAGATTGGCAAGCTGCTCTAACTACAGTTTGTCTTGCTCTTGCAGGCGCGGCTGCTGGCGTTCTTACTGGAATATTGCTAGCTAAAGTAGTACAGTCGTTTGAGAATAGATTTTGCCCTGATACAGCAGAAAATAGAATATGGGATGGTGCAGGAACAGAGGAAGACTATGCTGCTAGAGCGTCAAACTCTGCACCATAGAAAGTTTTAGAGTGCACAAATAAAGGAAGATGTCAGCTCTCCGACATCTATCTCTAAATAGGAAAAAATGATTAGGAAAAAATTTTTTAGTATCAAGACCCCGTCCTGAGTATGGGGTCTTGTGCATTACCCTACATGAGAACTATCAAACTCCTAAGCGGATGGGCTATAATTTAATTAAAAGTGAGGAATCCTATGCCTAAACCCAACCAAGTCATTATTGAACAAAACAAAAAACTCTCTGAATCTTATTTGTGGGACTATCAACGCGAATACTTCGACCGCAAAGGTATTGATGCCTGGGTCCAGGATGTTCCCCATTACGCCACCAGCAACCCCTTCCTGGCTAATTGCTACGCCCATATGGCTGTGCGCCTGGCGCAGGCCTGGGTGAAGAAAAACCCCGAAGCACGAAAAGAACCTTTTTATGTCATGGAGTTAGGAACAGGCTCCGGTCAGCTCAGTTATTACATCGTCAAAAAAATCAAGCAATTGCGTGAACAATTAGGTCTCGACGATATCCGTATTTGCTACATCATGACTGACTTTACTGAAAGCAATTTAAAATTCTGGAGTACACACCCTGTCCTACAACCCTTCGTTGAAGAGAAAGTGTTGGATTTCGCTATTTTCGACATGGAGAAAGACAGTTCCCTGCATTTGCAAAAATCTGGCGTCACTTTAAATGCCGGCGATATGCATAACCCCTTGGTAGTATTCGCCAACTATTTGTTTGACACCATCGTCCAAGATGCTTTCATCATGAAAAAGGGCGAGTTACATGCTGGCTTACTGACCTTGACCACTCCGAAAGACAATATGCGTGATGGCAAGCCGATTAATATAGAGCGGGTTAATATTGAGTATAATCCCGGCCCAGTGGCTGATCCCTATTATGATGATCCTGATTTAAATGCAGTATTGAATTCCTATAAGGGCAATCTAAAGAACAGTATCTTCCTGTTCCCATTAGTTGGATTAAAAGCCATCGCCAATCTGAAAAAATTAAGCGGCGGTAAATTATTATTAATTACTTCTGACAAGGGCTATTCCACTTTAGATGAGATAGAAAATCTAGATACTCCTCATCTGGATTTCCATGGCAGTTTCTCCACGATGGTGAATTTCCATGCCATCGCCCAATATTTTATTCAGACCGGTGGCGCAGCAAAACTGCAATCTCGTCGCGAAGGTATCACCACCCATGGATTCTATACTGGTTTTCAGTTGGAAGATTACCCAGAACTTGCCTATGCCTTGGAAGAAAATATCGAGCGCTTAAGCCCCGGCGATTATTTTATTCTGCATAGAAACATCCGCGAGAACTTTAAGCATTGCAATATTAATACCTTGGCTGCGCATATGGCTTTCACGGGATGGGATCCACACATTTATGGTAAATTAACCAAGCAAATCTGCGAGCTTATTGTGCATGCGGATAGAACCACGATAGATTATTTAACCAGTCACATGCCGAATTTGGCGGCTAATTTCTACTATATGCCACAGCAATATGATGTGCTTTTTGATATTGGTATTTTATTCCATACCTTACGTCGCTATGCGGATGCCATTCCCTATTATGAAAAATCGCAATATTATTTCGGCGATAAATTCAATCTGCTCTACAATTTAGCCATTTGCCGCTATCACGCCGGGCAAGTACAGGAAGGCTTAGATTGCTTCAAGCTGGCATTGACGTACAACCCAGACTCAGAAGAAACCAAGCGCTTTATTGAATTTATTGAGAGCAAGCAGGATAAAGGTTAAAAGTCTGCGCCACTGAGTGCTGTTGCATAAATAAATTGTAACTACTCACGCAATATCCGGCGTCCCGCGACTTATGATGACACGCCTTTTTAAAAGGGCTGTCATCCTGAGCCCTTAGAGATTCTTTAAAGCGAAACATGGTAAGAACTTTTATAACAAATTTTGAGTGGGAGTGACTGACGCAGGATCTCCTTAGGGTGACACATCATGCCAGAGTTGCCACCATAAGGAGATCCTTCGCTAGCCCCTCCTAAGTAATTTAGCAGTAAAAATTTCTGTAACAAAATTTACTTTGCAGTAAAGCAAGGGTTCAGGATGACAGCCCATTTTTGATTTATTCGTGAACTTCCTTTGTGGCAGGCGAAGAATTGGAGGAAAGTTTCACATTATCTGGGGCCACCAAAGTCTGAGCTTTTTCTAATCGCTGTAATGTCTCTTTTTGACCTAACAACTCTAATGTCACATCGATCGGCGGCGAAACCGTACCCCCGGTAACCGCTACGCGTAGGGGTTGCGCGACTTTACCCATGCCTAAATTTAAGGCCTCCGCCACGTCATGGATAATTATATGAATCTGCGCTTTACTCCACTCAGTCAAAGTCTTAAATTTTTCATGCAACATTTCTAGTACTGGCAAAATTTCCGTAGTGAGATTTTTCTTCACGGCCTGAGCATCATATTCTTGCAAAGCTTCGTAGAATATTCGGCTTTTCTCCGCCATCTCCACCAGAGTTTTACAACGCTCTCTTTGCGCCATCACTACATCCTCTAAGGCAGGCTCGCGCTTGGCAGCCACCCCTATTTTTTGCAGATGCCATTGCAACTGCTGAGCTATTAACGTGGGTGAGGAGGTCTTTAGATAATGTTGATTCAGCCAAAGTAGTTTTTCAGGGTTGAATGCCGCAGGAGCGCGATTAATATCATTGAGATCGAACCATTGCACCATCTCTTCCCGCGAAAAAATTTCCTGATCACCATGAGACCAACCCAAGCGCACTAAATAATTAATCAAGGCTTCTGGCAAATACCCTTCATCACGATATTGCATGACACTGACTGCGCCATGACGTTTGGAAAGTCGCTTCCCATCTGCACCCAAAATCATCGGCACATGAGCATAAATTGGCGCCTGCGCTCCTAATGCCTGGAGAATATTGATCTGCCGCGGAGTATTGTTGATATGATCATCGCCACGAATAACATGGGTGATTTTCATGTCCCAATCGTCGACTACCACCGTAAAATTATAGGTGGGTGTGCCATCACTGCGCGCAATGATCAAATCATCCAGTTCACTATTTTTAAAGCTCAGGCGGCCGAATACCTGATCAACAAATACCACCTCTCCTTCCGCCGGATTTTTAAAACGGATCACGAACGGTTGATCTGAAATTTCTGACGCTAAGTTGCGGCAATGACCGTCATAACGAGGTTTTTCTTTGGCCAATACTTGTTGTTCACGAAGTTGTTCCAAGCGCTCCCTGCTGCAATAACAGCGATAAGCTTTATCCTGGGCCAATAATATGTGGATTGCTTCATTATAGCGCTCGAAACGCTGCGTTTGATAAAAAGGACCTTCCTGATAATTCAGATTGAGCCATTCCATCGCCTCCAGAATGGCATGAACTGATTCGGGCGTAGAGCGTTCAAGATCAGTATCTTCTATTCGCAGAATAAATGTACCCTGATGTTTTTGCGCAAACAGCCAGCAATATAAAGCAGTGCGGGCACCGCCGATATGTAAATATCCGGTGGGACTAGGGGCAAAACGTGTTCTGACTATCATAGTTTCTCTCAATTGTTAAATTCCTTGCTTCTACTTACCGCAGTCATCCTGAGCGGCCACACTCGCTGTCATCCTGAGCCTTCACTTCATTGTAAAAGTACATTTTGCTACAGAAGTTCCTATTATTGAATGGGTTTAACATGGCTCGCGTAGGGATCTCCTTGAGGTGGCGCAGCATACGAAGTGCCACCCCAAGGAGA
>FTIX01000046.1_pt4 | contig 24874 bp, 11 predicted proteins | sample 1658561 | NCBI WGS metagenome assembly FTIX01 (sample SAMEA3914836, study PRJEB12502) | metagenome | biome: forest; material: soil | place: Canada | collected 2011-07-03 | depth 0.3 m | reverse complement strand
CAAGTATTCACATGACACATGTTCAATAGTGTCATGTGAATACTTGACCCCTTTAATAATTGGAAGCTGATATCGCCGTAGGCATTCCTTTGACACCCGCATAAAACACGATTATCTCAACTGGCTGATCGCCTGTAATACCTCGGTGTACAGTATCGACCATTTCGGGAAGTACATCCCCTGCTTTCAAAGTCTTATGCAGACTACCATTTTTGTTTTCAACTTGCATTGTGCCAGAAAGGATATAGGCGGCATTAGGCATGGGGTGAGTATGCCAGGGTAAAATAGTATGGGCGGGAATTGTGATTTTCAGCACCGTAAGTTCTGGCTGCCCTGCGGGGTAAGTTGAATACTTAACATTGTCCCATGAATGATCCGTTTTAAGTAGCACCGTGGAAAAACTGCTTTCTGGATTAGGAGCAGCGATAGCGACATTGAAACAAAAAAGTCCAGCACAAAACATATACAATTTATTTTTTGACAAAAGCATTATGAACTCCTTAAAATCATGATAAGAGAGCCAGGTATCAACTTGTTAAAGGGGTCAAGTATTCACATGACACATGTTTTAAAAAACCATGTGTCATGTGAATACTTGACCCCTTTATTCCAGCTGCAGTATCTTATACTCTGAAATCCCAGATGTTACTCCTGATATGTCGTGAAAAAGAATTCGCCTGAATCCAACACAGAAAAATTTCTGTTATTGCATCCCTGCTTTTCCTTCCATGGAAAAAATCATCCTGCTTGATTTCCTTGTCAAGGATTCAAGCGAATTCATAAGCATTAAATCATAATTTGCAGAGTGTGAATACCGTATTTTTTGACGATTTTCCGCTATTTTATGGTAAAATTTCGTATCCAACCAAGTTTCAGTGAAAGTAAAGGTAAAGGGGTCAAGTATTCACATGACACATGTTTTAAAAAAAAACACGTGTCATGTGAATACTTGACCCCTTTACTTCCTCTTACTTGGTCCCCTAGTGACCAATAAAAATCAAAGGCTACTCAACTATCCTAATTCAATTAGCTTATCTCTGCTAAGCATTATTAGAGGATTCCTCACCTGCCCTACCTGAAAATTATACCCGTAAAAACTCTTTCGTCAGCCATTCATTCATAGTAACCTGAGGGCTCGGAATGACAGCTGAAGTCAAGGCATATTCTCTTTAAGTAAATTATTACGAAGAGTCAGCACAAAGAGGAAGCATAATATTTGAGGATGTAATTCCTATGTAATTTTGCACAGAAATCGAGAATATAATGGCAATACTATCCAACAACTCAACGCGGAAAAAGCGAATCTGGTCGATCATAGGTGTATCGGGTGGAAATTTTCTTGAAATGTATGATTTCATGGTTTTTGGCTATTATGCCAGCATGATCGGTAAAGCATTTTTTCCTATAGGCAATAAATTTGTCCAATTAATGTTCGCTTTTATGACATTTGCCGCCGGCTTTTTGACTCGTCCACTGGGCGCTATTTTTCTTGGCGCTTATGTGGATCGTCACGGGCGACGCAAGGGTTTGATACTAACTCTTAGCTTAATGGCAATAGGGACACTCTCTATTGCTTTGACGCCGGGTTATGCAGTATTAGGCATACTCGCACCCATCATCGTGGTGATTGGCCGACTGATCCAGGGTTTTTCGGCCGGAGTTGAATTAGGCGGTGCCTCAGTTTACCTTGCGGAAATCGCCCCACCTGGACAGAAAGGCTTTTACGTGAGCTGGCAATCTGGCAGTCAGCAAATCGCCGTCATTTTTATGGCATTACTTGGAGCCTTGTTGAGTATCACCATCTCGCTCGACAGTTTGTTTCAATGGGGTTGGCGAATACCATTTTTAATCGGTTGTCTGATTATTCCGTTGTTATTTGTTCTGCGTCGTTCATTACCAGAGACTGCCGTCTTTGAAAAATTACGTCACACCAGACCTGAACCACGTGAAATTTTTCAGCAATTCAAACAAAATTGGCAGATTATCTTTATTGGCATGTTATTGGTGACCATGACGACTATATCATTTTATTTCATCACGATTTACACACCAACCTTTGGTCGTGAAGTGCTACAATTGAGCAATATTGAGGCCATGGTGGTGACATTGTGTGTGGGCATCTCCAATCTATTTTGGTTGCCGGTAATGGGAGCGGTTTCCGATCGCATCGGTCGTCGACCGGTGTTGCTCACTTTTTCGGTGTTAATGTTGCTTTCTGCTTATCCGGCTTTATCCTGGCTAGCCAGCGCTGCTTCATTTACACGCTTACTGACGGTGGAACTGTGGTTTTCATTTATTTATGGAAGTTATAATGCCGCTATGGTGGTCACCTTAACTGAGATCGTCCCTTTACGGATACGTACCATGGGTTTTTCTATAGCTTACAGCCTTGCAACCGCACTTTTCGGTGGCTTTACTCCTTTGATTTCAACATATTTGATTCATATTACGGGCAATCCTGCCATTTCCGGACTATGGTTGATGTTTGCCGCTGCCTGCGGCGTTACAGCAACTTTGCTGGCTTTTCGCCAACGTGAGGATCTCCAGCCCCAAAAGCCTAAACCGCAGATTCTAAATCCATCACAATCTTCTGAGCACTGAACCATCTTTTGCAGCTAAAGCGACTAAGAGGTTTATAAACGCAGTCGATTTATTCTGACTAAATCTACACTTCAAATTCATTTGACTCGATCAAGTTACTTTCAAAATAAAATGATTCTTCTGGTGAGCTCAAACCGTATTCTTCCAATATTCCCTTCCTTCTTAACTCTCTAGCCTCAATACCGTTTTTAAAAAATCCTAACCAACCTGAATCTTCAGAAGTAACTAATGCTTTCCTTAGATTCTTAAAAAAAAGAATGTCTACCGGCAGCGTTTGAAAATCAATAGTTGGAATAGAACAATCTATTCTAGCGAGGCTGCTTGCAAAAGCATCCAATCTATGTGACATATCTTTTTCTGCAGCATTAACAGAACTTTCATATATTCGCTCTGGGTAAATCCCCCTCATTTTCATCTTCGTCCATTTCAATATTTCAAGCAAATACTGGGCGGGGGTTTGTTGTGTTTTGTCCATTTGAGCTGCTAATTCTGGGCGTAGTGAAAATAAAGCATCTAATTTTTCTTTATCTTTATCTAAGTCCTCAAAGATAGCCGGCAAATGCTGTCTATTTGCTGGGAAATTTTCCTTATTGGAAAATATTTTGATAATTTCTACAAATCTTGTATTAATGTCATTTAAAATTTGATTTAAACATATTGGAACAAAATTTCCCTGAGGTGGTACACAAATTATTTCACCCGGCAGCAATATCTTTTCTTTACTCTCACCAGGAGATTTAATTTTTCTTATAATCGCACCTTCTTGATCCAAAAGAAATCGTGCCACTTCATATTTTCTCTGCATAAGCGCTAACGGCAATAAAGATGATGGGTCAACTGATTTTTTAGATTCAGCAGGAAACTTTAACAGCTTATGATCCGATAGACCTTGTTGGTTATCAGCACCCTTTTCAGTGAATAATTTCACTAAAACATTATCATCTCTGATAGCTGCATGATTTTTGGCAGTTAGGCCATAGGAGTCAGCGGCATTAAGATTCTGAAGCGGGCGTGAGTAGTTAAGAATCAATTGAGCAGATGCAGATGATTGCTGACTGGCTAAATGCAAAGGTGTTGAGCCATTTATGGGCAAATTTTGTGCACCATTAATCAGTAAATAATGAAGCATGGGCTGATCATGACGATGTATAGCCCTTATTAAGGCTTTAGCGCCTATAATACCCGATAAATCTGCCCCGTTATCTACTAATCTTTTTACGATATCCATGCGACCAGTCTGTACAGCAATAGTGAACGCCGTCTCTCCTCTTTCCGTTTCTAAATTAATTAAATGGGCCTTGTCTTTTGCTTCTTTTAACAAAAAATCTATCATTTCACCATCGCCTTTTGCTGCTGCAAGAGTTAATGCAGTTTCACCCAATTCATCCTGTTCTGTGATAGCAATTCTCGGCGATTTATCTAGAACCCACTTCAAAGCACGTTTACTTTGATATTTTGCTACATTCAGCCATAGAGATTGTTCGATACCCATGGCTTCAGCAATACATTGCAGCAGTTCTTCGTTTTTAATTTTTTCAGCAATATCTCGGGCAAGCTCTTGATTTTCATGGCTTGTTTCGCCTTTAATTTCATGCTTCTTTTGAGGCGATTTTTCTTTTATTTGAGATTTTTTAAAATCAAACAGTTTGGCGCAGATGTCAAAATTTCCCCGAATTGCCGCTAGACCAAAAGCATCCAACCCCGCTGCACCAACCGCTTTGAAATTAACCCCTTCATCTAAATATTGCTCAACAAGCGCACTATTATTTTGAGCTGCAGCATAACGCAAAATAATCTCTTTATAAGTTTGTATCTGGAAGGTGGATTTACTATCCGCAGGAGATTCTTCACTACTTGATTCTTTTTTTGCTTGGGAAATTGCGGCTGATAATATAATTTCGCATAAATCAAATCTACCATGTATAGCTGCTAACTCTAAGGCTGTATGGCCTTCTTTATCTGTTAATGTAATATCCGCATTCGCATCAATTAACAGTTTTACGGCTTTTTGCATTTCCGCATTCGCATCAATTAACAGAGGTCCAGATTTTTGCTTTGATTTTTTTTTATTTTCATGAATAACAGCTTGCATTAAGGCTGTTTGTCCGTATTGGTTTTGATGGTTAATATTTGGCTTTGCTTCCAGAAGGACTTGCATGGAATCTGTATCGCTCTGGGCTGCTGCAACCATCAGCGGAGTAAAACCATTCTTGTTGGGAATATTGACATCGGCGTTCTTTTCAATTAAAGCCGTTTGCATTTCTTTGGCTTGATAATATACTGCGAACATTAATGGAGTTTTCCCGAGTTTATCCGATTCATTTATTTTGTCTTTTGGACATAATAACTCTGCATACTTAAGATTGTTATACATTACCGCATAGGCGAATGCGTATCGACCAGAATAATCACATACGTTTATGTCGGCTCCCCTAGCAAGTAGAATATCGATAAGTTCAACATCATTTATTGAGCTGGCTGCATGCAATAAAGTTTCTCCCAATGAATCTTGAAAATTTATCTGTTCCTTTGTAAAAGTTTTAATAATATCTAATATTCTACTTCGATGAGTTCGATATAATTCTTGATTAATGATTTCATTTAACCCTGCATTTAATAAGAATGGTGTAGGATCCTTAATAAATTTTTTGTGAAAATGGCTAAAAACCTTTACATCTTCTTTTTCCTTTATTTCATCAACATCAGTATTTTTTTCGATTAGTTCCCATAGTATAATTTTAAGATTTGAACTTAGAGTTTTCTTAACTGCCTCAACAAGCATATTATCATCTGAATAAAATATTTCTTGCCTATAAACGCCAGTAATATTTGAATCATTATTTGGATCGTGGAGAAACCAACCATTTTTCTTATCATCAAAACGGAGTGAGCAGCGATGGGTTTTACCGCTAATAAATAAAGGAATTTTTGTTAGGAGCTTTTTGATTTTCTCATCCCTTAAATTGATGAGTAAATCATAGTCAGAAAAATGTCCGGCGATAATGGTTGTTTTGACCTTAAATAACTTATCAGCTAATGATTTTGGGTGAGATTTTTTTTCTTTACTTTCTTCAAGTAATTTAATATCTGGCTTTGATGTAGAATCAGTTAAGGGAAATTTATGAGCAGGAACCAGCAAGTCGAAGTGTTTTTCAGGATTGCTTTGGCTTAAGGACATTAATACCGGATGCCGTAAATCACCATCCAATGAAAATAAAAAATTATAAATTACATGATTAATTACTTCTTCAAAAATATCTCGTAGTGGTTTAACCCCTCTTTCGGCGTTGGGAAGCAAAACCAATCTGTTTAAAGACGTAGCTTTTTCATCCCAGGCGGCAATAACTTCTAATGCCGCATCCAACCAGGCAGGCATGCCACGTTGGATATTGTCTGGTATATACATCATGGCATGAAGAACTACGAGGCCGTGGCATACCCCTCCTACTTTTTCTATACATTTTTTATAATGTAAAAATTTATGATAATCTGGCGCATGGGGGTTTAGATCTTTGCAAACAAAATCTAAGAATTTTGCAAATTTCTTAATTAGTGCAGTTTGTGCTTTCTGGGGTTTTCGTAGCTTAATTTCTGTAGACATAATACTTCTTAATTTATCTTAATGAGTAGTACAAGCTCCTGAATTTTTATTTTTCACATAGTTCATTTAGAGTTTCTACTGAAACAAAGAAGAAATTAGCCATAAAAAAATGGCCTAAAAAACCATAGTGAACTTGAATTGTTTAGTGTAGCAGATGAATCTTAAGATTAAATTAAGCTTGGCTGAAGGAGGGAGGAAGCGAATTGACTCACATTAAACCTAACGAATGGAATTAGCAAAAAGGCCAAAAAAATGCTACATTGGCTCGATACCATTTTAGCTACTTGGGTTCGATTGTGATAATGGCAAGGATTTGGCTATTCGTGGCTGTGGCAAGCTTGGCTCGCGGCAGTCATCTTTAAAAAGGATATCATTATTAACACGATTATCCCCAAGTTTATGATCAAAAACAAAATAGGCTTCCTGTTATTTCTTTCCGCTATTTTCTTAATGCCACAAGCACTGGCAGGAAAAAATACCTCTAAACAAACATCAAATAGCCCAACCGCCATACCTGGTGCGCCAGCTGTACCCGCCTATTCCGGCAACGCAGATTTAAATAGTGACTGGGAAAGCCCCAGAGATATTTCTAAAGATCAATATTTTTTACTGGGTGGTAAAATTGTCAATCCTGCTTGTATTTCACCTTTCAGTTCAGGATTTCAAGATGATTCCTACATCCGCAGCATTGACCTTACTTTGTGCCAGGCTGTTGAAGGTTACCGCCAGGTCAGAATCCGCAAATTCGCTTTTCCCCCTAGAAAATTAAATACCAACGTGGAATACAATTATACTGGTCAGGATTTTAAGAATGGTTTTTTTGGCTACCACTATGTTGGCCAATCAGCTAGCGATATTGTTGTGTTAAATACTTACCATAATAGCGGGGGTACGGGTTATATAGAATGTGTTCTGCTCTTTAAAGCCACAGAGAATGATCATCATATGGTGTTAACGCGTATCGGCAGCATCCTGGGTGGCGATCGATGTGCAGGCGGAATTGCATCAACTTCCATAAATGGCAACATCTTAACTGTTGAAACCTATGATGGCAAATCCGCCCCGGATTGCAATAAAACTAAGCAAGCACAATACGATTTATCTAGGTCAATACCAAATATACAATAACAATAAAGGTTATTTTGGATGCTTTTTGCCCGAAACTGCTTTGAGCAATGCTTCTGCCCCAGCGGTTGAGGATGTAGGATTTTGACCGGTGATAAGCCGACCATCAACAACCACAAAACTCTGCCAATTTGATGCTTTTTCAAAGTGCGCACCTAAACGTTTCAGCTCATCCTCGACCAGAAATGGTACGACGTGAGTAAGCTGCACCTCTTCTTCCTCACTATTGGTAAAACCAGTCACTCGCTTACCTTTGACTAGAGGCTGGCCCTGGTAATTCACATGATGGAGCACGCCGGGCGCGTGGCATACCAAAGCAATATACTTCCCAGAATTATAAAAAGATTCGATAAGCGCAATAGAATCAGCACTTTCTGCAAGGTCCCACATGGGGCCATGACCTCCGGGGTAAAATACCGTATCAAAATCTTCCGCCCGCATATCAGCGAGCTTAACGGTTTGAGAAAATGCCTTTTTTGCTGCATCATCTTGCTTAAATCGGGTCATTGCAGGGGTTTGGTTTTCTGGCAAATCGCTCTTGGGATCGATCGGAGGCTGTCCACCCTTCGGGGACGCTAGGGTTAAGTTAACACCCGCATCGCGGAACACAAAATAAGGGGCGGCGAATTCCTCTAGCCAGATACCGGTTTTTCGGCCAGTATTGCCTAATTGATCGTGAGAAGTCATAACCATTAAAATATCCATGATGTTGTATCTCCAGTATTTGATTAATCTTCCTTCAGTGTAACTGCTCACGCACCCTTTTACCCTCGTCCCGCGGCATGGAAGCGGAGAGGGTGCGAGCAGCTGTCTTTCAATAATAGTACAAAATATTTTCTCATGCCCGTATTCCACCCACTCTAAGCACACTTTCTCACCGTCGCCGACATCGAACGATCGGCTCGATTTTACGAAGCAGTTTTCGGAGCCCGCATTCTGAGCAGAGGCGACGGCAAGGGCGCGCCGGGGTACATACAAATCGCGAACACCTGGCTCATTGTCAACGTCGGCGGCGGTCCCACACCCGACAAACCATCTGTAACGCTCCACGTCCCCGACCCCAACTCATTCAGCAGCTTTATGAATATCCGCGTTGCAGATATTCAAGCATGCTATAAATTATGGCGAAGTCGTGGAGCCGAATTTATCACGGAGCCAAAAGAAAAATACGGCGAAACACGCTGCTATATCCGCGATCCTGACGGTTATATTATAGAAGTAGGACAAAGCAAGCCCGGCTTCACTTACGGCTAAAAAATAATATATAAAAATATTTTAGTGGCAGATGCGGTCTTTGGGGTGTACCCTTCGAAAGAAAAAAAACGTGATAAAGGGGTAAAGTCTGACTTTATTCCTTTGAATAGCCAATAATTCAACATCCAAAAAGAACCAACAGATCAAAGTCAGACTTGACGCCTGCCTTTTTCCTAGTAACTGCAGCAGGCTGACGACTGAGGTATTTTATTTCCACACTTGTTGAGCCACACGCAGTAAATTTTCACCAAGAATATTTTTAATATCAGCTTCTCGATAATTTTTTTTGATCAATGCTTCAATAACACTGTCGATTTGTTCGGGTTGTAAAGTGGAAATATGGGAAGGGTGAGATTTTCCCGGCGCATAACTTTCCATAAAATTATCTGATTTTTTCTGGAAATATAATTCTAATCGTTCTTGAAAAAATATGTATTCTAAACCTATGCCGACGTGTTCTGAGCCAACTAATTGCACCATATAATCGATGTGTTCCACCAATTTTTCCGGGCTGGCTTCTGCTCCAAGAAACCAACTTGGGCTATTGACACCAATTAAACCCCCTTTTTTTGCGCAGGCTATAATTTGCTCATCTCGCAGATTACGTTGATGTGGATGGACACCATAAGCGCATGAATGACTAAAAATTACAGGGTCTTTTGATAATTCAATCATTTCCATAGTGGTATGAAAGCCACCATGCGAACAATCAATCAGCATGCCTAGCCGATTCATTTCTTTTATTACTTGAGAACCAAAGTCACTTAGTCCTGCATCTTTTGGCTCTGTGCAACCATCGCCAATAGAGTTTCTAGTATTATAACAAAGTAGAATACTACGAATACCCAGCGAGTAATAAATTTCTAACATATTAATATCGTTTCCCAAAGCTGCAGAGCCCTGAAACCAAAATGATATGGCCAATTTATTCTCATTTTTTGCTTGGATTATATCGCTAGCATTTTCAACCAGAATAAAGTTGCCTGGGTTGTTCAGAATTTGCTTTTTATGGCGAGCAAGATACGGCATCACGAGCTCCATTGAGTCATCATGACCGGCCACAGTAATAGCTACAAAATTGAAACCAGATGTTTTGAATCTATTCAACACATCCCATTTGTCAGCAACTTCCACCTCTGGATCAAAGGCGAGATGTAAATCAGCTTTAAATGCATCTTTAAAAGCCATTAAATTTACGGGATTATTTACGCTTGACATAGCAATACTCCAATTGAAAAATAATTCTTCAGAAAATTAAGCAGATGGCCTATTTATCCTTTATGAAGAATAGGGTTGATGACGGCTGGCGCCAATTACTCTTTTAAAATCCCATTGCGCTGTTTGGTCTGAATAGGCATTTTTAGCTGTAATGGGCATTTCTGAGTTGAGGTCAGTATAATTGTCCCATTTTTGTAAATAAAGAGCATATATCGCAAGACATTTTTTCATTATTTGAAATTATAGCGTTATTGAACATCCCAAACGTAGGATATTTAAAAGAATCGTCGAAAATTCCCCGAGGTGGACTAACGGGTTTTCTGATTAAGAGATGCACTGCTACATATAATAAAGGGGTCAAGAAGGTTTTATAGAAGGTGAATATAGCGATTTTTAATTGTTTATTTTCTATTAAAATTCATTCTTTTATACTCTATAATGACAATAAATTGTAAAAGGGGGGTGATTTATGTCAGATAGACGCAATTTAAAAGAAAGTAGCTTTGGTTTTTTACAAAAAATCCTGAATACATCTAGCTCTTCACCACTTACATCTTCCAATATTCCAATTTTATCGCCCTCATCTGAGACTCAAATTAATTCCCCTCAATCACCCCTATCACCTCAATCACCTCAATCACCCCAAACTCCTTTCTGTGGCCACCCCCCTGAACAAATAGATTTTCAAAATACGATAGATAAGATGTCACCGAATACCTTATCTACAGGCAAGCCCGATACTAAAGTTCCTGAGAAGAAGACCGGTTTAGATGAATTAACACAAGAAGCTTTTAAATTCTTAGAACAAAATGATTTTCTAAATGCAATCGCCACACTTAATTCCGTCCAGAAGGTACTAAAAAGAATTATTACTAGTAAAGACAATGAAAAAATTACCTTTCAGCATCTATATAATTTGGCAAATGCACAACTAAATTATGCCTTAGCTCAAAAAGCTTGGGCTTTATCGAAAAAGGATTTCAAATTATTTGAAGAGGCTAGTGCTACATTGACCGAAGCTATTGAAAATTGTAATTTAGCAATAGATAGAGCAAATCCTAAAGAAATATTACTTGTTATCGGTACAATAGAAACCTGTTTGGATGAGCTTGCTAAAGTTGCATTTAACTTAACAAATCTTGAGAAATTCTCGGCAGCGAAAACCAGTTATATATGTATTATAAATAACTATAAGAAGCTGATTAGACGGATATTTGGAACAGAATCATCACCATCTTACTACAAGAATCTTGGTGTGGCGCAGCTAAATTTTGCCAGGATACAGCAATATTTATCCTTCAATGTTAATGAAATTAGTGGCATCTTAGCTGATGCAAAGAAAAATTTTAGCATAGCCTCACTCAAAGCAGAAAATTTGGAAAAGACGCGCATTGAAAGTTACTATGAAACTTGCAACAAATTATTAGATGAACTTACAAGGCCTGAATTAAAAGGTACTAGTGACTCAATTAATAACCCACAATTATTAACCGCTGAAATCCGTAACCACCAAATGTTGGCTAGAAAATTTTTAGCGGCGCTCAAACTTGATCAATCTATACATCATTTAGATATGATCATCAAACTTTGTGCTGGGAATAAAGACACAGTTCCAGTTTTTTTTGATTGCTACATAGAAGCAAAAAAAGCAAAATTAGACATTTTACAAATCCAAATATCTGAATCACGAACAGAGAAAGAGTATGATAAAACCTTAGAAATGCTTGATAACTCCATAGAACTGGCTATTGAAATTAACGATAACTCCAATATTGCTGTAATTGATATAATCCAAGATGCAAAAAAAATTAAATTCGAAATCATAGAATATCAAATTGGGCAGTTTTTACTGGAATCTGCGCAAACTGGAAAATTACCAGAAGAAATACTTGCACTTCTGCGAGCCGCCAGAATAAAATTGCAACAAGCTTTGGCTCTATCCTGCACCAATATTCGATTAAAAAATAGCTTGAAAGCAGTTACAGCAAGAATTTTTTTGCAGGAATATGCTATCGAACTTATTAAGGATTCTAAAGAAAGATGCAAGTATGATCATGCACTCGCGGTAGAAAAGATTTTTGCGGAACTGACTATTAACCCTTATCAACCAACCAAAGAAAGAACCTTAGAGACAATAACTGGTCAGCTTAAAATGATGAATCTTGATAAACCTAATCCTCGAGCGCATGATTTGCCTTATGCTTATGCTCTAGGTCTGTTGAGCCTCGCTCTTTATAATGAGGCTGCACAAAAAAATCCAGAACGTATACTAGAATTTATGCAAAATGCTAATAAATATTTGACTATCGCCCTAGCCGCAGTCAAGCCTACACAAAAAGAATATACTAAATATTTGAGTAAAAAACTTGAGGTACTCGATTATTTAAGGAGTTGTTCTTCTAAGCAAGCAAATGAAGCTAAAGAATCTTCAGCCAAAAAGAAACATTTAAAGCTAGCGCATTTATACTCCGCTGAAATGCTCAGATTAGACTCCCATGATATCTATTGTAAAAACTCTCATGTAGGTTCTCTTATAGATTTAGGCATCTATCATCTAGCCGAATCAAAATCAATTCGACTGGCAACAGAATACTTCCATACAGCACAAAAAATTAATCCGGAGGATCCTCAAGGATTTTATTGGGAAATTGTAATTTTAGACGAACATACGACCAAAAAGATGAATCCAGGAAAAGCAAGAGAATTAATACTCTCCAAATTGCAAAAAGCTTTACGGTTATATAATTTATATCCTCCCCAAGGAGACTCACTAGCCAATGCCAAACACTCTGTTCAACGAGAACATCTGTTGCAATTATTACTATCTTTGTCAGACACTCATTTTTCTCCACCTCGCCAAAAATTGACATCTCCAGCCTTTCCCATATCAATGATCACTATGTTTCCTCCCCATAGATCAACCTCCATTTCAGCTTCTAGTTCTTCTTCTAGTTCTTCTTCTAGTTCTTCTTCTAGTTCTTCAATGGGACCGTCAACCGCGACTGAATTAGGAAAAGATTTACCCCATCCAGGACCTAGCCTCATCCCCAATCAATCTGACCCAGAGGAAACTTAATCCAGCGGCGGAGTTAACACCCATTCCGCCCAAGAGACTCCATATGCTCATAGCGTGATAGTAAAGCCCTAGCAGAAGATAATTACCTCACTAGCTACTGACTCCAAAATCATCGCATTAACCGTATCCGTTAGAATAAACCTAGTAATGAAGCACATCCGTTAGAGGCTGCAGATAAATTAGTCATGTGCCCAAAATTATGTTTTACAATCAACCACGTTATTCCCGATAGATCTGACTATAGTGCGCAGTATGAACAGGTATAAGCAATCCCTAAATTCATTTCGATGTTAATTTATACTGGTAAATATTCATAAAAACCAATAAAATCACTTAGTAGCGATTATAGCCCTACCAATGATTTTTTTAATTTGCTTCCCTCCACGGCCATGGAAGCAGGAGAACAACATCGACTAAACATTAAGTGAAATATAAAGCCTAGTCTTCACATGATTAGAATAATAATAATGGGGACTTCATATGAACATTAAAAAAATACAAAATAATAATCTATTAGCCCTTACAACTTGCCCTAAATCGGATAAGACTTCATTTGTCGCTCATATTGCGCGCAATTTGGCCCCTCATGACACTGAGCTTTTTGCAGATTATATTTCTCAACTGCCATTTTTTTTAGTTAATGAAGCGGTAGATCAATACATCATCACCAAGGCAGAATGGGTTAATTTGCTAGCTGAACATCAGCTACAATTGCTAGAATATATCGATGCGAGCCAAGAAATCATCCATATTTTAGATGATCCAGAATCTACCAACTCTATTTTGTCCATCATTGCTCCTAACTTAGCGGATGATTTTAATTGCTGGCCGCAATTAAGACAATTATTACAGAGAAAATTAATTAGTTTTGCGTTATTTAAAATAAAAAAAAGTAATGACCTTAGTATTGAAAAACTGCAGCAACTAAATTCTACCATATCTGATTTACCGCTAACTTATAGAGAGGCCACTAATACCGAACATTTATTTTATGAAATTAATTGGGAAAATCTACCCAAACCATTGACAGATAATCATGTTAGCAAACCACAAATATGGCTAATCATTGCAAAATACGAGCATAAGCCATTTGTGGAAATGTTAAAAATTCAGCTCAAACCTCACGCCAGTCGAATTATTATCTTTTATACCAAAGATAATTTTAACCATGAAAATGATGATGTTTTTTATTTAAACCCCAATCAATTACAACATTGGAAACATTGCTTTAAAGCAATTCGTAAATTAGATATCCGGCAGATTTTGTATCTGCAAGCTTGGGACGAGACTAAGATTAGCCCAGAATCTGATAACTTTCATGAAAATATAAAACAGCAATGCTTACAATTAACTTATTTCTGTCAAGCATATAGCCAAGCTAATTTGTACACTGTTCCCAAACTATGGTTAATCACCGCCGGTAATGCCTTTAATAGGGTGCGCACTGAAGACAATGCGAGTGAGCCATCCATAGGTGAGAGTTTTAACCATTCACTACTATTTAGTTTATTAAGAAAATGGTTGGCTGAGCATTCTTCTCGCAACTGTACGGCATTGGATTTAGACCTTAGCTGTGATAATCAGTCTAGAGTCGAAGCATTAATCTCTATTTTGATTAATGGCACTACCGAGCCTCAAATTGCGTTACGAAGCTCAGGAAACAAAGTTCCTCGGCTTAATCGTTTAGCTGCGCCATTATCTAACAAGCCACTTAATTTTAAAAATAATGCTAGCTGTTTAATTGTTAACAGCGAGCATATGCTCATCACAGGAGTTGTTGCCTGGCTAATCAAACAAAATCTAACACATTTCATATTGATTGATCATGAGCCACTCCATTTAGCAGCGCAAAATATTATTGATCAATTATCACAAAATGGTATTACTATTTATAGGACACAATTTGACCCGACCAAACCCGATCAATTAGCCACTGCCTTACAAGAAGTCGCAGGAAATTTGCCGCCTATTCGTTATAGCATTTATTCGGCCCATAATTTTAATTTGGAAAAAATACCTGAAATTATTACTTTACACCAATTGACACAAACCCTACCCCTTGATTACTTCATTACATTTTCCTCCCTAAATTCACAATTAGCCACCGCAGAAAATGCATTAATGAGCGCATTTTTAAACACGCTAGCTAATTATCGTCAACAATCAGGGCTGCCGGCATTAAATATTCATTGGAGCCCTTGGAGCGCCATTGTTCCTCCTGAAGCATTTCCTCAACAATTATTATTAGGATTTCATCCTATTACTGATTTACAAATCGGTGCTGTGCTGACTTCTGCCTTATGTATACCTCGCACTAATTTAACCTTAGCTAACATCAATTGGACTCGATATCAAAACAGTCCGGAAGCGAGGGATAACCAAAAATTTATCAGCCAGCTATTAACTTCTGAAGTTGGATCTTCTCATCAATCAACTCCAAGCAGTCCCATTCCAGGAAGTATCCCAGAGTCCAGTTCTCGAAAAACGAAACTTCCACCTCCCTGCGGGCTGGACTCCAACTTTCTTGCCGGAACGACGGCTATAGAGGAATTAGCAACTGGTAGTTTAAACCGCTTATCTGCTATTGAACGTATTATTATCCAGCATGTGCAGGCCGTCAGCGATATTGATCACAATCATTCATTTGATGTTAATAGAAGCTATTCTAATCTAGGACTTGACTCTGTCATGTTGTTAGATTTACATCAACGAATTCAGCAAGAATTCGGTTCCAAGCTGTCAATTCCAAAAACTATTTTAGCCAGTTACCCTAGTATTTCTGAATTGACTTATTACTTGGATAAAAAAATCCCTAGCAAAGAAAATTCAGATTCAAAAAAAATAATTCCGTTAAAATCACCCCAAGATACTCGCAAAGATATTGCCATCATTGGCATCTCAGGTCGATTTCCGGGCGCAAATAATGTGAATGAGTTCTGGGAAAATCTACGTGATGGCAAAGCATCCATTACTGAAATACCTAAAGAGCGTTGGTCAGTAAAAGATTTTTATGATCCCGACCCTAGCAAACCCGATAAAACTCACAGTAAATGGGGCGGATTCTTAAACAATATCGATCAATTTGATGCGGGTTTTTTTCAAATTATTCCGTTAGAAGCTAGCTCTATGGATCCTCAGCAACGCTTATTTTTACAAGAAGCTTGGCGAGCTTTTGAGGCGGCTGGATATTCCGATGTAAGTTTAGAAAAAATGAATTGTGGTGTGTACGTGGGTCTTGGGCTTAATAATGAGTATCAAGCATTAATTGATGATAACGCCGATAATGACCTATGCAAATATCAATTTACTGGCAACCATAGCTCCATTCTAGCAGCTCGAATAGCTTATCATCTAAATTTAAAGGGTCCTGTCATCGCTTTTGATACTGGCTGTTCTAGCTCTTTAGTTGCCATTCATTTAGCCTGCCAAGCCTTGCAAAATCCTGAAGTCGATATGATGCTAGCCGGGGGCGTTACCTTATTATTGACTGAAAAACCTTTTATTATGATGAGCAACGCGGGAATTTTAGCACCCGATGGCAAATGTAAAACCTTTGATGATGCTGCCAATGGTATTGTCGTGGGTGAAGGCGTGGGAGTAGCGGTATTAAAACGTCTGGAGGATGCCATTGCTGACCGCGACCCTATTCTTGGCATCATAAAAGCTTCTGGTATTAACCAAGATGGTAAAACTTCTGGCATCACTGTTCCTAGCACCCAGGCGCAACATGATTTACATAAGGCTATTTATCAAGCGAGTGGTATCAATCCCAATACCATTAGTTATTTTGAAGCGCACGGCACCGGTACTAAATTAGGTGATCCTATTGAGTTCCGTGCTTTACAACAAACTTTCGCTGGTGAGAATGAAAAACAATTTTGCGCGCTGGGTTCAGCCAAAACTAATATTGGCCATACAGTAGCCGCAGCGGGCATTGCGGGTTTAATAAAAGTATTGCTCTGCATGCAAAACAAAGCCCTGGTCCCTAGCCTAAATTTTAACAACCCGAATCAACATATTGACTTTAAAAATAGTCCATTTTTTGTTAATACCGAATTACGTAGCTGGCAAACAAAATCAGGAAAGCCAAGACGAGCGGCCATTAATTCGTTTAGCATTAATGGCACTAATGCCCATTTGGTGGTTGAGGAGGCGCCACCATCAGCCAATACTCATTCAATTATAAAACCATACTATTTGATATGTTTATCAGCCAAAACCCAAACTGCCCTTCGTCAAAAAATAAAAGATTTGCTGGACTGGTGTATTGATAGCACAGCGGCCCTAGTAGATATTAGTTTTACTTTGCTTGTAGGCAGAAGCCATTTTAAATGGCGCTGCGGTTGGATAGTTCACTCTACTAGTGAACTAAAAACTATACTGACGCAAATTGTTCAGGAAAACTTTTCTATTTCTGAAAACTACATAGAACAAGAAATAATACCGTCAGTACCTGACTTGGAAGAACAACTAAGCGAAACGATTCAAATTGCATTAAAAACAGATTATCGCCAACATGAAGAATATCACGCTCATCTGGCTACGTTGCTTAATCTTTATCTTCAGGGCGCAAAAGGTAATTGGGAATTCCTCTATGAGGTAGAAATGCCTCAGCGTATTTTTTTGCCAACTTATTCATTTGATTCACACCATTATTGGCTATTGAAAAAGTCCCAACTTGAACTTTCCTTAGTACCGAAAAATCCTTATGCGAGGAATACCTCTATGAATACACCGCGTCAATACAGCTTATTAGCCGAAATAAAGACATTATTAGCCGATCTTATTCACATTGAGGAAACCGAACTAAACCCAGACACCCCATTTTTGGAAATGGGTGCAGATTCGATTGTATTATTATCCGCAATTCATCAAATTGAACATAAATATAAAGTCAAAGTTTCCGTGCAACAACTATTTGAGCAATGCAATACTTTGCGCCTGTTAGCTAATTATTTGCATGAGAAGTTACCTGAGCCAATTAATTTACCGGCATTGCCACTGAAAAGTACTGCATCCTGCGAACTGAGTTCAGGCTTACATGCCACGACAACGTCTCAATTGAACCCATCCGCTACTCAACAGTCTCAATCACACCCCACCATACAGGCAGCGACTCCATCCCTGCTGCAACAAACCACCGCTCATAACCCGACTTCTATTTCAACAATAGCTAAAAGCAGTTTAGAGCAACTGATATCACAGCAATTAACCGTTATGACCCAGCAATTGCAATTATTACAACAGCCCAATCTAATATCCGCGGTCAACAGAGATATAAGCGCCAATAATTTAGAGCTTGAACCAGCCAAAAGCTGTGCTTCAAGCCCGAACCCAGCGACGTCGCAAATAACTTCATGGCAGCATCGTAAAGTTGACACTGCTGCTCAAAGCTTAAGTTTACGTCAACAACAACATATACAAGCCTTAACCAAACGCTTTTGCGCTCGAACCAAACTATCTAAACAATATGCACAACAATATCGCGCGCTATTAGCTGACAGTAAAGCCAGCGTTGGTTTCCGTTTTTCTATTAAAGAAATGCTCTATCCTATTGTTGGCAAACGCACCCAAGGTGCCCGCTTATGGGATATCGATGGCAATGAGTATATTGATATTACCATGGGATTCGGGGTGCATTTATTTGGTTACCAACCAGATTTTCTAATACAAGCCATGCAAGCTCAAGTCCAGCAAGGCATACAGATTGGACCACGATCGCCACTAGTGGGTGAAGTTGCGCAATTATTTACCGAGTTAACTGGTTTGGAACGCGTGGCGTTTGCTAATTCCGGCACAGAAGCAGTGATGACTGCTTTGCGTTTAGCACGCGCCAAAACGGGTAGAACTCGTTATGTAATATTTAAAAACTCCTATCATGGTCATGCTGATTTCAGTTTAGTTGAAGCGCAAATTGCGCATGCCGATGGCACGGCTTCACCCTTGACGCCAGGAATCCCACAGAGTGCACTAACAGAAGCCCTAGTATTAGACTATGGCGATATGTCAGCCTTAGCACAAATTCAACAGCAGGGCATTGAATTGGCCGCGGTCATCGTTGAGCCGATCCAGAGTCGCCACCCTTCTTTACAACCCAAAGCATTCCTAGAGCAATTACGTGACATTACCAAGCAGTTTGGCATCGCTCTGATCTTTGATGAAATGTTAACCGGATTTCGTCTGCATGCTGGCGGCGCACAAGCATTTTTTGGGGTGCGCGCCGATTTGGCTACCTATGGCAAAATCGTCGGTGGTGGTATGCCGATTGGCATTATTGCCGGCAGCAGAGAATTTATGGATAGTGTCGATGGCGGCTTTTGGCAGTATGGTGATAATTCTTATCCAGAAACAGAACGCACTTTTTTTGGCGGCACTTTTTGCCAGCATGCTTTTACTTTGGCAACTATGCACGCGGTTTTGAAACAATTGAAGCAACAAGGTCCGGAGCTACAACAGCAATTAAATCAGAAAACTGCCAATTTAGCACAAGAACTAAATGATTTTTTTGGTGAACAACAGGCACCGATTCGTGTCGTGTATTGGGGTTCCCTGTTTAAATTCGATTTTACTCAGAACTTGGATTTATTATTTTATCATTTGCTGGAAAAAGGTATTTATGTTTGGGAATGGCGGAATTGTTTTTTATCCACTGCGCATACCGATAGTGATATTGCTTATATCATTCAAGCCGTCAAAGAAAGCATTTTCGAATTACAGCAAGGCGGTTTTTTACCTGAGCCACCTCCTGGGGCCAGCCGTGATGTTAGCGCGGCGAGTCCTCCCAGCTGCGCTTTAAACTATTGGGATCGTCACACCAGTAAACCCAGCTTAACCAATCGTGGTACCTCTAAAGACAGTCCAATAACCATGCAGAAATTGAATGGAGCAGAACCTGTGAATCTGGACTTCAGCATTTCCTATTTCGGTCATTACGATTGTGAATATCATGCGGAAAAATATGATTTAATTTTGCAAAGCATTAAGTATGCCGATACCCATGGCTTTAAAGCTGCCTGGATTCCAGAACGACACTTCCATCCCTTTGGAGGATTTTCGCCGAATCCCTCAGTGTTATGCGCCGCACTCGCCCGCGAAACCCAACATATAGCATTACGTGCTGGCAGCGTGGTTTTACCTTTACACCATCCGGTGCGCATTGCCGAAGAATGGGCAGTTGTCGATAATTTGTCTAATGGTCGAGTCGGTATTGCTTTCGCTTCGGGCTGGCATCCACAAGATTTTATTTTCCAACCGCAGGCTTATGGTCAGCATCGCAAGCAAACTTTTGAGCAAATTGCTGGTATTAAACAACTATGGCGTGGGGAAAATTTGCAATTACCTGGAGGTGATGGCAAACCAGTCACCGTAAAACTTTTTCCCATGCCCAAACAAACCGAATTACCGATCTGGATTACTGTCGTTAATAACCCCGAAACTTATATCAAAGCCGGTGAAATCGGTGCTGGAATATTGACAAATTTAATGGGACAAACCATTACCGACTTAAGCCATAACATCGCATTATATCGCCACGCTTTGGCAGATAATGGTCACCCACCTCATCAAGGTCAAGTGACTGTCCTGCTGCATGCCTTCTTAGACGACGATCTTGAAACTGCCCGTAATATAGCTAGACAACCATTTTGTAATTATTTAAAAACCACGCTCAGTTTATTAAAAAATCTAGTACAGATGCAGGGGTTGCAAGTGGATATTGAGCAACTGAACGCTGAAGATTTGGAATATTTATTGACTAAAGTCTACCAAGGTTATGTTCAATCCAGTGCGCTCATTGGTACCATAGATTCCTGCGCTAGGGTGATCGAACATTTAATAACAGTCGGAGTCGATGAAATTGCATGCTTTATTGATTTTGGCATTGAGAAAGAGTTAGTGCTTAATAGTTTGCGGTTATTATCTCAGTTAAAAGATCGTTATCAACATCTAAAAAAAAGTTCAACTGACCGGCAAGGATTGCTGTCCGCAGCCCCCATTGAGGCCCCCCTAAGTAAAGCACAGCAACAACTATATACATTATCTCAACTAGGCGAGAATAATGCCGGTTCATTGGCCTATCATATCTTTGTTGATGTGGAATTGAAAGGTGAGGTAAATATACCGGCATTGCACACTGCCATCCATCAAATCATTACCCGCCATGAAGCACTGCGTACCACAATAATTCGTCACGGGGAATGTCAAGCTATTCAACCCGTTTTGATGATAGAGATACCCATTATTGATTTTTCTAAGGAAGATCCCCAAGATCAGCAAGAAAAAATGACTCGCTGGCTAAACCAAGATCGACTGCAAAATTTCGATCTTGCTCAAGGTCCATTATTACGCATTCATCTCTTAAAAATAACCAAACAACACCATCTATTATCCATAGTTACCCATCATATTGTGATGGATGGCCATTCTATGAGTTTATTCCTTCATGAATTATCTAGTATTTATAATGCTCACTGTCAGAATACAGAGGCGCAATTAATCACACCTTTCCAGTTTCGTGAATATCTGCAAATGGCCAACTCCGTTGATCGTAAAAACAACCAAGCCTATTGGTTGAAGCGATTAGAAGGGATTCCTAACTTCCTGGAGTTACCAGCCAATCTGCCACGACCTGCTTATCGAATCCATAAAGCTGCTAGTAAAAACCAGTTACTATCAACATCGCTAAGCCAAGCCTTGAAAAAACTTGCCCGCCTAAAGGGCTGCACAGCTTTTATTCTCATGATTGCCGCTTATTCAGCGTTTTTAGCCCGTATCACTCAGCAATATAAATTTATTTTAGGCGTCCCTAATCATGGCAGAGAATCTAAATCGGTAAATAATATGCTTGGCTATACAGCAAATTTACTACCCTTAACATTTCAAATTGATGATGAATTATCGTTTGCTGATTATTTAAAAAATACTAGAACCGATCTGTTGGAAGGTTATACCCATCAAGATTTTTTATTTTCTGAATTAATTGAATCATTTTCCAATGACCCTAATTTTTTCCCGTTAGGCAATGTGCATTTTAATATGGAACGTATGCTTTCGATACCAGAAAGTAATTTACTTAATTGGCAATGGTTACCAAGGAGTCCAGCATTCATAGATCAGGATTTATTTTTTAATATCTATGAAATGGAAAACACTTTTTTACTGTGGGTGGATTACAGCAGTGAATTGTTTTATACCGAAACCATTGATTCCCTACTCGAGTCATTTCTAGTATTTTTGGAAAGTATTGTTTTAAATTCCGATCAAATAATAAAAAATATCCCTTTGATTAACCAGGAAACCACTGATATTTTATTAAATCAATATAATCCCAATAAAAATGCAATCCAAGCAAATCAATCTTTACCAGATATTTTTTACAATCAAGCCAAACATCATCCAGAGGCAATTGCTGTAACTGATGCCAAAAATCAATTAACCTATCAACAACTCAATGAGGTATCTAATCAATTAGCCCACTATATTTGCGGAGTTTTGCCAAACTATTACGATACCATTCCAGATGAATTATTCATCGGAATTTATATGCATGGCTCGGTTGAAGCTATCATTAGCATGTTGGCTATTGTCAAAGCGGGTTACGCTTATGTCCCATTAGATCCGACTAATCCTGTGGAACGTCTTAGTTTTATTATAGATGATGCTAATATTAAACTAATTCTGGCAATTGATTGTTTTAAATCAAAAATTTCCGCACTGAAAACCAATTTGTTTCAGGTGTTGTATGTGGATTCCGATAGAGAAAAATTCTCATCATATTCAATAGAGAATTTACCTAATAAAGTTAGTCCCAATCAATTGGCCTATGCTATTTATACCTCTGGATCTACCGGCAATCCTAAAGGTGTCATGATTGAACACGCTTCAATTATACGTTTACTGTTTGAGGTCAGAACTATAAATCAAACTGATAAAATAGCACTGATACTAAATATCGCTTTTGATGGCAGCGTAACTGATATTTGGGGAAGTTTATCTAACGGGGCAGAATTAATACTCTCTGATTTCTCCAGAGAATTAAATGTCGAAGATTTTTCTGTTTTTTTAGAAAAAAATAAAATTTCCATCTTGACTCTAACTCCGGCAGTTTTTGAGTTCTGCTTAGCTCAATCACCCAATATATTTAAAAATATACGTTATCTTTGGTTGGGCGGTGATGTTATTAAACCGGAAGTGATTAATTTATTACCAGCCGATCCATCATATCGGCCAAATTTTATTGTAAATGTTTATGGTCCAACCGAAAATACAGTAGCTACTAGCACCTACTACGTTCCTAATATTATTCACCAGACTAGTATAGCCATTGGCAAACCTGTTAATAATACGACTGTATATTTACTTGATCAGAATTTACAGCTTTTACCTCCCGGAATGATTGCTGAACTTTATGCTGGTGGAATAGGATTAGCACGAGGCTATTTAAATAATCCCAGTTTAACCAAGGAAAAATTTATCAATAATCCCTGGGATTCTGGACGATTATATAAAACCGGTGACCGAGCACGCTGGTTAGCAGATGGTAATTTAGAATTTCTAGGTAGAATCGATACCCAAGTCAAGGTGAATGGCTTTCGGATTGAGTTAGAAGAAATTGAAAACGCGCTTTTAAAACACTCAGCCATCTCGCAAGCAGCAGTAATCACTGTAGAACTTAATAACAGTAAAATTATAGCCGCATTTTTTGTACTGAAAAACCAGAATTTTGAACCCACACTGACTATATTACATGAACATCTCAATCGATTACTACCAGCTTATATGCTGCCATCAAAATTCATTAAGCTAAATCAATTACCGATAACGGGCAATGGTAAATTAGATAGACATTGTTTGCAGCATCAAGTCAGCAAGATCGCTGAAAATTCATCAGGTGATGATGAGCTAGAAGATAAACTCTTAAGTTTTTGGCAAAATGTACTTAACGTTACTCCTTCCACTTGCGATAGTTTCTTTATTTCCGGTGGAAATTCATTGTTAGCCGCCAAATTATTAGCAACCATCAATCAGCATTTTGATTTAAATTTGCCTTTGTCTTTTATTTTTTCCAATACCAGTATCCAACAGCAAGCCCAGCAAATTCGTCTGCTACAATTAGAAAATAATGCCAGGCAGGCATGTCTGTCTTTTAATCCCCAGGGCACACTGCTGCCATTATTTTTTATTCACCCCGCACAAGTTGGAGCTGAAGCTTATTATCAAATGGGCAAATTATTTAATCCGGATCAACCATTCTATGCGCTGGATTCGTATAATTTGCAGCATGAGGTTCATCTGGATAGTATTGAAAAAATGGCTAAGCATTACCGGCAAATCATACAGAACATTCAACCCAAAGGACCTTATTATTTAGGCGGGTGGTCGTTAGGTGGACTTATTGCTTATGAACTTGCTTTACAATTAACCGCATTGGGTCAAGAAGTGCTGGCAGTTTATTTAATAGATTCTTTTTTATTCGATACGCAGTTTCAGCAAGCTGCCAATCCTTGTCAGGTTTTTATGGATTTTCATAATATAAATAGTCAAATTTTATCGCTACCTGCTCCCATGCAGGAAAAAGCCAATAAGGTCCTAGCCATAGAAATTGCAGCAGCTATTAATTACTCCCCAGAACATCGTTTTAATGGCAACGTTCAGCTGTTCAAAGCTACGGAAATCTGTCCCACTGCTTTGTCACTTCCCAATTACCTTGATGAATTACGCAATGAACCATTTAATGGTTGGCACAAATTATTAGGTGTTATTCAGGTGCATAATTTAGAAGGTAACCATCAGACCATTATGCAAGGAGAATGCCTCAGGTATATTGTTAAGATAATTAGCGAACTATCAACAACCTCTAAGCCATTGGAAACTTTATGCCGAACACAATAACTACTGAGATTGATAAAAAAAATCCAGACTCTAAAGGCTATCCGATGCACATATTTTGTTAATTACTCAAAATTCCGAGTCCGTCGTCCCCGCTTTACTGAATTATCCTA
>FTIX01328468.1_pt1 | contig 25139 bp, 25 predicted proteins | sample 1658561 | NCBI WGS metagenome assembly FTIX01 (sample SAMEA3914836, study PRJEB12502) | metagenome | biome: forest; material: soil | place: Canada | collected 2011-07-03 | depth 0.3 m | reverse complement strand
AGTGGCTCGCGAAGGATCTCCATAGGGTGGCACCAGTAAGCTGTGTGTATACTTGGATTGGGTAGAGAGTCTTCAAAAATAGGGTAATTAAGTTATGTTCCAAGAATTACTGTTAATTATTTGGTTGGTGGTGAAAATTTTAATTCTGGTGATATGCCTGCTGGTTGCGGTCGCGTATTTGACTTTAGCTGAGCGTAAGGTCATTGGTTTTATGCAGGGTCGGATTGGTCCGAACCGCCTGGGGATCCATGGCGTTACGCAGCCGATTGCCGATGTGATTAAGTTGTTAACTAAGGAGGTGATTACCCCTACGGCCTCTAATCGTTATTTATATTTTTTGGCGCCGATTTTGACGATTGCTCCGGCGTTGGCGGCTTGGGTGGTTGTGCCGTTGGATCAGGGTTGGGCTTTGGCTAATATCAATGCCGGTCTATTATTTTTGTTTTCGATGACTTCCCTTGGGGTTTATGGGATTTTAGTGTCGGGTTGGGCCTCAAATTCTAAATATTCTTTATTCGGTGCTTTGCGCGCCGCTGCGCAAACGGTTTCTTATGAAATTCCGATGGGTTTTGCCTTGGTAGGTGTGCTCATGGCGGCAGGCAGTATGAATCTTCAAGATATCGTATTGCGTCAGCAGGGCAGCATTTTACATTGGTATTGGCTGCCATTGCTGCCGTTATTTCTAGTGTATTGGATCTCGGCTTTGGCGGAAACCAACCGTTCACCGTTTGATGTGGCTGAAGGCGAAACCGAAATTGTCGCCGGGTTCCATGTGGAATATTCGGGTATGTCATTTGCGCTCTTTTTTCTAGCAGAATATGCTAATATGATTTTGGTTAGTACGATTGCTTCGCTATTGTTTCTGGGTGGTTGGTTGTCGCCTTTTGAAGGGGTGCCGGTGCTTGGTCCGATGTTGGCTTGGGTTCCTGGGATTTTCTGGCTACTGTTAAAAATCTGCTTTTTTATATTTGTCTATTTATGGTTGCGTGCCACCTTACCGCGCTACCGCTACGATCAAATCATGTATTTAGGCTGGAAAGTATTGATCCCGGTGACCTTGGTCTGGATAGTTGTGTTAGGATTGGCCATCCAATTTCAAATCGGCCCCTGGTTTAATTAAGGGGAGAGGATAATCAGTGAAACGCACAAAACGCATAGTAAAAAGTTTGCTTCTGCTGGAGATATTCCAAGGGATGAGTGTTACCTTGAAGTATTTTTTCCGCAAGAAAGTCACCATTCAATATCCGGAAGAAGAAACGCCGATTTCAGCGCGCTTTCGGGGTGTGTTGGCTTTGCGCCGTTACCCCAACGGCGAGGAACGTTGTATTGCCTGTAAATTATGTGAAGCGGTGTGTCCGGCATTGGCGATCACTATTGAAGCTGAACCTCGAGACGATGGTTCGCGCCGTACCACCAAGTATGAGATTGATGCGTTTAAATGTATTAATTGCGGGTTTTGTGAAGAAGCGTGTCCGGTTGATGCCATCGTGGTGGCGCCGGAAATGCATTATCACCAGGAAAACCGTGGGGAAAACATCCTCACCAAGGAAAAATTGCTGGCCATCGGTGATTTATATGAAGGCAAAATTGCTAACGATAGGGCATTGGATTCTAAGTATCGGTGAGTAGGGCGTTGTCATCCTTCTCTGGCGCTCAGGATGACGACAGCAGCATGACAGCAGCTTACAAATAAAATTAATTGAAAGAATCAAACTAATGAGCTTCATCAACTGGGTATTTTACGCATTTGCAGCACTTCTAATCTTTTCTGCCTGTATGGTGATCACCTCGCGTCATCCCGTGCGCGGAGTTTTATTTCTCGTCCTGGGTTTTTTTGCCAGCTCGGTATTGTGGATGTTACTGCAAGCTGAATTTCTCGCACTGGTGTTAATCTTTGTATATGTCGGCGCAGTCATGACCTTGTTTTTATTTGTAGTGATGATGCTGAATCTCGATGTATCTTCCAAACATAAGGGCTGGGTTCGTTATTTGCCCTTTGGCGTGTTAATTGCCGGCTTACTGATGATTGTGATGGTGGGAGTCATGAGACCGGAATATTTCAATGCCAAGACTTATCACTGGGTGAATCATCCCGAAAGTTATAGCAATGTCACAGCATTAGGTAATGTATTGTATACCCAATATGTCTATCCGTTTGAGTTAGCTGCTGTGCTTCTGTTGGTGGCAATTATCGCAGCGGTGAGTTTGGCATTTCGCGGGCCTCGCGGCAGTAAAGTGCAAAATCTTGCTCAGCAACACGCCGTACGGCCTAAAGACCGAGTGCAATTAATGCAAATCTCGGCAGGTCCATTGATTCCCACGGAAAAAAAATGATCCCATTAACACACTATTTGATTTTAAGTGCGATTGTCTTCGCTTTAAGCATGGCAGGTGTGGTATTAAATCGTAAAAATGTGATTCTTCTGCTCATGTGCATTGAGCTGATGTTGCTGGCTGTCAATACCAACTTAGTGGCTTTTTCACATTATTTAAACGATCTCAGTGGTCAGGTATTTGTATTTTTTATTCTTACGGTAGCGGCGGCAGAGTCTGCCATTGGTTTGGCATTGATCGTTTTAATGTATCGGAGCCGTCGTGGTATACAAGTAGATGAATTAAACTCTCTTAAAGGTTAGTTTGTGCCGAACACTATTCAAAACATTGCTCTTCTAGCCATTTTGGCGCCACTGATTGGCTCAGTTATTGTGGGGATCGGTGGTCATTTAATTGGGCGCTCAGCTTCGCACTGGATCACAATTTTGGGTGTGGCTATTGCCTTTCTCGCCTCTTTTTATATTTTCATACATATTGTCCTGCTGGGTGCAAACCCGGTGTATGCCCAGATATATACTTGGGGGACTTCAGGGAGTTTTCAGTTTGATGTGGGCTTGCTGGTCGATAGATTGGCGGCGGTAATGATAATAACGGTGACCTTCGTCTCCTTACTGGTGCATATATATAGTATTGGCTATATGAAAGGTGATCCAGGAGATCAGCGGTTTTTTTCCTATATGTCATTGTTTACATTTTTCATGTTGGTCCTGGTATTGGCGAATAATTTCTTACTGCTGTTCTTTGGTTGGGAAGGTGTGGGCCTGGTTTCATATCTGCTGATCGGTTTTTGGTATCAGCGTGAGTCAGCAGCCCAAGGTGGTTTGAAAGCATTTATAGTGAATAGAGTGGGAGATTTTGGGTTTATCATCGGTATTGCCGCGGTCATCGCATATTTTGGCACTTTAGATTATGCCACGGTATTTAAAATGGCCCCGGGTTTTGCCGATACGACAATCACGGTGTGGCCACATACCAATTGGTCAATTATTACCGTTATATGTTTATTTCTATTCATTGGTGCAATGGGTAAATCTGCGCAGCTACCTTTACACGTGTGGTTGCCTGAATCCATGGAAGGCCCCACCCCGATTTCGGCGCTGATCCATGCCGCGACCATGGTGACTGCGGGTGTTTATATGGTGGCGCGTCTTTCGCCATTATTTGAATTATCGCCAGTGTCTTTGAGTGTGGTATTGATTATTGGTTCTACCGGCGCTTTGTTTCTAGGGATATTGGCCTTAGTGCAAAACGATATCAAACGGGTGATTGCCTATTCTACCATGTCACAATTAGGCTACATGATGGCGGCTAATGGCGTTTCAGCATTTTCAGCAGCTATCTTTCATTTAATGACCCATGCCAGTTTTAAAGCCCTGTTATTTTTGGCTGCCGGCTCGGTAATTATCGCTCTTCACCACGAACAAGATATGCGTAAAATGGGTGGCCTGAGAAAATATATGCCGATTACCTATATGACTTTTTTAATTGGCGCTTTGGCTTTAGCCGCCATTCCCCCATTTGCCGGGTTTTATTCTAAAGACGCCATTATCGAAGTAGTGCAGCAAGCGAATATCCCCGGTGCAGGCTATGCCTATATTTGCCTGTTATCTGGGGCCTTTGTCACCGCCTTGTATATTTTCCGTGCTTTTTTTATGACCTTCCATGGTCCCAAACATCTGGATCAAAAATTGCAAGGGCATATCCATGAATCGGATTCAGTCATTATTATCCCCCTGATTTTATTGGCGATTCCCTCCATGTTATTGGGTGCGTTATTAGTTCGTCCCATGTTATATAGCAGCTTTCCGATGTTGGGGCAAAGTGTATTCGTTTTGCCACAATATGATTTCTTATTTGAAGTATCCAATCATTACGAAGGGGCCTTTTATTCGGTGCTGGCTGCATTTGCGCATTTACCCCTGTGGTTTTCATTAGCGGGTATTTTTGTGGCCTGGTTATGTTATGTCAGAGTTCCGCAGTTGCCGACCTTAGCCATGATGCGATTGAAGTGGCTTTATTTTATTTTAACGAATAAATATGGGTTTGATGCGTTTAATAATTGGTTTTTTGTGCGTGGCGGTCGTAAATTAAGTCATTTTTTCTATGATGTAACTGATGTGAAATTCATTGATGGTTTACTCGTTAATGGTTCTGGTCGGGGTATTTCTCGCCTGTCAGTTTGGATGCGGCGTCTACAGTCGGGTTATATATATCATTATGTGTTGGTGATGGTTGCTGCGTTATTGATATTTTTAGTATGGATGATTTTTTGATGTTATTTCATTTGTCGATATTGAGTTTGCTAATTTGGTTGCCTGTCGCTGGTGGTATCGCGGTGTTATTCACCGGAGGCGATGAGCACGCCGGGCGTGCGCGTTATATCGCCTTGATTTTTTCCTTGCTGAATTTAGCGCTTTGCGTCCCCCTGTATTTAAACTTTGATTTGCATACCTATGCCATGCAATACCAAGAAAATGTCAGTTGGATTCCGGCTTATGGCATCCATTATGCATTGGGCGTGGATGGCATCTCTATGCCACTTATTTTATTGACAGTTTTTACTACCGTGTTAGTGATTTTATCATCCTGGCGCACCGTTCATAAAAAAGTAGCGCAGTATCTGGCGGCTTTTTTAATTATGCAGGGGATGGTTATTGGCGTTTTTGCCGCCCTGGATTCCTTGTTGTTCTATATTTTTTGGGAAGGCATGTTGATTCCCATGTATTTGAGTATCGGTATTTGGGGGAGCGAAAACCGTTCTTATGCGGCGATTAAGTTTTTCTTATTTACTTTTTTAGGCTCAGCCTTAATGCTGGTGGCGCTGCTGTATTTGCGCGCGCAAACCAATAGTTTCAACATCCTTGATTTTTATGACGTCAAACTCAGCTTGCATGTGCAGATGTTTATTTTTATCGCTTTCTTGTTGGCTTTTGCTGTAAAAGTGCCGATGTGGCCAGTGCATACCTGGTTGCCCGATGCCCATACTGAAGCGCCGGCAGGGGGGTCGGTTATTTTGGCAGCCTTAATGCTTAAAATGGGTGCTTATGGTTTCCTGCGTTTTACTTTGCCCATCGTTCCCGATGCCAGTCATCATTTAGATTGGATGATGATCACTTTGTCATTAATTGCCATCGTTTATATTGGTTTTATTGCTATTGCACAGACGGATATGAAAAAACTGATTGCCTATTCCTCGGTGGCGCATATGGGTTTTGTAACACTCGGCTGCTTCATGATTTATAGCATTGTCCAAAAATCGGGAGATACCTCTGATGCTTATATGAGTTTAGAAGGCTCTTTGGTGCAGATGATTTCTCATGCCTTTGGTTCTGGCGCGATGTTTTTAGGTTTCGGCATGTTATATGAGCGCTTGCATACCCGCTTAATTTCGCATTATGGGGGTATCGCTCGTGCTATGCCTATTTTTGCGGTATTTTTTATGATTTTTGCTCTATCTAATGTAGGAATGCCCGGTACTTCAGGATTCGTCGGTGAATTTCTCATTATTATGAGTAGTTTTAAAGCCAGTATTTGGATCGCAATATTTTCTTCATTAACTTTGATTATCGGTGCAGTTTACACTTTATGGATGTATAAAAGAGTATTTTATGGGCACATCAGTAGTGAAGGTGTTGCTATGTTGCGTGATGTAGATAGTTTGGAAATCACTATATTTATTTTGGCGGCTATTCCGGTATTTCTCATCGGCTTATATCCAGCCCCCTTACTGAATATTTTTCATGCGACGGTCGGTCATTTATTAGAATTGAGTATGCGTACTAAATTAGTCTAACACTGAGAGAGTTATGGATTTTATAACGCCAAATTTTAAACCAGCCATTCCAGAGATTTTTGTGCTCTGTATGGCTTGTTTCATTTTGCTGCTAGATCTTTTTGTGCCGCAGAACAAAGAGCGCCCAGTTACTTATGGTTTGGTCCAACTGACTTTGATTTTGGCTGCTTGTTTAACGTTTGTGCAGTTTGGTCATTCGCCGATCCTTACCTTTGATGGTAATTATGTTTTAGATAATTTAGCGATCGTGCTGAAAATATTTATCTATATTTCGGTGTTTATTTGCTTTGTATATACCCGCGGTTATTTGTCGAAAACCGGGGTCCCTGCTGGCGAATATTATATATTAGGCTTGTTTTCTATGCTGGGGATGATGGTGATTGTCTCCGCGCATAGTTTCATTACCTTATTTCTGGGCTTGGAATTATTTTCCCTACCCATTTATGCCATGGTAGCTTTACGGCGCAATTCACCCCCGTGTATTGAAGCGGCTATTAAGTATTTTGTGATTGGTTCTATTGCTTCCGGGATGTTGCTGTATGGGCTTTCTATGTTATATGGCGCTGCTCATAGTTTGGATATTAATCAAGTTGCCATGGTGGTGATGCGAACCTCGTTCCAGGATGATTTGGTGCTGGTATTTGGTCTGGTGTTTGTGGTGGCGGGAGTGACATTTAAATTGGGTGCGGTGCCTTTTCATATGTGGGTGCCGGATGTTTATGAAGGCGCGCCAACTCCGGTGGTATTGTTTTTAGGTACGGCATCAAAAATTGCCGCGCTGGGCTTGTTATTTCGTCTGTTAGTGGGTACTTTGCCTGGGCTGCAATTTCAATGGCATGATTTATTGGTCTTGATCGCGATATTGTCGATGGGTGTGGGTAATTTAGCGGCTATTGCGCAGACTAATATTAAGCGTATGCTGGCCTATTCTTCGATTGCGCATATGGGTTATATGATTTTAGGTATTCTCACCGGTACGCCGCAGGGTTATGGGGCGGCTTTGTTTTATATGGTCACTTATGCTTTGACTACTTTGGGGGCTTTCGGTCTGGTATTGATGATGAATAATTCGGGTTATGAGGCGAATCGGATTGATGATTTGCGGGGTTTAAATAGTCGTAATCCTTGGTTGGCGTTGATGATGTTGTTGACGATGTTTTCTTTGGCAGGCGTGCCGCCGATTGTTGGGTTTATGGCGAAGGTTGCGGTGTTGGAGGCTTTGATTGGGGTGAATATGGTGTGGTTGGCGGCTGTGGCCTTATTGTTTGCGATTGTGGGGGCTTATTATTATATTCGGGTGGTCAAGGTGATGTATTTTGAAAGTCCTATTGATGTGCAGCCTATTGTGGCGACTCGGGATATGCAGTTGGCGTTGTCGTTTAATGGGTTGCTGTTGCTTGGTTTAGGAATTGCGCCTGGATTTTTGTTTTCCCTGTGCCAGAGGGTGTTTGAGGTTAATGTGTTTTAATCTGTTTAGAAGTTTAGATAGATTGGAGGTGCCAGTTTAAACTCCAGAAGTTGAGCCGCAGCTTGGGGGGATTGCACAGAGGGACGTCGTGAATCCGTCCATGGAGACTAGGAACCGACATCCATGTCGGTTAACGCCCTCTGTGCAATCCTCCCAAGCTGCGGCTCAACTTCTTCTCTGCCATTACTAAGTTAGTCCATTTATTTATTCATTTTTTAATAAAGAAATAATTCTCATTTATAGGGTGAGTGTCTGGGAGGCCTCCCTCGGTATAGTTTGCGAACAGCGGGCTTACCTTATCTAGTGACGCTGATATCCCATCTGTAGCAAGTTTTATTATTTTAGCTAAAGTTTCCTTCACTTTCGCCTGAGTTCCGTCTATATCCGGTAAAATTAGAGTTCTATGTAGATCTCCAATACCTGCGTAGATTTTTGCGCAATTAGCCGAGAAAAAATCTTCATGATATAGATTCTGCACTAAAGATTCATAAAGTTCCATTAATGATTTTCCGGCTTGCCTATAAGAGTCATCCTCGTCTTCTTCTCCGAAAATGGTGTCTTCATCTGCGTTCTTGATATATATAGCTGCGTAATCAGCTAGTTTTAAAATATTGTCAGATAGCTCTTTTAAAATGGCTTTATCCTCATTGAAGATCAATTTATGATCACCACGGAAAGAATCCATTATGGAGTGAGGAGTAGTCTTCTGCTTTGGGAAGCTGAAAAAAGCTTGATTACCACTTGTAACGGGAGAAGGAATTACTTCCCTTCCTCTTTTCTTCTGTTCAGATTTTTTGGTTTCTTTCTCAACGGTGGATAATAGTTCTACTGGTAGTTCAATAGACATAGAAGGCTCTCGCAGCAAATGATCTTTGTTTTTGGCATTAATTTTTAGAGTGTTAAAATTTTTGCCTATATTTGGAAATACTAGCCTATGAATATTAAAAAAATATTAATTGAGCATTTTTTTCACGTTTAATTTGCTTTCTGGAGCTATTTCGCATTACAGGGGATGGAGTGGTGAATACATTCCCTTTCACTACGGTATGGCCAAAGTGGGTTCATTTGCTTGAGAATGACGGTGAAGAGTTAAGGAGGCAGATGAGATGAAAATGGTGACAAGAATGCAAGGTTTTGCCCTGATTGAGGTCTTAATCGCGTTATTTATCCTGTCTTTTGGATTGCTCAGTATCACGGATATGCAACTATCTGCTTTGAGTCGCAGCCGTGAGGCCTATTATTCCAGTTTGGCTATTACGCAGTTGGATTCTATGTTGGAACGTTTGCGTGCGAATGTGGCTTCGGATGCTCGTAATGATGAATTGCGACGGTGGAATCAGTTGAATCTAATTCTCTTGCCGCAGGGGGAGGGGAGTTATCATTGTCAGGAATCAGCCTGTGAAGTCAGGCTTTCATGGCGCTATAAGCAAGCGCATTCTCTGTCCTTATCCGCACATTTATGAAGCAGCAATCAGGATTTACTTTGCTGGAGCTGATGTTAGCCTGTGCACTGAGTCTTTTCCTGTTGTTGGGACTCATGCAAATCTATCTTGCTGTGCAGAAAAACTTTATCTTTCAAAATGCGCTGATTTCGATCGAGGAGAATGGGCGTTTTGCTGCGCATTTTTTGAGTCGAAATATTCGCCTGGCTGGCTATGCTGCTTGTGTGGCTGATCATTGGGTTGATCAGGATTTGGCGATACATGGATATCAAGATAATTTGCCGGCTTATTTGCAGGGCAAAGTGGTTAAAGGCAATGATAGTGTCGAAATTGGTCGTTGCCAAATGGTGGGAACTAAAGAGCAGTTTTCTCAAGAGGCTTATATTATCAGCGATAGCGGTCGCAAAAATGCTGTGGGTGGCAAAATCTATGCATTATATCTGGCGCCGATGACAGGCAATAAACGTGAATTGGTGTCGGGGGTTATGCAGATGAAAATCAAATACGGGGTGGCTGGTGTAGATGGTAAAAATATCGCGGCCTATCTTCCTGCAGAACAGGTGACTGACTGGCTTGCAGTTCGAGCCGTGGAAATTGCGTTATCGATTTCTTCGGAGCAGCCAGTTTTTACTAAGGCTCAATCCTGGCTTTTTTCTGGTGTAACCATGCTGGCTGATCGATTTCTGCATGGGGAATGGCAGATATATATTAGTTTGCGAGAAAGATCATGAAAACTATGCTACAGCAAAATGGTTTTGTTTTGGTGTTTGCTTTGCTGTATTTATCGGTATTAACTTTAATCATCGCAGCCGCTTTTAGCCATAGTTTATTGCAAAGCAAAATGATTCAAAATTTGCATGATGCCAGTGTGGCTTTGCAAAACGCTGAATCTGCCCTGAGTGTAGCTGAGCAGAGTATTCAAGGTGATGAAAATCATGGCGAGGGTTGGTTGACAGAAAATGCGCGGTATTCTTTTCATCGTCAGGCTGAGAATGAATGCGAGGTGATGTATCAAGTAAATGCAACTGGGTTATTCGTAAAAGCCAGAAGTAATTTGCAAAGCCTTATCCAAGTGCCTAAGGCTGTGGCTGCGGATTGTCCGGTATTGCTGCGACGCAGGATATATTGGCTAGAAGTTCAATAGAATTAATTAACCTATAATCATAAAATCACAACTTGCAGGACATGCGCCAATGACATGTATTAATGCGATTTGCGTATTCTGCTGCGTGACTGCATTGCGCATTCTACCTCTTGTGGTCGCATTGCGCATTCTACCTCTCGTGGTCGCATTGCGTATTCTTTCCCCCTGTGGGCCGTCATTGCGAGGAGCGAAGCGACGAAGCAATCCAGGAAAACCTTAAAATATCGTAAATGATCGGAATAGAAACTTTTAAATCCTAAACCACCCCAGCCAAGTTATAAATAAACCATGAAAAACCCTGCTGTTTATATCATGAGCAATAAAAAAAATGGAACGCTTTACACAGGTGTGACATCACATCTTGCAAGAAGAGTTTATGAGCATAAAGAAGGTTTAGTGGACGGATTTACTTCAAGATATGGGTGTAAACATCTTGTATTTTATGAGATGCAGGAAAGTATGTTATTAGCTATTGCACGAGAGAAGCAAATTAAAGGTGGATCAAGGATTGATAAAATTAAATTGATTGAAAGCTTGAATCCACAATGGAAAGATCTCTACGAAGAGGTGGTTTAGCTGGATTGCTTCGTCGCTTCGCTCCTCGCAATGACGGCCCACAGGGGAAGGGTGCGCAATGAGAGGGCACAACAGGGGAAGGGTGCGCAATGAGAGGGCACAACAAGGGAAGGGTGCGCAATGAGAGGGCACAACAGAGGAAGGGTGCGCAATGATGGCCCGTAGGGGAAAGGTGTCAAGTTTTTAGATGGGGCATCGCTAAATAGCTAATAGTTAGAAATTAAGATAATAGCTGACAGCTTGATGTTGTGCTAGCCAATTACTTTAGGAATCGTTTCTTCTGGCCGCCAGGTGAGAATCTCACAGCCGGTATCAGTCACTAGCAAAGTGTGTTCCCATTGTGCAGAAAGCGAATGGTCCTTGGTGACCACTGTCCAGCCATCGGGCAATAATTTAGTCGCATGATGGCCAGCGTTAATCATCGGTTCAATGGTGAAAGTCATGCCAGCTGCTAAAGCTAAGCCGGTGCCGGGGGTTCCGTAATGTAAAACTTGCGGTTCTTCATGGAAAATCTTACCAATACCATGACCGCAATACTCACGTACTACGCTGAAATGATTACTTTCAGCATGTTTTTGAATCGCAGCACCAATATCTCCCAAGTGTGCACCTGGTTTTACTAATTGAATCCCCAAGTAAAGGCATTCTTGAGTAACTCTGACCAGGCGCTGAGCTTGGATTGAGGGCTTGCCGACGAAAAACATTTTGCTGGTGTCGCCATGATATTCATCCTTGATGACGGTGATGTCGACATTAATAATGTCTCCATCTTTGAGCTTTTTGGCTCCCGGTATGCCATGACAAACTACGTGATTAATTGAGGTGCAAATAGATTTGGGAAAGCCGCGGTAATTGAGCGGGGCGGGGATGGCCTGTTGCTGATTAACAATATAATCATGACAAATTTGATCTAATTCTTCGGTGGTAATGCCTGGCTTAATATAAGGTTCAATCATGGTCAATACTTCTGCCGCTAGGCTGCCGGCGACACGCATTGCGGTTATTTCTGCAGGGGTTTTTATAGAAACTGACATAGTTTTTAACTTGCATTGGTATTTGTTGGCTTTCTATGGTATAAAACCACTGCTCAAAAGGCAAATAAACTTCATAAACTTAAATAACCAGGCTGGAATTGAAAATATCCCAGACTAGTTATAAAAACTAAACCCCACACACATATCGTCACATGATTTTGGGTGTCCTGAAGCATGTTGTTTCGTCTTCCTGGATCAGATCATGGGATATGTGGAGGCTCAACCCTGGAGTAAATAATGACTGTTACTATGCGGCAAATGCTGGAAGCTGGCGTCCACTTTGGGCACCAGAAGCGTTTTTGGAATCCTAAAATGGCTCCTTTTATTTTTGGAGTCCGACATCAAATTCATATCATCAATTTAGAACAAACCCTGCCATTATATATAGAGGCGTTGACCGTAATCCAACGTATCGCTTCCAGTCGTGGCAAGATTTTATTTGTTGGCACTAAACCCGCCGCACAAGAAATCATTCGTGAAGAAGCTTCACGCGCCAACATGCCCTATGTGGATCGACGCTGGTTAGGCGGCATGTTAACCAACTATAAAACCATACGTCAATCCATCAAGCGACTCAGGGAGATCGAGACCATCCGTGATGATGGCACGCTAGAACAGCTAAGCAAAAAAGAAGGCTTAATGCTGCTACGTGAGTTAAAGAAACTAGAAGCAAGTTTAGGTGGCATTAAAGATATGGGCGGTTTGCCAGACGCTTTATTTGTCATTGACGTCGGCCATGAGAAAACTGCGATTGCAGAAGCAAGACGTTTAGGAATTCCAGTGATCGGCATCGTCGACACCAATAACAATCCTGAAAAGATCGATTATCTCATTCCTGGTAATGACGATTCTGTCCGTTCTATCAGACTGTATTGCCAAGGTATTGCCGATGCTATTTTAGAAGCCAAGCAAAACATGGCTGAAGAAATGTTAGAGCAAATGAAAGAAAAAGGCGCAGGTGAAGAAGTAGACGCCGAGGCTGATGCGGGTAAGCGTAAAGTACTGTTAAAGAAACCGGTGAAAAAAGCGGATGGGGAAGAGGGGGCAGAATCTGCGGCCTCAGCGGACAATTCAGCGCCAGCTGCAAAAAAAGCAGTGCCTAATAAGGGCAAACCGGGTGGTGAAGGCAAAGGCAATATGAACCGCCATAAACCTGCCGTTAAAGCTGCGGTAGCTAAAAAACCTAGCGATTTAGCCGCGAAGTCTACTGAAAAGACGGATGATGGAAAATAGCTTCTAGCTCTCCTAACCCCAATAAACCTTCCTCTCTCCCGTATGCAGGAGAGAGGTCAGGAGAGGGGAAATATAAAGACTCCTAGTTTTCTCAAGAGGTAAATCAATGACAAATATCACTGCTGATATGGTAAAAGAACTCCGCGAGCGTACGGGCGCGGGCATGATGGACTGTAAAAAATCTTTAGTAGAAGCAGGCGGCGACATAGAAGCCGCAATTGAAGCAATGCGCAAGGCCGGTATTGCTAAAGCTGCTAAAAAAGCGGGACGTGTCGCTTCCGAAGGCAATGTGGCGATTAAAATCAGCGGCGATGGCAAATCTGCGGCTATGGTGGAAGTTAATTGCGAAACTGATTTCGTCGGCCGCGACTCCAGCTTCCTGGCTTTTGTCGATGCCGTGGCACAAACTGCTTTGCAAACCAAGATTGGCGATGTCGCTGAACTAGCTAATGCTCAATTAGCCAATAATGGTCACACAGTGGAACAGGCGCGTCTGGAGTTAGTGACGAAACTGGGTGAAAACATCCAAATCCGTCGTGTCGCCTTGCTGAACGCCAGCGGCATCGTGGGTTCTTATGTGCATAGTGGTCGCATTGGCGCCCTAGTTGCTTTAAGCGCAGCAAACCCAGAATTAGCTAAAGACTTAGCCATGCATATTGCAGCATCCAATCCCCTCGTTGTAGATCCTAAAGATGTTCCAGCTGAGTTAATTAATCAAGAGAAAGAAATATTCAAAGCCCAGTCGGCAGAAAGTGGTAAATCAGCAGATATTATTGAGAAAATGATTGGCGGCCGTATCAATAAGTTTTTGGCGGAAGTGAGTTTGCTAGGCCAACCATTTGTAAAAGATCCAGCGGTGAATGTCGGTAAATTGTTGGGTAACGCCAAAGCTGAAGTCCAGGCCTTTGTTCGTTTTGAAGTAGGTGAGGGCATAGAAAAAGTTCAGGAAGATTTCGCTAAAGCGGTGATGGACCAAATTGGGGGAGGCGCCTAATGTCTGAAGTGCAGGAGCCTGTTTATCGACGCATTTTGTTAAAAATGAGTGGTGAAGCTCTGTTAGGTCGATCACAACATAGCATTGATCCTGCCATGCTGGATCTATTAGCAGCGGAGGTGGCCCAGGTAGTCAGTTTAGGAGTGCAGGTGGGTATTGTCATTGGTGGGGGTAATTTGTTTCGCGGTCCTACCTTGGCGAAAGCCGGCATAGGCCGCATTACCAGTGATTACATGGGGATGCTCGCCACGTTAATGAATGCCTTAGCTTTGCGTGATGCTTTTGAGCGCGCTAATCTGGCGACGCGTATTTTGTCAGCCATCCCCATGACAGGTGTGGTTGATCATTATGATCGGCGTAAAGCGATCCACCATTTGCAAAAAGGTCGGGTGGTGATTTTTGCTGGTGGCACTGGCAATCCTTTAGTGACTACAGATTCTGCAGCGAGTTTACGTGGAATTGAAATTGAAGCAGACATCATTTTAAAAGCAACTAAAGTAGACGGTATCTACTCAGCTGATCCAGTTCACGATAAAACCGCCAAACTCTACCGTCGTCTTTCTTATAAGGAAGCACTCGACAAAGAATTGGCGGTCATGGATTTGGCATCGTTCTGCCAATGCCGTGATCATGGCATGAAGCTGCGCGTATTTAATATCAACAAGGCTGATGCTTTATTAAAAATTGTATTAGGTGAAGATGAGGGAACTTTGGTCGAGTAGGATCCCTAACTTCTCTCTACAGGAAATTATTATGCAAGAAATCATTAAAGAAGCAACTATACGCATGCAGAAGAGTATAGAAACTCTTAAAGCTGAACTCAGTAAAGTTCGTACGGGTCGGGCTAATCCTGGCCTCTTAGATCATATCAAGGTTTCCGCTTATGGCAGTGAGAGTCCTTTAAACCAGGTCGCCAGCGTCACAGTCGAAGGTGCGCGAGTATTATTAGTCAGTCCTTGGGATAAAAGCATTGTTCCCGCTATAGAGAAGGCGATTATGACCGCGGATTTGGGTTTAAATCCCTCCACTTCTGGTAGTGTGATACGTGTGCCTATGCCGGCGTTGAATGAAGAAAGAAGAAAGGAATTAGTGAAAGTGGTGCGTGATGAAGCAGAGGGTGCACGCGTAGCTATCCGTAATATCCGTCGCGATGCCAATCAAGGTGCTAAGGATTTGTTAAAAGACAAGGCCATTAATGAAGATGAAGCTAGGAAGGCGGAAACTGAAATTCAAAAATTAACCGACAAATTGATCGCTGAAGTAGATAAACTATTAGCTACTAAAGAAGCGGAGTTGATGGAGGTTTAACGTTTGAACAGTATAACTCATCCCACTCCTGCTGCTGCGATGTCATTACCCAAGCATGTTGCAATTATTATGGATGGCAATGGTCGTTGGGCTGAGCGTCGGCATTTGCCGCGAGCAGTCGGTCATGAAGAAGGCGTTAAAGCGATTGAAAGGACCCTCAAATTTGCTTCCGAAAACCAGATTCAAGTGTTAACTCTATTTGCTTTTGGGATTGAAAATTGGGGTCGGCCGGCGGAAGAAATTGACTTTCTCATGCAGTTGTTTGTGAGAAATTTAGAGAGTCAGACTGAGCATTTCCAAAAAAATAATATACAATTCCGGGTCATTGGTGACAGTGCGCGGATTAATCCTGCCTTGCAAGAAAAAATTAATGAAGTACAGAATTGCACTGCGCAAAATACCGGGCTGGTGTTGGTGATTGCCTTTAATTACAGTGGGCGTTGGGATGTGGTTCAGGCTACACAGAAGCTCTGTCGGCAAGTTCAGGCCGGGGAGTTTCTGGCGGAAAATATTTCTGCTGATGAGTTGCAAAATGCCTTATGTCTTGCTGATTTGCCTGAGCCGGATTTATTTATCCGTACGAGTGGTGAACAGCGTATTAGTAATTTTCTGCTTTGGCAGTTGGCTTATACTGAATTGTATTTTACGGATGTATTGTGGCCTGATTTTGATGAGGTGGTGTTTGCAGATGCGATTTATCAATTTTCCTTACGGCAACGTCGTTATGGGTTGACTGCGCAGCAACTTGAAACCACAGTGAAATAATAACCGCAGGTTCAACCTCCGTGATTGCGGTGATGTTCTTTCGTTATCTCTCCTTCATTATTCTCCCTTTCTCTTATTATTCATTTCTTCTCGTCGTCTTCCGCGAGAGCAGAGGATCTGGAGAGTAAATGCTTCTGCGAATGCCGGTTAAAGGCTGTGCCGAACTGCAACTGCAGGACGCCGTGAATCCATCCATGGAGGCTCGGAATGAACATCCATGTTCATTAACGCCTGCTGTTGCAGTTCGGCACAGCCTTTAACCTCAGTGCCGTTAACAAGGTTTGGCTAAAAATTAAAAGAATAGGATGCAAAAAAATCCTCACTTCTCTCTATTGTTGGGAGAGGGTGATATTAAGCAATGTCCTTGCATTTTAGACTTATGTTATGCTTTTAATACTAGTCAATTTTATATTGGGTTCTCTAGATTCAAGATTTCGAAGAGGTTCAGCTGTTGGGGGTGGAACTGCATTTAGAATAGGTGAATTGATAACAGGACTGACTAAAAGTGTTGTTAGTGGCGTTGTTTGGGGATCAGATATATTCTCAATTTTTGATGAGCTAGAACTGCTTGATGCGCTGGATGAAGTGGCAGAGCTAGAAGAGGCAAGTTGGGAGTCATCTCTAATGCCGATCATTTGCAACCAACTTTTGTATGCTGACGTATTCCACTTGAAATCTGTTATTAAAAAATCATAAAAGTTTAATATTTTTTCAATATCTCCTATCACCGATCTTGATGCTTTACTTTCTCGTAGTTCTATTTTTATAGCCGCCTTCCAACATTCCAATTGCGAAAATTTTTGGGAAGAAAATTCAGGGTTGACTAAATGAGTGTATATCCGAGTGAGTAATTTTAAGGCAGCTGTTAAGTTTTTATCTTTAGTCTTTAATCCTTCAGCCACCATCAATGCTTCAACAATTTTAGCATGACCATCATGGAAATATACACCAGCATCACTACTGGATTTGTCTATACTAGAGGAGAGATATAACCTTGCAGTCATTAATATTCTATTTAATTCTCCATAGTCAATTTCCATATGTTTGTGAAGGGGTTTCTGCGTATTCGGGTTTGGCGAATAATGTGGCGGTGGTGTCATAACTTTAGTTTTTATCTCTTTTTTTGCAGGAGAACGAGGTGAGTTAATACCGAACAAGCTCAACAATGAAAACTCATGTTTCAATTCTCTAGGCTTCGGAGATGTTTCAGGTGATTTAGATGATATTGGAGTATTAGGCGATCGTGGTGTTCTAGCAGATTTGGGGGATATTGGAGTATAAGATGATTGTGAACTAGTAGGTGATGCAAGCGTAGACCTCCAATTTTGCAGACCAGACTCCTCCAATATCACTCTACTCCATTCATCTCCGGCCTGCTTGCTGATTAAAGGCAGTCGACCTATAAAATCTGTTAGCGTTGTATAAAGTTGTCCATTAATGTCAGATTGATTGATTTTCTGGCGTAAAGCTCTAAATCCATCTTCATCGTAAGGATTGGATAAAATCTTTTGGCACGCAAGGAGAAAAGTTCTGAGAAAATCCGCTTTTCCCTGATCAAATTTCGTGATTGCAGGGTATTTCAGTATTTCAGGTATAATTTGTAATAATGCGATTAGATTTTTTTTATGTTCTTCATTTTTTGGAACAAAATCCACTAAATCACGCGCAATTCCATTTGTTTTAGTGATTAAACTTTTGAATTGTGTTAAAGGACGAGATTCTCGTTTGTTCTCTGCTAAGGGAGGTGCAGTGCTGGCTGCTATAGCTTCAAAGGATAAAGTTTTTAATTTAGCAGCTGTCCCATTGCCTGATAAGGATTTAAATCTTTCTAGTTGACAAAATTTCTGTAATTCTGGATCGCTAAGAATGGCTGATATATTCAGTTTTTGAGTGATGACAATATCTGACGGTTTACTAAGACTTTGTTCAATCTGCAGCTCGACAGTAAACTTGAAATTGTGAGGGTCAGAAGTAGCATCGTCTGATAGTCTTGTCTCTACTTCGCGTCGTATAAGAAAAATCCGTTTGTCTGGGGTATATTCCTGAGTTAAGTCGAACCTACTGCCAACGGAACTTAAGTTAAAAGATTTGTATTTATCCAAGTCATTGAGAGGCTTAGGATTCAGAGATTTGAATATATTTGGTATATATGTGTGGAGAGAAGAAAAGGGCAGGTCAATTCTTTTGTAAACTCCTTGATCACTTAATAAAATCTGGCAAAGCTGAAGATTCTCGCTTAGATCAATGCCGACTTCCTTTAATCCATCTGTTACGCTGGAAAAATTTTCTGAAGAAAAAGTTTGATACTTCGGAGATGGAGGAAAAACTCGTTCATTATTAATATATAGACCACGTATTATTTCTCCATTAATGCTACTAATGCTGTTTTTAGCGGCAGGAGCACTGAATTCCACAAACGGAAGCTCACATGTATCGCTGACAATCTCCTCCCATTCTGATGGAGTCGCTGTTGATTGAGGTTTTTCTTTTCTCTCTGTTTTTTCTGACATAGGAATATTCCTCTGGGCAAGAGGAATCAGATTAACTTATCTATCTTAAAATAGTGTTAACACTGAATTTTAACTGCGTTGTTATTTACAGAGGTCTTAAGGGTGGCTGAACTTTAGTTGGTTCACTGCGTAAATCATCATAAGTTTTACCACCATACTGTTTTAAGATGTTAGCATTTTCTTGCAACCCATAGCTGCAAGCCAAATCAATAGCAGTAAAATTTCCCTGAGTTAAATTTATAAATTGATCAATTTTTTCCTGACCAAATAGGGTTTGTATTCGATTTAATGTGGGTCCCAATAAGCCATTTGTATCTAAAGCTAAATTAAAAATAAAGTGATCATCTGAAAATGCATAATTTAATAAAGCCTGTTCAAATGTCATAGATAAATTCTGTGTTAGATCATGAGCAAGAATGTTGAGTGCCGGCATATTGAGTGTTTGCAAGAGGTAATCACTATATTTGATAAAAAATAATTGATCCGTAGCTGGCATTATAGGCCGATAAGTTTGGGCAGGTAAAAACATAAATGGATTGCTTGCTTGACTGATTTCAGGTTGCTGATTCTGCAGCCGTTTTTTAGGCTGTTTTAATTCCAGTTCCGGTTTTCGTTTATTCCGAGGAGCTTTTGCTAAGCTAGAATCAGTAGATAATGTTGTACCACTCTTCAATTCTAAGCCGGATGATGAACCAGGTTGAAGATGCAATCGCTTTTCATCCAATAGGAGTGGTGTGCTTTGGAGTGGATTATTCATTAGGGATGGTGAGTCATCGGTTTTTATGGGAGTTTTTGGCAGATGCTCAAGTTTTTGCGGCTGAGGGGATTGAAGATATTTTATGAGAGCAACGGCTTGGTGATTGCCGGTTGCGCTGGCTGTTGTTATATGATTCATGAAATCTTTTTCGGTTATCTGTGCACCATTTTTTACTGCTTCTAGTGCTAATACAAAGCCGATATCTTCATCCTTTTCAACTCCTAGACCTTCTATATAGCAATGACTTAGTTTAAGCATAGCCGGGGCGGATTCCTTAATGGCTGCATCAAAATAATTTTTGGCACTATCTACCTCAGGAATATAAAAAGCCGAGCTTGATTTAAAAATGGAACTTCTATGAGTTGTGGAAAGATTTTGAGTCGATATGGATAATTTTAAAAATTCCATTAAGGCACCTTCTATTCCCTGAATAGCTGCAAGTCTGAAACAGGATTTTGCAAACTCTGGCCAACTTTCTTTATATTGCCTGCCTAATGCTAATTGTTCCTGTGGGTCTTTCTCAGGACCAGAAGTGACTATTTCCGACCAACCCACTAACTTCGTCGCGTCTTTTAAAGAATTGTTTTCAGAGCTCATATATGCATCCTAGTATAGAAGATTACTTTGCTAAATTAATTAACAGTTATTTTCTGAGTCACTCTCTCATAAAAGCAGAGAGTGACGAGATGGCAAGTAATTTAGGTTATGTCTATCGAATTATTATAATGCTATGTTATTAGCAAGAACTATGTGGAATGTAATCAGGAGTTGATTCTCTGTATAAGTCCTCATACCTTTTCGCGCCATGTTGCTTCAGGATGTCTACATTTTCCTGAAAACCATGACTATGTGCTAAATCCAATTTTATTAGGCTTTTTGCTAGGTGATTCATCCTCAGAAGACATGAGATCTAAACCATTACTCGTTATTTTCTGCTCTGGTTTTGTCCTAAGTGCAAATAAACTTCTTGAATGAGATCGTTTATCCTCTTTTAGCAAAGTCCCAGAGATAGGCTCGGGATTTTGTGTGGCTCTTGTTAACTCACGGGTCTGCGGGAGATCTAAATAAGCTTTTGCCTGGCGGTTTCCTTGCTTGGCTATTTCTGTTACCCAAGTGTGGAAACTTTTTTTAGATGGCCAGGCACCGTTTTTTGCTGCTTGTAGCGCTAATAAAAATCCCATATCTTCGTCTTTTTCAACTCCCAAACCCTCCATGTAGCAATGACTTAACTTGAGCATAGCTGAAGCAGATCCAGCGATGGCGGCTTTAAAATAGTTTTCAGCACTGTCTGCCTCAGAAGTATAAAAAATAGAGGTTGATTTAAAGATTAAGCGTTTATCAGTTACTAGGAGATTATAGGGCAGGGAGATTTTTAAAAATTCCATTAAGGCTCCTGGCACGCCATGAAATGCTGCTTCTTTAAAGTGGGGTTTTGCAAACTCAGGGTAACTTTCTTTATAGAGTAACCCTAGTTCGTAATGTTCTTCAGGAGTCATTTCTAGAGTCGTACTCGTTCCATTTAACTCAGGTGCTGAGTCCTGTTCTTGTGCTTGTGTGGAAGTTCGTTTTTCAGTGCTCATAGATTACCTTAATGATGAAAAGTTTATTTTTGAGTGTCTTCACCATATATATCATTTGATTATTATGGTTATCTTAAATAGGTTTTTGGCCAAAAGACGCAGCTTTGTAAGGTACTATTTTTTATGTGTCATTCCCGCGAAGGCCATATCGTTATACACAAAATTGTGTCATTCCCGCGCAGGCGGGAATCTATCCTTAGAAGGCAGAAAAACTTCAATAATATTACCAAGATTAAGTTTAAATGATCTTTAAAGGGTTTGGACGACTGTCCTGGATGAGTTCCCGCCTGCGCGGGAATGACACATGAAAAAATAGTACTCTACATAGGACGCCGGAAATAAGTTGGAAATTGCATGCTGGCCAATTGATCGCCCGGTAAAAATCGGTTAAAATAGGGGATTATTTAACGTCTATAAACACAATGGAGATATTATGAAATCGGGTATTCATCCAGCCTACGAAGAAATCACAGTCACCTGCAGCTGTGGCCATAGCTTTAAAACTCGCTCAACTGCCGGTCATGATCTGCATATTGAAATTTGCTCAGCCTGTCATGATTTTTATACTGGCAAGAAGAAGTCCTTGGATAATATTGGTCGCGTGAGCAAGTTCCGACAGAAATATAGTGCGGGTTCAGCAACTGCGCCAGCTGAGGACGACAAGAAAACAGCTTAAAAGGGATGAAAATTTATAAAAATAGGGAGAGCTAAAATAAATATATATGTAAATTGAGGTGGCTATGATTGCTGAAAGAGAAATTCCGCTCATTGAGAAACAGAAAGCTAAATTAGAAGAGCGAATTCTTTGGGGTCTTTCAAGGTTTTACTATCCTCCTGAAAAGGGTCCGCTGTTCCTGGCTACACTATCTTTTAGCTGGATTGACGTTTATTTGTTTTGTAAAGAATTAGTTAGTCCATCTACTAAAATTACTACTGATAGCAATTTTGCTAGAAAAACTTTGGCTTCCGTAGGCATGATTTGGACTTTCTTTCATTCTGGCTTCTTAGCATTAGAAGTTGCTGCACAAGCTTTTTCCATTAAACTTGATGACTGGTCGAATAAATCTATATTTTTAAGCCCTTTAAAAATTCTAAAATTTATATTTGACGCTGCAAACAATATTTATGCGAACACAGTGGCTTTTCTCGATAATCTAGGAAAAGCCCTGTCTGCTCGTTTAAGAGGAGAGAAGGATGAAAGCCGAACAGCTCTACAGCAGGCTGCTAAAAATCTAGCTCCCTTAGCATTGCCTACAGCTATTGCATTTGGCTGGGCTTATGCCCCGGTGCCAGGCCCCCGGGAATGCATGGACATGCTGCATTCATTAGTCTTTGATAAATCCCATGTATTTTTGGAGTCGATCAATATATCTGCCCCTAGAATTGCTTCCACTGTGGAATGGTTGGCAATATTATTGACAATGACAGCTGTGGCGGCCATTTCTTATAAGATCAGTGAGAAAGTTTTCAATCCTTCTCTCACTGACATTTCTCCTATGCTGGAGGAAGAAGAACGAGGTCCTTATCTTCTTACACAGCCCCGGGTATCTCCTGACTTAGATCAAGATGCTATGCCCGAACCCCTTTCACCGATCCGCAAGTCTTCTTTTTATGGGACCAGCTCTTTAAGACCATCTCCTAGTAGTTCCAGGCGTGAAGGCAATGAAGAATCACTAATTAAAGGGAATAAAGTTGAGGAGAAAGATAATGGCATTTCTCATGTGACTACTCTTGTACCATCATCCAACCTTTCCCAAGATGAAGATACTCTTGAATCGTATTTTGATGGGAATGAAAATCAAGATCCTTCTCCACACCAAGCTACCACCTATACGCCGCCCTCTCGCACTGGTCATACACCTTTAAGTGGAGGCGTTATTTCATTCGGAGGCGGGGGCTTCTTGCCTACCACTGATCCGGATATAGATTACCAGGGGGATCAAGAAGAGTTACCGGCATCTCTGACCAAAGGTGAATCTAGCCCTAGCCCTTTTACAGTCTCAAGAAGCTTTAAATAAGCCAATCTAACTTACGGGAGAACAAAATGGCTTGTTCTCCTATCTACACCCTCTTCACCTCCATTACATTCGGCACCTGCGCTAATCGCGCAGTAATCCTACTCAGCGAATTTAAACCCTGAATCTCAATACTCAAACTAATAAGCGCAGTATGCTCATGCTTATCCGTGCTACAAGTCAGGCTGATAATAGAAATATGCTCATTCAGTAACAACTGGGTGACATCCCGAATCAGGCCGTGACGATCATAGGCTGCTACCGTCAAATCAACGATATATTTATTCTCAGTTTTCACTCCCCAGCTGACCTGAATTAAGCGCTCTCTATTTTGGCCGGAAATATGCAAAATATTGCTACAATCCTGGCGATGGATGGAAACGCCATGGCCTTGAGTGATATAACCTATAACGGCATCGCCCGGAATTGGTTTGCAGCACAGCGCCATATGCGTGAGTAAATTACCGACGCCTTGAATCTCCACATCAGTAATGGAAGTGGGCATTTTGGCCGGACTGACCACGGGAATTTCTGGGGTTTGTTCAGCAGCAGGGGAGAGGATTTCCTGTAAATTATGCAGGAAATTACTCAATGTCATATCACCTCTGCCCACGGCAATATACAACTCGTTAGCCGACTGATGTTTCATCTTTACCGCCAAGGATTCCATATCCTGGCTTTTGATTCCCAAGCGTCGCAGTTCTTTATCAATGATGGTTTGGCCATCAGCCAGATTTTTTTCCAAATGCTGTTGTCGGAACCAATGTAGAACCTTGGATTTAGCCCGCGCAGTTTTTAAATAGCCTAAATTGGGATTTAACCAATCACGGCTGGGATGTTCTTCTTTAGTAGTTAAAACATCCACTCGATCGCCGGTTTGCAGATGATAAGTTAAAGGCACAATTTGACCGTTGGCCTTAGCGCCACGGCAACGATGGCCTAGGCTGGTATGGATGTGATAAGCAAAGTCCAGCGGAGTGGCACCCTTGGCCAGTTCTAACACATCTCCTCCCGGGGTAAATACATAAACCGTATCATCAAAGACCTGCGAGTAAATTTTTTCAGCAGGTTCATCGCCCTGGGTGATTTCTTTCTGCCAATCCATCAGTTGGCGCAGCCAGGCAATTTTGGCTTCATATCCGGTTTGCACTGGCTGACCTTCTTTATAAATCCAATGCGCAGCGACACCCAGTTCCGCTTCCTCATGCATGGTAAAGGTACGGATCTGGATTTCGATGGTTTTCTCTTCTGGACCAATTACCGCAGTATGAATAGAGCGATAGCCATTCGGTTTAGGCTTGCTGACGTAGTCATCAAATTCTTTGGGAATCGGTTTCCACAGCCCGTGCACATGGCCCAAGACACCATAGCAATCTTCCAAGGTTGGCACCAGGATGCGGAAAGCGATGACGTCATAAATTTCCTCCATCGGTAAATGCTTGCGCTGCATTTTGCGATAAATGCTATAAATATGCTTGGCGCGACCAGCGACTTCAACGGGTTCGATGCCCAGATTTTCTGCTGTTTCTTCCAACAACTGAATGACACTATTGACATAAATTTCACGGTCACGACGCGTGGATTTCAGGCCTTTGGAGATGTCTTTATAGACTTCTGGCTCCAAATAGCGCAGCGATAAATCTTCCAGCTCCCATTTGATGTGCCCGATCCCCAGGCGATTAGCCAAGGGGGCATAAATTTCTAAAGTGGTTTTGGCTTCCTTAATTTTTTCGGCTTCCGGCAGCAATTGCATATAACGCAAAATAGCCAGACGTTCGGCTAGTTTAATCAATACGATACGCACATCATCGACCATGGCCAGTAACATTTTACGCAGATTATCAATGGCATTTTTGGAAGGCGAGCGCTTCAGTTGTTCATGGAAGCTTTGGATTGCATCCATTTTTTTAACACCATTAACCAACTTGGCAATGATAGGGCTAAGCTGCTCGCTGACGTCTTCTAGATTTAAACCGGCATAACGCACACTGTTATAAGTAATGCCGGCGGCTAGTGTTTCTGGATCGACATTCAATTCGCTAAGGATTTCAGCAATATGCAAGCCTTGTTGTAAGCAGGATTGCCCAGTAGGAGTAGCGGTGTCGCTGCCGGTGAGTTGCGCCAATGTGGTGGCCTGGTGGACCAGACTATGCTCTTTCAGATCATATTTATGGATGGTATTTTGC